>ERZ773073.1493-NODE-1493-length-11000-cov-28.921791_pt1 | contig 11000 bp, 9 predicted proteins | sample MGYA00580616_ERZ773073 | MGnify/ENA primary metagenome ERZ773073 (study PRJEB29015, sample SAMEA2737960) | human oral metagenome | biome: human oral; feature: human-associated habitat; material: dental | place: China | collected 2131 ...
CGACGGAACGTTCGAGGCTGCGATCGAAGCCATCGAACCGGGCGGCCACATGCTGCTCCGTCGCTCGGACGGCCGCATCTCTCGCTACGCTTTCAAGGAAGTGCGCTTCCTCTGACTCCCACCCCACGACATACGCTCCGACGCTTCTAAGACGAACTATATCACCTCAGAAAACATCCTCTTGATCGGCTCCGTGCTGCTGTTTGTGAGCATCCTGGCCGGCAAGACGGGCTATCGCTTTGGCGTGCCTGTCCTCCTACTCTTCCTTTTCGTGGGCATGCTCTTCGGCAGCGACGGATTGGGGCTACAGTTCTCCAACATGGAGAGCGCACAGTTCATCGGCATGGTGGCGCTGACCATCATCCTCTTTTCGGGTGGCATGGACACACGGTTTGCTGACGTCCGGCCCGTGGTAGCTCCCGGAGCGGTGCTCTCCACGGTCGGCGTACTGCTGACTACGGTCTTCACGGGGCTGTTCGTGTGGTGGCTCTCGGGGATGGCTTGGACGAATATTCATTTTGCCTGCGCCACCTCGCTGCTGCTGGCGGCCACGATGTCGTCCACCGACTCCGCCTCGGTCTTTGCTACCCTACGCTCGCAGCGGATGAACCTCAAGCACAACCTTCGGCCCCTGCTGGAACTGGAGAGTGGGAGTAACGACCCGATGGCTTACATGCTGACGCTCGTTTTGGTCCAACTGGCCACGGCGGATCCCGGAGCGGGCGGCGCCGATTGGGGACACGTGGCGGGGCTCTTCGCGGTACAGTTTGCTGTGGGCGCCGCCGTCGGATTCGCCATCGGACACTTCGCCGTCTGGAGCCTGAACCGACTGAATATAGACAACGCATCGCTTTATCCCATCCTCCTCCTCTCGGTCGCCTTCTTCACCTTCTCCGCCACCGGGCTGCTGCACGGCAACGGCTACCTGGCGGTCTACCTCACGGGGATGATCATCGGCAACAACCGCATCCCGTATCGCAAAGAAGTGGCCACGTTCATGGACGGGCTTACGTGGCTCTTTCAGATCATCATGTTCCTCATGCTGGGGCTGCTGGTGAACCCGCACGAGATGTTCCGCGTGGCCTGTGTGGCCCTGCTCATAGGCCTCTTTATGATCTGCATCGCCCGGCCAGCCAGCGTCTTCCTTTGCCTTCTGCCCTTCCGGCGGATCAATGCTCGCGCGCGGCTCTTCATCTCGTGGGTGGGGCTGCGAGGCGCGGCGCCCATCATTTTCGCCATCTACCCCGTGATGGCCGGAGTGGAGGGATCAGACCTGATCTTTAACATCGTCTTCTTCATCACGCTGCTTTCGCTCCTCACGCAGGGCACCACCCTAGCCGCGGCCGCCCGCCTGCTCGGTCTTTCGGCCCCGTTAGAGAAGACAGGCAACGAATTTGGCGTCGAGCTGCCCGACGAGATCGACTCCGACCTCCGCGACATGACCGTCACCCGCCGCATGCTGGAGAAGGCCGACACACTGAAAGACATGAACCTCCCAGCCGGCACGTTAGTCATGCTCATCAAGCGCGACGACGAGTTCCTCATCCCCAACGGTTCCCTCCGGTTACACGAAGGCGACAAGCTGCTGCTGATCTCCGAAAACAAGAAGTAGGCAGAAGGCCGCCGACGCTGAGGCGCCTCTGTCATGGGTGTGTACCCGGGTAGGGGCGTATCGCATACGCCCTCCAAGCGCCCCAATGGGGGCGAATGCCGGTACATTCATTCGGCCCTTGTGGCCCGTAAAAGAGGGCGTATGCGATACGCCCCTACCCTACCGTCCGATAGGAGCCTCCGGCACGCATGCGCCCCCGTTGGATATTCCGACGGCAGCCGCTGATGCGAAGGCGCCCCCGCTGGATATTCCGACAACAGCCCCTTGAGGAAAATAGCCCCTGCTGGAAACCATTTGATGAGCCGCTTACGCCTGGTCGCACCCATCGTAGTCTCCAATAGGAGCCGCTTACGCCCGGTCGCCCTTACCGTAGTTTCCAATAAGAGCGCCTTACGCTCAGACACCCCTGTCGGACACTCCAATGAGGCGTCTTTTTGCTCAGACGCCCCTGTCGGACATTCCAACGGGGCGTCTTTTTGCTCAGACACCCCTGTCGGACATTCCAACGGGGCGTCTTTTTGCTCAGACACCCCCGTCGGACATTCCAACGAGGCGTCTTTTTGCTCAGACATCCCTGTCGGACATTCCAACGGGGCGTCTTTTTGCTCAGACACCCCCATCCGGACATTTTCGCGCAGCTTCCGGCTGCCCACGGCCCCTTCCCGATTTTCAGTTGTTCGTTCCCACCGCCCTACCTTTGTCCCCAGCTAACCCATTCATTAAAGGCATTATGAAGATAGGCATCCTCTCAGCCGGCGGCGACTGCCCCGGTATCAACGCGGCCATCCGCGGCGTGGGCAAAACGGCCCTCCTGCACTACGGCATGGAAGTCGTAGGCATCCACAACGGCTTCTCCGGCCTGCTGGATCGCGACGTGGAACTCTTTACCGAGCGCACCCTCTCCGGCATCCTCGGCCGAGGCGGCACCATCCTCGGCACCTCGCGCGAAAAACCCTTCAAGAAGTCCGCCGACGGCTATCTCAGCCATAAGCCCCAGATTATCTATCAGAACTATCACGAGCTGGGCCTCGACGCCCTCGTCTGCATCGGCGGCAACGGCACCCAGAAGACGGCCTTTAAGCTCGCCAAAATGGGCCTGAACGTCGTCGGCATCCCCAAGACCATCGACAATGATATTTACGGCACCGACTTCTCGTTCGGCTTCGACACAGCCGTCAGTGTGGCCACGGATGCCATCGACCGCCTCCACTCAACCGCCAGCTCGCACAAACGCGTGATGGTGGTCGAGGTCATGGGCCACAGCGCGGGCTGGATAGCGCTCTATGCCGGCATGGCGGGCGCTGCGGACATCATCCTCCTGCCTGAACTGGGCTACGACATCGACAAGGTGAACGACAAGGTGATCGAACGCGCCCAACGGGGCAAGCCTTACAGCATCATCGTCCTGGCCGAAGGTCTCCGCACCGGCGCCGAGAGCCCCTCGGACTATCTCTCTCACGAAATCGAAGAGGCGACCGGCCTCGAGACGCGTCGCACGGTGCTCGGATACATCCAGCGGGGCGGCTCGCCCTCGCCCGCCGACCGCAACCTGGCCACCCGCCTCGGGGGTCACGCTACGGAGCTGATTGTGCGTGGCGAATTTGGGCGGATGGTGGGCCAGCGCAACGGCCATATGGTCTCCGTGCCACTCCAGGAGGTGGCCGGCCGCACGCGACTCGTGCCCGTGGACGACGACCTGATCCGCTGCGGGGAAAAGCTGGGCATTTCGTTCGGTCATTGAGCCTTCACCTCGCGGGCCTGATTCCTGACAGGGCATAGGGCTTTCTCCTGCCGGCCTACCGGTCGACGGGGTGGGCGTCCCTGATGGTCGATGTGGGTATTATAAATACGTACACCGGCCACCGGGTAGATGCCGCGGCGCTCCGACCTCTTTTCGATAGCGGTTGGGGCGCCGCGGTCGTCGTTTCGGATAATTAACGAAGCACATTTCGGAGGCCAGCTGTTTATGCACTTACATTTGCCGCCGAATCAGACACGTGGAAAGATTTGTAGCGCTTGCAACCACAGGAAAAAATGCTAAACGGCCATCCCCCCTACCCTGCGGCCGAAGGGCTTCACAATCTCACCCCATCGCTCCGATTCATTACAACACATGGTTTTATCACTCAATAAAGAATTGTAATGAGTTACTTATTCACCTCCGAGTCGGTGTCCGAGGGACACCCCGATAAGGTGGCCGACCAGATCTCGGACGCCTTGCTTGATGAGTTCTTGGCCTATGACCGAGACTCAAAAGTTGCCTGCGAAACGCTTGTTACGACCGGACAGGTCGTACTGGCTGGAGAAGTTAAATCGAGCGCCTATATCGACGTGCAGGACGTAGCCCGTCGTGTCATCGAGCGCATCGGCTACACCAAAAGCGAGTATCAATTTGAATCCAAATCGTGCGGCGTACTCTCCGCTATTCACGAGCAGAGCGGCGACATCAACCGCGGCGTAGAGCGCACTGATCCCTACAACCAGGGCGCCGGCGACCAAGGCATGATGTTCGGCTATGCTACCAACGAGACCGAGAACTACATGCCTCTGGCTCTCGACCTGGCTCACAGCCTCCTCACCGAGCTGGCCTCCATCCGTAAAAATGAACTCGAGAAGATGCCCTACCTCCGGCCGGACGCCAAGAGTCAGGTGACGATCGAGTACGACGATAACGGGCGCCCGCTGCGCATCGATACGATCGTGATCTCTACCCAGCACGACGATTTTATTAAAGCTGAAGGCGGCCGCACGCAGGAGCAAGCTGACGCCGAAATGCAACAGAAGATCGCCGAAGACGTACGCACGATCCTCGTGCCCCGCGTCAAGGCCCAGTATCCGCCGCACGTTCAGGCCCTGTTCAACGACGAGATCAAATACTTCGTCAACCCCACGGGCAAGTTCGTCATCGGTGGCCCTCACGGCGACACCGGTCTGACGGGACGCAAAATCATCGTCGACACCTACGGCGGCAAGGGTGCCCACGGTGGCGGCGCCTTCTCCGGCAAGGATCCCTCGAAAGTGGACCGTTCCGCTGCCTATGCCGCACGCCACATCGCTAAGAACCTCGTAGCCGCCGGCGTGGCCGACGAGATGTTGGTTCAGGTATCGTACGCCATCGGCGTCGCCAAACCGATGAACATCTTCGTCAACACCTTCGGCCGCTCGAACGTGAAGATCAGCGATGGCGAAATCGCTCAAAAAATCTGGGACCTCTTCGACATGCGCCCCAAAGCCATCGAGGAACGGCTCAAACTGCGTAACCCGATCTACCTCGAGACGGCCTCTTACGGTCATATGGGCCGCACGCCGCAGACGGTGGAGAAGGTGTTCCATTCGCGTTACAGCAGCGAGCCGACCGTCTGCCGTGTGGAGCTCTTCACCTGGGAGAAGCTCGACTATGTAGACAAGGTCAAAGAGGCTTTCGGACTGAAGTGACCCTCCGAGGAACATAACCGCCAAAAGCTCTTATATGCCTGCCGCCCGTCCGTGCCACGCCGCATGGCGGGCGGCTTTTTCGTTTTGCCCCTGGCGATACCGCCCATCTCTACCTCTTACTCCCCCTACTACGTTTCACTACTTCTATTCCTTGCCACCGACATGAAACCGCTTGCCTGCTATGCCCTCGGCGCCCTGCTCAGCCTCGCCGCCTGCACCGGACACAAATCTGCCACCGCCGAAACCGAGGCGGAGGACTTCTCCGGGCCCTACAACGAAATGTATCGCCCGCAGATCCACTTCTCGCCCGCCGAACACTGGATGAACGACCCCAACGGGCTTGTCTATTACGACGGCGAGTATCACCTCTTCTATCAGTACTACCCCGAGAAATCCGTTTGGGGGCCCATGCACTGGGGGCACGCCGTCAGCCGTGACCTGATGCACTGGGAACACCTGCCCATCGCCCTCGCACCGGACAGCCTCGGCTATATCTTCTCCGGAAGTGCCGTCGTCGACTGGGAGAATACCTCCGGCCTCGGCACGAAGGAGAACCCGCCACTCCTAGCCTTCTTCACCTATCACAACCCCGACGCCGAACAGGCCAAAAAGACGGAGGTCGAGTCGCAAGCATTGGCTTACAGTACCGACCGTGGCCGCACCTGGACGAAGTATGCCGGCAATCCCATCCTGCCCAACCCCGGCGACGCGCGCGACTTCCGCGACCCGAAAGTCTTCTGGCACAAAGCGTCGTCACGCTGGATCGTTTCGCTGGCCTGTGGCGACGAGATCCGCTTCTATGCTTCGCCCGACTGTAAATCGTGGACCTACCTCAGCAGCTTCGGCCGCGATCGGGGTGGCCACGGCGGTGTGTGGGAGTGCCCCGATCTCTTCCAGCTGCCCGTCGCCGGCACGGACGAGACGAAATGGGTGCTCATCGTCAATATCAACCCCGGCGGACCTGCGGGCGGTTCGGCCACGCAGTATTTCGTCGGCGACTTCGACGGCAAGACCTTCACCTCGCCCCAGCGCGAAACCCTGTGGATGGATCACGGTGCCGACAACTACGCGGGCGTGACTTGGAGCGACGCGCCGGACGGTCGGCGGATCCTCATCGGCTGGATGAACAACTGGCTCTACGCCGGCGATAAACCGTGCGTCACCTGGAGCGGCGCCATGACCCTGCCGCGCGAATTAGGTCTCGTGCCGGGGCCTGACGGCAAGGGCTATCTGCTCACCTCCACACCCGTCCGCGAGCTGGACGGCCTGCGTGGCGAGACTGTCATGCTGAAAGGTCTGCAAGTGGACGGCACGCTCGACCTTACGAAGCGCATCCCCTTCGTTCGCTCGGCCCTCGACCTGCGTCTCACCTTCGATCTCGCAGCCGCCAAAGGCTCCCTCGCCACACGCTACGGCGTCCGCCTCCGGAACACCCAGGGCGAATACATCGACATCGGCTACGACCGCAATCGCCAGGCCTTCTACATCGACCGCACCCACGCCGGATCGAAGGCTCTCCCCGTGAAGGAATTTGCTGCCGTCCACACGGCCCCCTTTGTCGTAAAGGGCCAGACGGTCGACTGGCGCTTAGTCATCGACCGCGCGTCGGTGGAGTTCTTCGCTGCCGGCGGACGCGTCTCCATGACCGACGTATTCTACCCCTCGGAGCTCTTCCGCACCGTCGAACTCTTCACCGAGAAAGGCTCCATCCATGCCGACGGCGAAGTGACCCAGCTTCAATCCGTATGGAACCCATCGAAATAGCCCACCAAAGACTTCAGAACTATGAATAAGAAACCCCTCATCATCGGTATCGGCGAACTGCTCTGGGACGTGCTGCCCACGGGTAAGAAAGCAGGCGGCGCCCCTGTCAATTTCGCCTATCACGCCTCACGCTTCGGCGCCGAGGCTTACGCTTTCAGCGCCATTGGTAACGATCCTCTCGGCGACGAGATCCTCACCGAGATCGACCGCATCCGCATCCCCTACATCATTGAGCGCGTCGACTATCCCACGGGCACCGTCATCGTGGAGCTCCGCGACGGCATCCCCAACTACACCATCATGGAGGGCGTCGCGTGGGATCACATCCCCCTGACCGACGAGATGAAGCAACTGGCCTCACGCGCCGACGCCGTCTGCTTCGGCACCCTGGCCCAGCGCGCTGAGGAGTCGCGTATCACCATCCAGACGCTCCTCTCGCACGTACCGGAGAGGGCTCTGCGCGTCTACGACATCAACCTCCGCCAGCACTACTACTCCCGCGAACTGATCACGGCCTCCCTGCGCCATTGCAACGTCTTCAAGATTAACGACGAGGAGCTCGACCTGCTGCGCGGCCTCTTCGATCTCGAGACCGACACGCTGCACGACTTCTGCCGCCGCTTTGTGGCCCTGTACAACCTCCGCTACCTCATTCTCACTGCGGGGGCTGATTATAGCGCCGTCTTCACCCCCGCCGGCGAATCGTACATCGACACCCCACGCGTGGAGGTGGTCGACACGGTCGGTGCGGGCGACTCGTTCACGGGCACCTTCATTGCCTCCGTTCTCGACGGTCGCCCACTGGCTGAGGCACATCGTCTGGCCGTAGACCATGCCGCCTACGTCTGCACCCAAGCCGGCGCCTGGGTATGATTCGTCCTGCGATCACTGCATGATTTCTTGACGAGGAGGGCGGACACATCGGCCCGCCCCCTCTCTATCCTCCACCCTCTATCCTCTACTCTCTATCCTCCACCCTCCACCCTCTACCCTCTATCCTCTACCCTCTATTATGGAAAAAAGAAAATTCGGCTGGCCGCTGCTGCTCATCGCCATCGGTATCATCTTCCTACTGAAGAACCTCGGTTTCATCGACCTCAACTTCTACGAACTGCTCTTCTCCTGGCCCATGATTCTTGTGGCCATCGGCGTAGTGCAGCTGGTCGACCGCTCCTATGTCAGCGGTTTCATCCTGCTCTTCCTGGGCACCGTGTTCATGTTGCCCCGCCTCGACATCATCCAATACGACGCCATGCGTGTCTTTTGGCCCGTTGTCCTTATCGTCATCGGCACCGCCCTACTCTTTCGTCGCCGCGGCATCTCCTACGCCGCCTCCGCCGAGCGCTACCGTGCATCTGCCGCCAGCACCTCGCCCGACGCCGACGGCTTTGTCCGCATCGACACCTCTTTCAGTGGCTCTAAGACCCTCTTCACCGAACCCGTCTTTCGTGGCGCCATCCTCCGCAGCACCTTCGGGGGCATCGACCTCGACCTGCGCAGTGCCCGCCTTGATGACCTCGAAATCTTCGTCGACCTTGACTGCACCTTTAGCGGCATCACCCTCCGCGTACCCCCTACATGGCGCATTGACTCTCGCATCCGCTCCACCTTCGGCGGCTTCGACGATAAACGTCCCCACCTGCCACCCGACGCCCTCGACATGGCGCACACCGTCGTTCTGCGCGGCTCGGCCACCTTTGGCGGCATCGAAGTCAAGTAGTGTTTTGACGTTTGCGGAAGTTCCGCAAGGACGCTTTTCTCCGTTTTGACGTTTGCGGAAGTCCCGCAAAGGCTCTTTTCTCCGTTTTGACGTTTGCGGAAGTTCCGCAAGAGCCATTTTCTCCGTTTTGATGTTTGCGGAACTCCCGCAAGGGCCCTTTTCTCCATTTTGGTGTTTGCAGAACTTCTGCAAAGGCGCTTTTCCCCGTTTTGGCCTTTGCAGAACTTCTGCAAGGATGCTTTTCTCCATTTTGGTGTTTGCAGGACTTCTGCAAGGACGCTTTTCTCCATTTTGGTGTTTGCAGAACTTCTGCAAGCGCCGTTTTCCCCATTTTGGCGTTTGCAGGACTGCTGCAAGCGTCAATTTCTCCATTTTGATGTTTGCAGAACTTCTGCAAGCGCCGTTTTCCCCATTTTGACGTTTGCAGAACTTCTGCAAGCGCTTAAACCCCGACCGGGGTCTATCTTCGCGCCCCATACATTGATCAGATGATGAAACAGAACTACATGACCCGCCCCAGGGCGGAAAGAAAGCCTACCGGTCGCACGATCGCGGCCCTGTGCATGCTGCTTGTGTCGGCAGTCATAGCCTCGTGCAGCGGTAGCAAAGGCGAGTTTTACGAAGAGGAGGGGACGGTTTTCCACACCGTCTACCACATCAAGTACCGCACCGACAAGGGGCCGCTGACGGACAAGATCGCCGCCGAGTTGCAGGCCTTTGACGCCTCCCTGAACCCCTTCAACAAGGCTTCGATCTTGGCGCGCGTGAACCGCAACGAGGAGGTGGAGGTGGACGATTGGTTCGTGACCGTCTTCAATCGCGCGATGGAAGTGTCGGAGCGGTCGGGCGGCGTGTTCGACGTCACCGCGGCGCCGCTCATCAACCTCTGGGGCTTCGGCTATGAGCAGAAAGACAGCGTCTCGCCGGCCGTCATCGATAGCATGCTTCAGTTCGTGGGCTACCGCAAGGTGCGGCTCGACGGCCGACGTGTGGTGAAAGATGATCCGCGGCTCGAACTCAGCTTCTCGGCCATCGCCAAGGGATACGCCTGCGACGTGGTTGCCGCGTTGCTCGAGCGCGAGGGCGTGGAGGATTACATGGTGGAGATCGGCGGCGAGGTGGCCTCGCGCGGCATGAACCCGCGGGGCGAATGCTGGCGCATCGGCATCAATAAGCCGGAGGACGACACCACGGGCGTGAAGAACGAAACGGAAGAGATCGTCCAGCTCTGTGGCCGGCGTGGCATGGCGACGTCGGGCAACTACCGCAACTTCCACGTGCGCGACGGCAAGAAGGTGGCCCACACCATCGACCCGCGCACGGGTTATCCCTCGCAGCAAAACATACTCAGCGCTACGATCGTGGCGCCGGACTGCATGACGGCCGATGCCTATGCGACGGCTTTCATGGCGATGGGTCTTGAGGCTGCCTGCCGCATGGCGGAGTCGGTGCCGGAGATCGCCTATTACGTGATCTATGCCGACGAGTCGGGCGTGCACCGCGTGAAGATGTCGCCGAAGCTGGAGGAGATGATCGTCGGGAAAGCGAAAAACGAGAAATAAAAAGGGTATCCGGCGAGAGCTTGCCCCTCGTGTCATGACAAGGAGAAGTCAGGGGCTTTGCCCCCATCCCCCACTCCCTTTTCTTCCCTTGATGGAAGAAAAGGAAGCAAAAGAAGATCAAGGCGGCTGCGGCCGCCGGCGAAGTTGGCCGGGTACACACGGGGTATTGGGAAAGTTGGCTGGATACGCGAATAACTACACCAATTAATAGATAGCACAATGGAAAGTTTCAATGAATTGATGATGCGCCGCCGCAGCTCGCGGAAGTTTACGGCCGAACCGATCGCACCGGATGAGGTGCAGGAATTACTGAAAGCAGCGCTTGTGGCGCCGACGTCGAAGAATGCGCATTCATGGCAGTTTGTGGCCGTGGAGGATCGCGAGATGCTGGAGCGACTGGCTGCTTGCCGGAAGATGGGTAGCTCCTTCCTCAGCGGCTGCGCGTTGGCCGTGGTGGTCATGGGCGACGTGACCGTGACGGATGTGTGGGTGGAGGACGCTTCGATCGCCGCCGCATACATGCAGCTTCAGGCTGAAGATCTCGGCTTAGGCAGCTGCTGGTGTCAGGTGCGCAACCGTCACACGCCGGACGACACCGAGGCCGAGCAATATGTCCGCGACCTGCTCGACATCCCCTATCAGCTTGGCGTGCTCTGCATCGTTGGCTTTGGCCACCGCGAGCGTGTGGGCCGACCGCACGACGAGGCGGCGTTGCTTTGGGAACACGTGCATATCGGCCGTTACCGCACGGCGGAGATAGCCGGAGACGGTCAGGTACAGGCATGATGAACGAGACGGTCGTGATGATCGGTGCTGGGCGTGTGGCCACGCATCTTGCGCAGGCGTTGCGTGAGCGTGCGGGGCTGCGCCTTGTGCAGGTCTACAGTCGGACGGCGGAGCATGCCCG
>ERZ773073.1501-NODE-1501-length-10984-cov-29.998994_pt1 | contig 10984 bp, 4 predicted proteins | sample MGYA00580616_ERZ773073 | MGnify/ENA primary metagenome ERZ773073 (study PRJEB29015, sample SAMEA2737960) | human oral metagenome | biome: human oral; feature: human-associated habitat; material: dental | place: China | collected 2131 ...
GTGCGCCGAGGACGCCCGCGCCCACGGCGGCGGCCCGGTCCTCCGCCAACGGCCCGTGCTCGCGCAGCAGCGCCGCCAGGTCGGGCCCCTCGACCAGGTCCATGATTATCGCGAGGGTGTCCCCCTCGACGACCATGTCCCTGGCTCCCACGACACCAGGGTGGTCCACTGCGAGAAGGAGTTTGCGCTCGTTGATGAAACGGGCGATGACCTCCGGATCGTCCTCGTGGTGCTCTTTGAGCAGTTTCGCCGCGACCTGTCCGCCACTGCGGTTGTCGCGCGCCCGCCACACCTCGCCCATGGCGCCCGCGCTGATGGGCTCCTCCAGGGTGTAGCGGCTGCCGAGCGGGGCTCCCCCTGCGCGGGTCATTGCCCGAACCAGTGGAGCGTCGGGACGGCTCCGCCTGACTGGGGGGCCAACCCGGTGTCGGAGGCCGTTGCCCGCAGGACGCGCCTCTCGGAGGCGGGGACCGCCTCGTAGGAGCGGAAGTCCAACGTCCCCACCGCCAGTCCCTGCTTGGTCGAGACGGTGAGGGCCGACAGGGCGGCGCGGACGCGCACGGGCTTGGAGGACTGCGCGGCCTCGGCCGCCCGGACCAGGGCGACGACCGCGTCGTGGCTGGTGGCGTCGGCGCTGCGGATCGATGTGGCGCACGCGTCGTCCTTGTAGATGTTCTCGCACTGGGGGTCCGACGCGGCCATGCGCATCGCCGCGTAGAAGGCGGAGGCGGCGTCGCCCGCCTCCCCCGCGGTGAGGGCCGTCGTCTCAGCGGGGGCGCGGCCCACTGTGACCAGGCGCCCCTCCGATGCCCCCGAGGCGGTGACCGCGTCCCCGAACGCCGGCGTCATCGCCTCCGGGGTCAGGAAGACCAGGGTCTGCGGGTCGTCGAGGGCGGCCTCCAGCGCGGTCACGAAGGCAGCGGCCTCGTCCGCGGAGGCGGCGACCACGACCGAGTCGATCTCGCGGTTGTCCAAACGCTCTTTGACCGCAGTGGCCTGCGCCCGCGGGTCGGCGGCGGACCCCGAGGCGATGCCCTCGACCGGGCCCTGGCGCTGGGCCCCGGTGACCACGTAGGGCTTGGAAAGGCGCGCGTCCCTGAGGGTCTGGTCGATCGCCGCCCTCACTCCCGTGGCGGAGGGCGCCAGGCTCCACACCCCGTCGGCCCCGGCCTGCGTGTACGCCATGACGACCGCGCAATCCGCTGCGGACGCCTCGGCGAGCGCGGCGTCGAGGTGCCCGTCGGACTGGGACTCCACCAGGATCGCGCCCACGCCCCCGTCCAGCAGGGAGCGGACGGCGTCCGTGGCGCCCGAGGGCGTGCCGTCGTCCAGTGCGACGCGCAGGTCCACTGGCGTCCCCCCGAGTCCGAAGCGGTAGGCAGCCAGGTTCGCCCCCTCGATGAGGGGCCGGAACTCGGACCCCCTCCCCTCGGTGGGGCCGATGAGGACGCCTATCGACAGTGGCGCGTCCGCGGGCAGGGAGTGGTGCAGGGCGGCGTCGACGAGGGCCGCGGGCTGCGCTGCTGGATCGGATTGGGAGGAGCCGCCGCCCGGGTGGCACGCCGCGGTCCCGGCCGCTACTCCCAGGACCAGGAGGGCGATGGGGAGCCGGGGGCGCTTCACTTCGACACCCCGATCGTGTAGGTGATGATCGTCGTCGTGGGCCCCGCTCCCCCGTTGAAGGGCGTGTACTCCTGCAGGCGGCTGTCCGCCAGCGAGTACGCGGCGGCCCTCAGGTTCGCCCGTCTCAGCGCTGCGGCGCGGGAGTGGGCGACCGCGCCGACGGAGGCGCTCGACTGGTCGAGGACGTCGCCCGTCGCCCCGATGTCGGTCGTGATCCCCCTCAGTTTCCCGATGAGGCCGAGGCGGGAGTTGGTGCCCGGCTGGCCGAGGTTGAGCAGGAGCACCTCGAACTGGTGCTCCAGGCTGGACGCGACGGTGGTGGACTGGACCGCGGCGTCGCCCAGGCCGTCGCGCAGCCCGGTGAGGGTCGCGTTCATCGACGTGTCCAGGTCGCCGAGCGCCTGGGCGAGCCTCTCGTCCGACCGGGCGCCCGCCTCGTCGATCATGCGCCTGGTGGCGCCGTCGGACTGCTCCCGCTGGGCGGCGATCCCGCTCTGGAGCTGGCTCCCCAGCGCGTCGATGCCGTTGACGGCGCCGTCGAGGGCGCCGGTGGCGCGGTCCTTGCCCTGGGCGATGAGCTGGTGGGAGGAGTCGCTGGTACTGGCGATCCCCGACTTCAGGGATCCCAGCGCAGCGCCGAGGTCCGTGTTCGCGCAGTACGAGCGGTTCGCCAGCCACACGACGGCTTGCCCGCTCGCCCCGGGCGCGGTGCCCGCGTCGTCCGCCGGGCACTCCAGCGGGTTGGTGAGCGGCATGACCGACGAGTCCGGCCAGATCCCGTTGACGATCGTGGCGATCTGGCGGATCTGCGCGCGCTGGTCGGGGACGCCGCCGCGGATGTCGGCCAGGAGGGCGCGGACCTCGACGAGTACCCCGGTGGGGTCGGGGTGGTCGGCGCTCACGCGCTCGTCGTACAGCGCGTACAGGGCGTTCGCCAGCTCCTCCCCCGAGCCGATCGACGCGCGCAGCTTGGCCACGGCGTCGTTGAGGGCGGTGAGCTGCCCGTTCATCTGCTGGGCGTTGTCGCGCGCGGCGGCCGCTGAGGCGCGCAGCGACTGGATGGCCCCGACGGTCGCCGCGTAGCCCTCCACCATCGACGCGGTGGAGCGGGCCAGTTGGGCGGCGGGGCAGTCCTGCTGGTCGAGGCCGCCCAGTGCGGCGACGATGGCGTCCGCGCTGGAGTCGCTGGTGAGCCCCTGCGCCCACGACGCGTTGCACCGCTTTCCTTGGGCGTCCAGCTGCCCCACGATGGAGTCGATGGCGGCGGGCGTGTTCGACGAGAGGAACCAGGACCCCACGGAGGCGCTGCCCTCCGTCGAGTTCGCGAGGGCGTCGAGCCGGGCGATCAGCCCCTGGTCCGCCCCGTCGCCGTTCAACGCGGTGGCCAGGGCTCCGCGCACGCCGTCGACGGAGTCCAACCAGCTGGAGGCCGATCCCAGGGAGGCGGTGGCGGACTTGACGGCGTTGATCGCCGCCTCGTTGTCCGCGGCCAGTTCGTCGACGGGGCGCGCAGCGCCCGCGTTCGGGTCGGCGTCCTGCAGCGCCTTCACGCGCTCGGAGAGCCTGCCGAGCTGGCTGGCCAGGCCCGTGCGCCCCCGCAGCACGTCCATGAGCTGGTTGGTCCCCAGGCCCTCGTAGCCCGTCACCGCCGCCTCCGCGAGGGCGTTCAGGCGCTGGAGCCTCTGGTCCACGTCGGAGTCGAGCAAATGGAGCGCGCACGTCAGCGACGCCGCCGAGGCGTCCGCCTCCTCGCACACGCGCGCCTGCTCGCCGCCGTCGAAGACCGCGGGGTCTCCGATGGAGGCGCGCAGCCCGGACACGATGGCGTCCCTGCACGAGTCGTTCTCCTCAGATGGGGTGAGCACTGCCCCCAGCGCCTCCATCTGGGCGTTCACCAGGGCGAAGGTCGATGACACCGTCCGCTCCTCGCCCTCCGCGAGCCCCGGCAGGGTGAGCGAGCACCCTTCCACGGCGGAGGCGGTGAGCTCGGGGTCCGAGTTCGTGCCGAGCAGGGAGGCGAAGGAGTCGACCAGGGATCTCAGGCTCCCGCGCACGCCCTCCGTGGCTCCGCCCACCGCCGACTCGGCGGATGCGCCGATGGCCTCCAGCTGTGAGCCGGTCGTGCGCAGGTGAGAGGCGACCTGGTTGGAGCTGGAGCGCAGGTCCGCGTAGGTGCTGTCCGCGATGGTGGAGACGTCGGAGCGCAGCGCCGAGTGCACTTTATCGACGAACTCGCGGGCCTCTCCGAGGCTCGTGGTGGCCTTTCCCACGGTGTCGAGGACTTGCTGCTCACTGACGCCCCGCGCCGTGCCCGGATCGAGGGCGCCGCGCAGCAGGCCCGCCAGCGAGGGGTCGGTCGTGATCCCGGCGATGGTGGACAGGGAGAGCTGGGGGACCTGGAAGTCGGAGGAGTCGACGACCAGGGTGAATGAAGTCGTGGGGCTCAGGGCGGGGGGAGCGAGCAGTGCCGCCCACTGCACGGAGGTCGTGGCGGAGTCGAGCGCCAGCACGCTCCCGTCCGACACGGCGCCCTGCTCGTCCGCGGCGGTGACGACCGCTCCTCCGGACACCTCCGCGTGGGCGGCGATGGTCATGGGCACGCCCACCAGTTCGGTCTGGCTGTAGCGCACGCCGTTGGACTCGTAGGAGACCTCGGTGGGCTTCGCCGTGAGGTTCTCGACGAACCACTGGATGGCGAAACGGCCCGACTTCCCGGCCAGGAGGGCCAGGTCGGTGCCGACCTGGCCGTCGTGGGCCCACGTGGTGCGGATGCGCACCGGCAGGTTCTGGACGGCGTCCTGCGGCTCGATCGTGTCGGAGTACTCGGTGACGGCGCCGCTGGGGTTCTTCGTCATGGACGCCAGGCCCACATTGGTGACGGCGGAGGAGCCGTCGAGGGTGACGCTGACGTGCTGCAGCGTCGGGGCGCCGGCCACTGCGGGGCCGGTCGGCTGCAGCACCGCCAGACAGGCGACCATCACGAGGCACAGCGCGGCAGCGGTCCGCCTCCGGGCGTCCTTGAACGCTTCACCGAGCCGTTCGAGCATGTCTCCCCCATTCCATCGGCCCTCGCCGCACCTATCGGCGACTGTGATGCGACAAACACAATCCTGACCGATTGCCAAATACTATGGAAGCATATATTTTCGGCGGATGGCACAGTCCGAGCCTTAAACCACACGACGGACCGACGGATCCCATGGTTCCCTGACCATTTGGAGGGATGATGCGCTTCAAGTTCGAGTTGAGCACCAATGGCGGCACCGTGCCCATCCTGGTCACCACCGAGGCCACGGCGACCATCGGGGACCTGGCGGGCGCCATCGAGTCCGGGCGCACTGGGATCCGGGCCGCGGAGCGCCCGCCACTCACCGTGGAGGTGATCGACGAGGCCGGTGCGCGACTGCTGGTGCTCCCCCCGGATTCCCTTCTCCTCGACACGCCCCTGCGGTCGGGGCAGCGCATACGCCTCGTCCCCGGCAGCGCGGCAGCGGGACCCGACGCGGAGGGCGGCGCCCGCCTGCTGGTGGTCTGCGGCCCGGACTCGGGCAAATCGTTCCCCCTCCACCCGGGGTCCAACATCCTCGGACGCTCCACCGAATGCGATGTCGTCCTCACCGACCGCGAGGTGTCGCGGCGCCACGCGCGCATCACCATCGACCCCGGCGCGCGCATAGACGACCTCGGCTCCGCCAACGGGATCACCGTCGACGGCGAGCACATCGACTCCGCCGACCTGGCCGGGCGGATCCCTGTTCAGGCGGGAACCACCGTCTTCGTGGTCGACACCCCCGAACGCAGCGGCGGCCCCGACGGCCCGGGCACCGCCTTCAACCGGTCCCCGCACGTGCGCGTCGACTACGAGGGCCGCGAGCTCCAAGCGCCCGAGCCCCCCGGGCCACCGAGTTCGGGGCGCAGGATCTCCCCGCTCATGGCCCTGGCCCCCCTCCTCATGGGCGTGGTCTCCTTCCTGATCTTCCGCAACGTCATGACCATCTTCTTCTTCGCGATGAGCCCCCTGATCATGGTGGGCAGCGCACTGGAGTCGAAGATCTCCGGCAAGCGCGCCCACAAGGCCGATGTGGAGAAGTTCCAGACCGCGCTCGACGACCTGCGGATGTCGGTCGCCAACGCCCTCGACGAGGAGCACGACCGCCGGCGCGAGGAGGTCCCCGCCCTGGAGCGCGCGATCGAGGCCGCCTACGGGCGCACCCCGCTGCTGTGGTACCGCCACCCCGACGACGACTCGTTCCTGCGCGTCACCCTGGGCTACGGGCGGGCCCCGTCGCGCAACACGCTGAAGATGCCGCCGCGCCGGGGTGCGGACGAGGAGACGTGGTCGCTCCTGCTCGGAGTCGAGGAGTCCGCGGGCCACGTCGACGACGTCCCCATCACCGCGTCCTTGCGCGAATGCGACAACCTCGGGGTCGCGGGCCCCAGGGAGGAGCGCCTCCCCGTCGCGCGGGGCTACGTGGCCCAACTCACCTGCCTGCACTCGCCGGCCGAACTCGTCATCGCGGCCCTGGCCTCGCAGGAGTCCAGTGCCGCGTGGACCTACCTCACGTGGCTCCCCCACGTCGATTCCCCCTACTCGCCGATCCCCGGCCCCCACCTGGCGCGCGAGCCCCGGACCGCGTCGGCCCTGGTGGCCCAGCTCGAGGAGATCGTCGCCAGCAGGCGCGACGCCCGCGCGAACCTGCCCAGCATCGTCGTCCTGGTCGAGAACGACGCCCCCGTGGAGCGCGGGCGCCTCGTCTCCATCGCCGAGGACGGTCCCGAGGTCGGCGTCCATCTGGTGTGGATGTCGGACGCGCAGAACCAGCTGCCGGCGGCGTGCCGCGCCTACCTGGTGGTGCGCGGGACCAGTGCCACCGCCGGTTTCACGACGCAGCGCCAGACCACGCCCATCGCCTCCCTGGAGCTCCTGCCCCAGGTGACCGCCACCAACCTCGCACTCGAGCTGTCGCCCATCGAGGACGCCGGCGCGCCGGTCCTCGACCAGTCGGGCATCCCCCGCGCCGTCTCCTACCTGGCCCTGGCCGGCGTCGGACTGGCGGACGACCCGCAGGTGACCGTCGACCGCTGGCGCGAGGACGGTTCACTGCCCGGGGCCGACGCCCCCGCCGCGCGCGGTCCGCGCACCCTCAAGGCGCTCGTCGGGCAGGGGCCCCTGGGCGACTTCTCCTTGGACCTGCGCGAGCAGGGGCCGCACGCCCTCGTCGGCGGCACCTCGGGCGCGGGCAAATCCGAGTTCCTCCAGTCGTGGGTGCTGGGGATGGCCGCGGCCCACAGCCCCCGCCGCGTCACATTCCTCTTCGTCGACTACAAAGGCGGTTCCGCCTTCGCGGACTGCGTGAACCTGCCGCACTGCGTCGGCCTGGTCACCGACCTCTCGCCCCACCTGGTGCGCCGCGCGCTGACCTCCTTCCGCGCGGAGCTGACCTTCCGCGAGCACCTGCTCAACGCGAAGAACGCGAAGGACCTGCTCTCCCTGGAGGCCACGAACGACCCCGAGTGCCCGCCGTCCCTGGTCATCGTCGTCGACGAGTTCGCGGCCCTGGTCCAGGAGGTCCCCGAGTTCATCGACGGGATGATCGACATCGCCCAGCGCGGCCGGTCCCTGGGGCTCCACCTGATCCTGGCCACACAGCGCCCCGCGGGCGTCATCAAGGGCAACCTCCGCGCGAACACCGCGCTGCGGGTGGCCCTGCGCATGGCGGACGAGATCGACTCGACCGACGTCATCGACTCGCCCCTGGCCAGCGAGTTCGACCCGAGGATCCCCGGGCGCGGAGCCGTGCGCACGGGCCCAGGGCGGATCTCCCTCTTCCAAACCGGGTACGCGGGGGGCAGGACCTCCGACGCGCCCACCGCCGCCCGGATCGACATCGAGACGATGGCCTTCGGGCCGGGGATCCCTTGGGAGATCCCCAGGCCCGCCACCACCCGCGACGACGAGGACTCCGGCCCCACCGACATCACCCGCATCGTCGCGTCCATCACGAACGCCGCCCGCGCCTGCCGTCTTCCCGCGCCGCGGCGCCCCTGGCTGCCCGAACTAGAGGCGCGCTTCGACATGGACCAGGTGCTCGCCACCAGCGGGCAGGACGATCCGAACGCCCTGCCCTTGGGCGTCATCGACGATCCCGCGCACCAGAGCCAGCACACCGTCCACTACGCGCCGGACACGGACGGGAACCTGGCGGTCTACGGAGCCGGTGGCTCCGGGAAGTCCGGGGTGCTGCGCGCGCTCGCCTACGCGGCCTCGGCGCTGTCCGATCGCGCGCGGACAGACATCTACTGCCTCGACTTCTCCACCGCGGGCCTGCCGATGCTCTCCCCGCTGCCGAACGTGGGGGCGGTCATCGACGGCTCGGACACCGAACGCGTTACCCGCCTGCTGCGCCGCCTCGTCGAGCTTCTCGACGACCGCGCGACGCGCTACGCGGCGGCGCACGCCGACTCCATCTCCGAGTACCGCAGGAGCACGGGCGAAACCGACGAGGCGCGCGTCCTGCTGCTCGTCGACGGGCTCTCCGCGTTCCGCGACGCGTACGAGACGGGAACGGGAGCGGCCCTGAAGGCCTACGGGAACTTCACGCGCCTGCTCGCCGAGGGCAGGGGCGCGGGGATCCACGTCATCCTCACCGCGGACCGCCCCGGCGCGCTCCCCTCGTCGCTGGCGGCGAACGTCCGCACGCGCCTCGTGCTGCGCCAGGCCGACGAGAACGGCTACATGGCGCTCGACGTCCCCAAGAACGTCCTGGTCGAAGCACCGCCCGGGCGCGCGATCTTCTCCGGCGGGGCCAACGAGCTCCAGGTCGCGATCCCCTCCGGCTCGTCGAGCGCCCCCAGCCAGGCGGCGGCCTTCGTGAAACTCGCCGAGCGGATGCGCCAGGCGGGGACGGCTCCGGCCGAGGGCGTTGAGCGCCTCCCCGACCTGATCGCCCGCAGCGAGGTCCCCGCCTCCGTCGGGGGGCTGCCCGTGCTGGGGGTCGCCGAGGAGGATCTGGCGCCGCTGCCCTTCTCCCCCCTGGGGGCGCTGTCGATCGGCGGGATGCCGGGCAGCGGGCGCACCAGCGCGATCGAGTCGGTCGTCCAGGCGGTGCACCGGTGGCGCCCGTCCCTCCCGCTGTACTTCATCGGGCCGCGCCGTTCGCGCGTGCACGACTTGGACCTGTGGCGGGCGAGCGCCCGCGGCGTCGACGAGGCGCAGGCCGTGCTGGCCCCCGTCAAGGAGATCGCGGAGAACGCGGCCGCTGACGACGACGCCCCCGATGTCGTCCTGGTCGTCGAGGCGCTCTCGGAGCTGGTGGGGACCCCGGCTGAGTCCGCTCTGCTGGATGTTGTGAAGAAGCTGCGCCGCAACGGGCACCTGTTGATCGCCGAGCAGGAGACTTCGGGCTGGTCGTCGGGGTGGCCGCTGATCGCCGAGGTGCGCAACGCCCGGCACGGAATCGTCATGCAGCCCAACCCCATGGACGGGGACGTGCTGTTCAAGGTGGACTTCCCCCGGCTCAAGCGCTCCGACTACCCGCTGGGAAGGGGCGTCTACGTCCATTCCGGCAAGGTGCGCGTCGTGCAATTGCCGATGCCCGAGTAGGGACCGCTGCCCGAGCAGCCCGGGTGGGACCCGTTATCCGAGCAGGGCGCGCACCGCGCTCACCTGCCTGTGCGGGGCCGCGGTCCTCCAGGGGCACGATCGCCGCCTCGAGGAGCCGGTCGAGTACGCCCCAGAAGTCCACGTGGTACTCACGCGTCGAATCGATCCACCACAAGTCCCCGGCCCGTTCAATCCGGTCGGCCAGGATGTCGAGCGTGAAAGGGGCGCCCGAGGCGTCCTCGTAGAACATGTAGCAATGCCGCGCCCGCTCGGCCACCTCCGGCTCCTCATAACCCACATCGAGGACACCGTAGACAGGACGGACGTGCTCGAGTCTATACAGTCTGTCCGTATCGGGGAACATGCCGAACCCGTCGTGGGTGCGCTCGTAGAAGGCCCGCACCGACTCGGGCACACTCTCCCACACACGCCGCACATTGTCCACGTACCCGTCCTCGCCGGGTGCGGGCCACGAGGGCCGCAACGGATTACCCCCTGTAAAGCACTCCTCACCCCCCTCACCATCAATGAACGTGTAGACCACGAAGTACTCGCCGCCGTGGACCGCCAGCTCCGCGTCCACACACCGCTCCCGCAAACCCCGCAAAGTGCGCGGCAAGTGCTCCCCCACCGTCTCCCCCATCACCGACACCATCAACCCCACCCGCTCAGCAGGCGACAGCGCGGGCAGGGCCCGCCAGGACTCGGGGACCACGGCACCACCGGGCACAGCCCCCTCGACGAACACCACAGGCCCCCGCTCATCCACATACCGCGCCACGCGCTCACGCCCCGGAGGGGGAAGCCGACGACGCCTCAACCACGAGAACACACCCACTTGCTCACATCCTTTCCACAACCACACGCACCACAGCGCTCACCTGCCGGGGAAGAACGGGACGTACGGCCAACCGCCCCCCGCAGGGGGCTTGGGCGGCAGCATCTGATCGATCATGTACTGGATGCGCTCCTCCATCAGCCGCTCGATCCGCGACATCTCCGTGCGCACCAGGGGCTCCACCGGATGAGCGAACCCCGACGGGCCCCGCTCGGACTTGAGCCGACCAAGATGGCCTCCCCAATCAAGAAAAGACTTCTCCTGGCGGGACAGGTTGGCACGCCCGCTGATCGCATGGAAGTTCTCCGACCAGTTCACAACCTGATCCCGTTGCGCCTCGGTGAGCCTGTCGAACCCCTCCATCCGTTGAATACGCTTATAGGGGACGATATGATCCGGATGCAGCGCAAGGTTGTCCGTATTACCGGGAAGCGTCCAATCCGTAGGGGCCAGTCTTTCCCCATCAGGCCCACGCACAAACGCGTCCTTTATATCATCGTTCGGGGTAGGTTTCGGCCTCGGGATGTCCGGTCCGTCCCGGAAGCGCACAGGGGAGCGTTTGGAGAAGAAGTTCTTGAGGTACTTCCAGCCGTTCTTAATGCTCATCCACAGGTTGTGGCCGTACCCCGCCGCCATGCCCCGCAAGCCCCCAAGGGCCCTGATCCCACCGACCAACCCCTCATGCCCCTTCTCACCAAGGGCGCAAAGATTCGCGAAAGAGGAGCGCACACCCGCCATCGTGCCCCTCATACCACCCAGCCCAAGACCCCCCAGGACGGCGAAAACAACGGACACAAGGGCCGCGACCAGGCTCTCCTCTCCGTACCACCACCGCAGCGCATGCCCAATGGCCGCCACCACGCCTGCGATCGCCGAGACCGCGAACAGCACGCCCGCCAGGGCCTGCCCGATCACCGGGA
>ERZ773073.1502-NODE-1502-length-10984-cov-29.173117_pt1 | contig 10984 bp, 12 predicted proteins | sample MGYA00580616_ERZ773073 | MGnify/ENA primary metagenome ERZ773073 (study PRJEB29015, sample SAMEA2737960) | human oral metagenome | biome: human oral; feature: human-associated habitat; material: dental | place: China | collected 2131 ...
TCCCAGCCGCGCCCGTCAGCAGCGCCGACCGACCGCTCATCAAAATCGCCAGCGCTAATTCTTGATCCATACTTAACCTCGTGGCGGTTCGCCCTCAGGCTCACCCAGCAGTTTTTTCGACTTAATTTCGTAGCGCTTACCAGTAATTCTACTCTCAATGTAGTCCTCATTGATCAAGTTCACAAACATGTCGAGGTCATTGCCGTCCATGATGATAATCGCGCCATTATCATCACTCATTAGCTCCAACTGCATCTCGTCGGCATAGTCTAACACCTGCTCTTGTTTGACCTCGCCGATCTCTAATTTCTGTAGTTTATTGATGGTCTTTTTGCGCTCCTTGACCAGCGCGTTGAGGTCCAAGCCCTCTGGAAAACTCAACTTATATTGCTTTTCAATTTCCGCCACTTTCTTATCGGCAATCACTTGCTTCTTGTACTCATAGCCAAACATCCGCTCGAACTTGCCTGGATTAAAGGCGAACATATCCTGACCGATGATCAGTACCTGGTTATCATCCGGCACCTTAAAGCCGACTTCCGCCTTAAACGCACCAAACTTGCCGTCAGAAAACTCCCACGCCAGTGTACTTTTGAGCGTCTGCCCCTGCTGAATTAACTTAGCCGTGTAAAAGACTTTTTCTGGATCATTCGGATCAGTAAACCGCGCCAGTACGCCCTTCATTCGCTTAAACTCATGTTCGGTTTCCGAGAATTCCACGATGTCGCCACGCTCATGCTCAATCAAATGAATCAAGGTTTCCGCTCGGCCAACCTTGGCAAGGTCCGTCCGCAGCAGCACGTTGTCTTCCGCTTCGCTCAGCTCATAATCGCGCACACTAAGGCCAGTACCGGCGCCCAAATTAACTTGATTGATATAATCAAACAAAAATAGCGGCCGGAGCTGCTGCTCAACATCGCCCTTCAGGGGCATGAAATACGGCGTGTAATTTTTATTAAACAAAAACAGCTCAATCTGTAGATCATTCTTCTTCGCATCAGTCTGATTCGCCCACAAAAAAATATCAGTCGTTTCCCTCACTTCTTCCATGAGGGTAATTATAGCAATTTTTGACCCAAGTAGCTAGATTGATGCTTATCCAAAAATTCGGTTACCAATTTTACGTCGCGCCTGCGCTAGTAACTTAGATCCGAACACTAATTCGTGTGGATTATTAAAACGCTCCAATTTTTCCGGACTCTCTGTCAATAGAATGCCGAGCGCTAACGCGGCCATTTCCAAGCACCGGTCTGTCTCCTGACGCCCAAAAGTTGACTCTAATCGCTCAGTTCCATCAACCTGACCAATAACCAAGCCAAATCCATCCCTTACTTCCGGTGCATTCCACCCCGATACTGTACCCGTCTCTGAATACATTTCAGGCGGCAATTGCATGAGCTTATTTTTAGTTGGACCAACTTTAGCTGCTAATGTGTCATGAAGGCCGCCATCGCTCACGCCCCCCCTGACACACAAAATATCATCCTCACACTTCATTGCAGTTATCACACCAATTCTCGCCATTGAGGGCAGCTCGGGGAACTCAAAGAAAGTTGTTAAATCAAATTGAACATGCTGCGGCATTTTATCTTTGTAGAACATGTGTTAATACTACCATATTTTTATATTATTGTCAATTATAGCCGCTCGCCCAGCCGTGCCCGATTGGCCCACTCATCCGCCAGCTCATTTCCCTCGTCGCCCTCGTGACCGCGCACCCAGCGGAGATCCGCCTGCGAATTTGAGTACAATTCATATAATTCTTGGACGATGTCCAAATTCTTGATCTCACCGCCCTTCTTTGTCCAGCCGCGCTGCTGCCAGCCTGACGCCCACTTGGTCACCACGTTAATCCAAAATTCGCTGTCAGTATAAATCACACACGGCGCACCGTCCGCATCCTGAAGCGCCGCGATCAGCGCCTTGCCCTCCATGCGAATATTCGTCGTCTCGCCATCCTCCGAGCCCAAAATCCACGGCTGAAGATTGCGAATGACTGCGAACCCACCTGGACCGGGATTTGGCGAAGCAGAACCGTCAGTGTAGTAGGTTATCATGCTATGTATTATATATTAAGTGTATTTATTATCAACGTACATTCTTGTTGTATAAATCTTCTGGAGAAAAACTGTCCGGGTATACACCGCGCATGACGGCCAAAAGAGCCTGCCTGCCTATTGCTCTAGATATAGGATTACCATCACCTAATTTCATATACTCTAAACGTCTATGTAATTGATGCATCCAGCGTAACGAGTTGTTACCATTACCGTTCTTATAAGCAACGTGGCTTGTTGCGTCTGTTCTACCTAATTTACGATCAAGATCTGTTATTAGCTGCACCTCTACGGGAAAGTCATCAACAAATGCCGTAGCCCTACAGACGCGGTATGGAGTTTCTTGCTCCTTAAGCTCTCGCCCAACAGATTCCTTATGCTCTAACGCTAACTTACTGTAGACTGCATCAATATAACTATAATTACCCTGTGCGTAAACAGGACTACTTACTCCATCGCCCGACTGTACTCGCAGCCGCTCATCTGCAAATATAGTACTGACGAAAGACGAAAAGACATTTGCAAGATCATCCGTCTGAACTGTATGAATTCTATCAATCTCTTCGTCTGTCATTTCATAATGATGCTTCTTATCTAAGGTGTCATCTCCCGCATCACAAACTACCTGAAACGCCAACGCATCCATAATTGTATAGTTTTCACCCTTCTTCGACATCTTTTTGGCCATAGATCCAATAGATTTTTGGCGAAACAAAACTCGACGTGGCACGCCTGCAATAGGTATGATTAACTCAGCAAAACGGCAGTTGATACCACTACATATATCCTCAGAAGTTTCATTAACAATCCAGTGAATATCTGGCTTTTCAGACAATCCAAATACTTGCACAGCTAACTCTGCCGGATCTTTTTTAGAGTACTCCCTATACATATCAGCGGCCCTCTCGACAAGATCACCTCTACCCTGTCCTCGCAACCTGTATATATTACAGGAGCTAGCCATTTCAGCCGCCATCGCATCATATCCAAGAACCTCTAGAGCTACAAGAATGAATGATTCCGCTTCAAGAATATTACGTAATTGCTGGGAATCCTGTTCTGGCGGATTTTTAATATTATCCAACATCTCTGCCGCCTTAATAACAAGAGACTCAATATTCACTTCACCTGATAAGACCGCCAATTCATCTCCGCGGACTCTAGGCATATCAATACCCCAACCAGCCACATTCACCATACCATCATACGACGCATTGTTAATCATCTCTTTATCATGGAGGCTAATACCGTTTGACTGAAATTTTATGCTTTCCCTATACGCACGGGCGCTCATGCCAATAACCACTTGATCGTGCATATAATCAACAATAGCCTGACTTCTATTTTTGTTTTTTAACTGCTGTATATATTTTTTCCAGCCCTCTTGCAAATCATCAGATAATTTAGCCCTCTCTTCAGACTCACGATGAAGGATACGGCCAGGAATGTCATGAAGAAGCATTGCATCAGCCATATCTAATCGCCTCTCCCGGCTTAAAGTTTTACAGAACAAAGAAAGGTTCTTTAATGAATTGAGTGCGTGATGTATAGCCTCGCCGTCTCTCCTGTCAACGTCACAAACCAATAAATCGACAAATTCAAGCGCTTCTGAGCTAGGAAACCACTCTTTTGGTATTTTATATAGCTCAAGAGGATTTTCGCACGGAGTATATCTATCTATTACACTTGATATCTCTTTAGACATAACTTATATACTATAACATAGTATAGTAAAAAAATCAACCTAAACCAACCCTACGCAAAATAAATCCGCATCAACTCGCGCGCCACTCTGTCGGCGTCGTGTCGGATTAGGCTGCGTTGTGCTGCCAACGGATCGCTATCAGAATTTTTATTCACCCAAGCAGTATCAGCAATCAAGCGCTTACCCGAGGCGTAATAATGCTTCTTTTTCAACAAATCTTTACTCCACTCCACCAAATACTCACCGTCATGGGCGTATTTCTTGATAAGTTCCTCTGGAGGACGATGATTATTGTATAGAATATAATCCATACTTACACCTGAAAATCGCTCAATCTCATCCGCGAAATCCGCCACAGTAAAACCATCTGTCTGGCCCGGTTTATTAACCAAATTGCAAACATAAACTTTCTTTGCCCTAGTCTCTGCCAGCGCTCTGGTTACGCCGCGCACCAGCAACGCCGGCGCCAAACTGCCATACAGCAGCCCCGGCGCAATCACCACCAAATCAGCATCTAAAATCGCCTGGCGCGCCCGCGGGTTAATGCCAGCCGGCGGCTTCAATTCCAGCCACGGACGCTCGCCGCGCGGAATTTGCAGCGATTCTGCCGCGTGTTGGCCATTGACAGTCGTACCGTCTTTTAGCTTAATCGACATAGTCGTATCATCCAAGGTAATCGGAAACACTCGCCCGTTTACACCCAGAACTTCACTCGCCAGCTCCACCGCCTCGGCAAAGCTCCCCGTCATCTTTTCCAGCGCTGCCATGAACAAATTGCCAAAGGCATGACCCTTCATACTACCTTCGTCAAACCGATAATTAAACAAATCGCGCACTTTCGGCGAGCTGCTCAGTGCCACCAAACATTGCCGGACATCGCCCGCTGGCAGCACGCCCAGTTCGTCGCGCAATTGCCCAGTTGAACCGCCGTCATCAACCATATTAACCAGCGCCGTGATGCTATGCGTGTACTTTTTCAAACCCGACAGCAGCGTAAAACTCCCGGTTCCGCCACCGATTACTACAATTTTTACCCCAAAATAATCACTATTTGAAACATTCATTACCATGCCCGAATTATACCACCTTACCGGAACTTAAACCAACGTGCCCTTTGGCAGCGGCCACTCCAGATATGGTTGCTGCTGATATTCAATGGCGTTGATAATATGCGTAGCAATTTTAGCGGGATCGTTGAAAAACACGTAATCAGCCGGCAATTCTCGGCCATTCCAAAACGGCGTCTTCATAGCGCCCGGCAAGAATAATGCGACTTTCACTGGCAATTTCTGCTCGTCGGCCTGCATCCCTAAGCTGCGCGCCAAGCCCGCTTGGGCGTGTTTGGTCGCCACGTATACCGCCTCGTCCGCCCGAGCTTTGACGCTGCTGGTCGAGCCGATAATCGTTAAAACTGACTTCTGATTTTGACGAGCCATCTTTCGCCACGCCCACTGCACCAGCGGCAACGCACCGGCAAAGTTCACCTCCGCCATCGAGTGCGCATCAGACTGATCCTCAAAATTACCGCGCCAACCATAGCCTGCCGCCCAGACAAATTGCTCAACATTGTCATCGCCCATAATTTGCTCAATCCGCGCTGGCGCCGCCTCTACTTGCTCGGGATAATACACATCCAATTGGAAACCCTCGCCGTGTTCCTGGGCGTTATGCGTCTTCCCCAGCACCAGCACGCGCTTACCGCTTTCTCTGAGCTGCCGCGCCATTTCGCGTCCAAGACCGCTCGTCCCACCAAGAATAATATGCATATAGTTATTATAGCAATGGGATTATTATATGTAAATTGACCCTCGCAAGCGTGGCCACAAGCCTCTTAGCTCGTCAGGAGAGAAAAGCACAACAGGATCAAGGTCTTGTATGTGAATTCCTAGACATCCACCAATGGCGACCGCACCCACCCTAGTTAACATCCACCTGGTCTGATCAGGAGAAAAATCTACGTCTGATTCTCTAAAACCCTTTAATCTAATCGTTGAAGATACGCCAGCCCAATCAGCCCAACTACGGAGCTCTACCTTGTCATACGGAAACTCATCTGATAGTTGTGCTGTCATTACTGAGCCATACCGCTCTCGTGCTAGTTTTTCGTGGCCCGAATATTGATCACGACTTGCAAGAGCCACCCCCAGCTCAACTACCCCCCCATTGCCATCAACACCTAGGCTATGCAGTAGAGTAAAATATCCAGAAGGACTTTCCTCGCCATTAGTTAAATTGTTAATCGTAACTTTAGCTCCATAACCATCGAAGACTTCCATTTTACGACTCACCTCTCTTTTTATCAATCATTACATAATTCTTAAACAATATAACCCTCTTATCTAGCTCTTCCGAAGATAGACACACACAAGGATCTTCCCTCAATGCCTGTACTGACATGTCTAAACAATATAGGGCAGCAACGCCAATACGCCTGATTACGTCAGTATCCCAATCCGTTTCTGGTCTATTTAGACCCCTGGGCATAAGTGTTATACCATCCTGCTTAACCGTAAACCCTCCAGACCTAATGTGATCAACCCATCCACGACAGGCCATTTTTCCGAAGGCTAATTCCTGAGGCAAAGACACTAGCCCTTTTCTCTCTCCAACGCCAAACACCTTTTCTATGAGATTCGTATGGCTACGGATATATCCATCACGCTGAGCCAACGCGAGAGGAACCCTTATTCGTCCGTCTTCCGTAGCAGCTAAATCTCCACCAAAAATACAAATCAGGTTAGATTTTCCAGAGTTCAGACCATGTCCCGGATAATACTCTTTTTCGGAGTGCAAAAAACTAACATCAACTAATATATCACTTTGGCTAAATTCCACGGATTCTTATTATATCACATTTTTTAATTTAAGTCAAACAAACATCTGGACTCCTGCCATTTCACATGCGCCGCATATGCCCGGGCTGGCGCGTCAACCTCGCTCTTCTGAAGCAATAATTCCTCAGGATTAATAAACATTATTTCATCACCCTCTTCGCCTGGTATAAAATCAAAGTTCTCCGGCCAGACGCGGCAATAAAAACAGATTTGATTTGCATCAAGCCGCTCAATATACATCTGTTCTGATGCGTCAAACAGTTGATAGCGCAAATTGCCCTTATAGCCGACTTCTTCGTACAACTCGCGTTTCAGCGATGATTCAAAATCCTCATCATAATCCATGCCTCCGCCCGGCAAATCCCAATAAGTCCGATTAATTTCCTTAACGACCAAAATTTGCCCAGTGTCGTTATAAATTAGCGCTTTGAGCGAGATACGGTATAGGTAATCGTGGCGAGTCACTCCGACTGAATCTTGTGTAACGAGATGCCCGTTGGTAAGTTTTGTCATAGGGACAATTATAACACTTTTAGCCTAAACCCAGCGTAAGTACCATCGTGCTTATATGCCTCCTCGCCAAGGAACGCCGGGATAGCCTGCAGCGTATTATTATAAACAAAGTTCTTAAGACCGACTATATCTTTTTCTTCTTCGGGCAAGATCTTCCCTACCATCTTATAAAAAGTTCGCGCTTGGTCAACTGTCTCCTCGTCCAAATATCTTGCTATGTCGGCGCATATTTGCTCATACAGATCATCGTTCAAATGCGAATTTGGAACTTCATAAGCCGCGAAATTCGACACCACCGTCGTGATATCATTAAGCGGCTTAACCACCAGAATGTCCTTTACGGCGCTAGAGTTGATAAACCTCCGCACTACTTCATTATTTTTATCTGCCGTTATCAAAATATCTGGCTGCTCGGCAGTGGTCGTATGAAAATCCAATACCAACTCCGGCTTCAGTAACCGAATCCGCTCCTCAATAATCTTCGCACGCCGACCCTCATAAGTGTCCAGACCAAGTCCGTAGCTCCTATTTAGATCCGATTCAGTATAGCGCACATTCTTTGCGTAAGCGCGCGGATTAGCCATGATGAACTCCATATTTTCCAACAGTTTAGACCGTTTGGCGAGCATATAAGCCAGCAGATTTGGGCCTAATAATTCGTTGCCATGAGTGGAGATTATTGCGAATATTTTTGTCATTAAGACATTTCCCGATTTACTATATATCAGATATACTCCATTATACCAAAAACCTCGACGGGGACGAACCCAAGTCGAGGCGCTGTAACACTACGTTAGCAGAACTGTATATATATCAAGACAGATAGTGCAATACTCACTCCGCGACCCCTAAAGCCTTTCTATAGCATGGATGTATTTCAACTAGAGCAGAATCATCTATATCATCCCATTCTATTTTCGGCGATATCTCAGTGCTCCATCTCATCTTATTGCCTTTCTTAATCCCGATTAGACCAACTCTGAATAATATTAACATCAATCTTTTTACAAATTCTAATGAATTCATTCTATCTTCAAGAACATCCCTAACAAGTCTTATCGCAGAATCCTCTGTATCTATATCAGTTTTTGGTGGATTGTCATTATATTTCTTACACAAGGCAATGACAATATCTTCATCTATATCTTTCACTATCAGCTTATCTTTTTTATTTTTAAGCAGGCTTGCCAGTTGTCTTAGTCCAGGGTAGTCAGAAAACCACTCATAGTAGAGCGAATTTAGTCTTTTCCTTGAATACCTCTCTTCTGCTTCTATAACTGTACTCTCGTGTATAACACCATCATTCTCTTCAATTGCGCACTCTATACAAAAATTCACAAACTCAATCACATCTCGAGGTCTCATTAGGGTTCTATCAATTATATAATCAATAGTTGGAACACCTAGTACTTTATCAGGTAGTATATCCTTATAACTAAGCCTTGTTCTTTTGGAATATCTATGTTTGAACTGATAGTTTATACGTTCATCAATAAGTCTTATCAACTGCGCACGATTCCATCTGATATTCAGAAAAAGAGAACTGTACTTTTCTTCTTGGAACCCAGAATCTTTCGATATATCAAATACTCTCCCGATTAGATCATAACGCAATGTCGCTAACGGCTTTATATTCTGTAGTCTGTTCAGATCCCTTAGTGTCTCAATAAGAGATTTTATTAATTTATATCTTATATCGTTGCCGACCCACTTCTCGTCTAGTCTATCAATAACTATATAATATTTTACTTTATGATATTCAATGAAGTCATCCAGCATATCGAGTAGCCCCATGACTTCTTTCATTTGGACATCATTGACTATAGACTGCCCTCTTTGTTTTATTTCCTGGATTTGCTCGCGGGATAGTTCTGTTCTTCCTTTTATTTTGGATTGCAAACCAGCAACATCCATACCTAGACTAGATCCAACACTATTCTCTGTTTTTTCTATCATCTTGGAGACATGATTATCGCTTGTTTTCCAAAAAGTATCTTTCCACTGCTCAAGGTATTCCAAGGCTTTCAAATGTTTCGGATTATTCTTCTTGAAATAATACTGAACCTTATCGATAAAATTAGAGTGGTCTGTTTCAGAAACAACTTTCACATGCTGAGTAAATATTTCAACACATATTTCATGCCGCCATAAGAGTTTAAAGAAGGTGTTAAGATCTATGTCCAACTCTACTAAATAATTTATTATAGTGGAGTTGGATATATGACGCATAGCTAGTGCTTCGGGATCAATTATAATAACTTTTTCCTGTTTTTCGTCTTTTAATTTTGTAATGAGCGCCGTCTTTCCTACTCCAGTTCTTCCAAGAATAAGACACTTTTTACTTCGAAAATCTTTGATTTGATCAAGATCGCCCAAATCAACAAAACAATTTAGTAAATATTCCTCATCATCTTGAGCCTCATTTAACCCTACAGAGTCGTGTTTCCTTAATATAATTTTCTTGCCACTCGTAAGCGATTTACTCATCAATATCCCCCATTCGTACCCGCCTCTGCTCCGTCGTATCCCGCTCGCGCACGGTGACGGTGCCATCCTCCAGCGTCTGGAAGTCGATGACTACGCAGTGCGGCGTGCCGATTTCGTCTTGGCGGCGGTAGCGCTTGCCGATATTACCGTTGTCGTCCCACATCACTCGGCCGGGGTTAGCTTTGGCGAGGCTAGCGTAGACTTCGCGGGCTTTTTCCACCAATTCTGGCTTGTTTTTAAGTAGTGGCGAGACGGCAAATCTAACTGGCGCCAAGTGTTCTGGCAGCGCCAAATACACCCGCTTTTCACCGTTTTGCTCGTCCTCGCGGTACGCGCCTGACAGCACCGCCATCAGCGCCCGCTCCACACCAAACGACGGTTCAATAACGTGCGGCACAAATTTTGTGTTCGTTCCCTTGACGGTGTACTCCATGCTTTTGCCGCTGGCGCGCTGGATGTTCATTAGGTCAAAATCGGTCCGATACGCGATACCCATCAGCTCCTCGCGGCCAATCGGATAATCGTACTCAATGTCAATCGTCTTTTTACTATAGTGCGCCCGATCCTCCGCCGGCACGTCTAGCTCGTGAATGTGCTCTGGTTTCAGGCCTAGTTCTGCCAAAAATGCATGTGTCGCCGCCAGTAGTTCATCAAACGCCTCCTGCCAATGCTCAGGGTCGACGAAATATTCAATCTCCATCTGCTCGAATTCCCGAGAGCGGAACACGAAATCGCGCGGTGCAATCTCATTGCGAAAGGCCTTGCCCTGCTGAGCGATACCAAACGGTAAATTAGGATAGAAACTATCGACGACGTTTTTGAAATTAGTGAAGATACCCTGGGCTGTTTCCGGGCGAAGATAAGAAATACTATCATCGCTCTCAGTCGCGCCAACGTGCGTTTTGAACATCATGTTAAATGTCCGCGATGTGCTTAGCAGATTACCATCGGGGCTTTTGATGCCGCGCTCAGCAATCACCGCATCCATCTGTTCCATGGTCATGCCATCTACATCAACACCATTATCCTTGAGAATATGATCGGTGCGAAAACGGCGGTGATTGACCGTATCTTCACACAGCGGATCGACGAAAGTATTCACATGCCCGCTCGCCTGCCAGACCTTCTGATTCATCAAAATCGCCGCATCGACGCCGTATATATCATCGCGCTCGTCGACGAACCGGCGCCACCACAAATTCATGATATTACGCTTCATCTGCACGCCCAGCGGGCCGTAATCCCACGTCCCAGAAAGACCACCATAGACATCCGAACCCTGATAAATAAAGCCGCGGCGCTTGCACAGACTAATAATTGCTTCCATTTTTGATTGACTCACAAGAAGTCTCCTTTCTCCTCTCTGCGTTGGTGAGCGCGAGCACTTA
>ERZ773073.1504-NODE-1504-length-10976-cov-17.209230_pt1 | contig 10976 bp, 15 predicted proteins | sample MGYA00580616_ERZ773073 | MGnify/ENA primary metagenome ERZ773073 (study PRJEB29015, sample SAMEA2737960) | human oral metagenome | biome: human oral; feature: human-associated habitat; material: dental | place: China | collected 2131 ...
TCCCATAATTATTCCCCCTGTTTTATTTTTGACAATTAAATAATAGTACTATTTTAAAAATTAATTTGATTTTAATTATCTGTTATTATTTTACCTCAAAAATATTTATTTGTCAAGAAAATAATTAATATTATTTTAATTAATCTAAAAGATATATTTTTAAAGCTATTTCTTCATCAAATGGAATTGGAACTGCAACAAACTTCTTTCCAGCATCAATCATTCTTGCAATAATTTCACTTTGATTCTTTGGCAAATATCCTACTTTTTCCTTATTGGAATTAAATACAGCCACTGCATTTAGGGAAATGCCGTTAAATTCACGGAATAAATCCAATTGAACTTCATCTTTAATTTTAATTGCAAAATTTCTGATATATTTGGCTCCTTCCAAATAAGTATCCAGTAAAAATAGACGTTTTGATTTTTTTGTATATTTATCAATTAATGTTTTGGCATATTCAAACATCATTTCCTTGCCAAGCCTAATTTTTTCCTCACGTCCGTTATTTTTCTGAATAACAAGCACTCCATTCCCAAAATTGAATTCATTTATCATATAATTTCGCTGATTTTTCAAAAGTTCAAAATAGTCCATCATTTCTTCAAAAATCATAATTTCCTTCTGATTAATCTGAAAAGAGCCTTTTTTTAGCTCAACTGATGTATTTTCAATGTATGAATAATAAAATCTTCCATCTGGAAAAATTTCAATTTCATAATTTCCACCATAATAAAGTCCATCAAACTCAAGTTTTATCCCACTAAAATTATTTATTAACATTTATCTTTCACCTCTTTCACATTTCTAGTAAAATTTTTCTGTAAAAAACATTTCTGAAAAGTACTAGTTTAGTACAGAATTTTCTGAAATATTTTTGAAAATTTTCCCTATTTTAAGCCTTCCAGCTTTCCTTCAAGAAACAATTTTAAATTTTTCTCAACATCGTCCATCAGCTTTATCATGCTTTTTTCAGATTTCCAAGCAATATGCGGTGTAATTAAAATATTATCCAGCTCAAATAATTTAGAATTTTTTTCAATTGGCTCAACACTTGTAACATCAACAGCCGCTGATTTTATTATTTTATTTTTTAGTGCAAAATACAAATCTTCCTGATTTATTACAGGCCCTCTTGCAAGATTCAAAATTACCGCACTTTTCTTCATCTTTTTCATTTTTTCAAGATTTATAAGATTCCGTGTCGAATCAGTCAGCGGGACATGAAGCGTTAAAACATCACATTTTTCCAGCACTTCGTCCAATTCATACCGTAAAATTCCATCTTCTCCAATCGCAGTATCACTTTTGGCATATTCTTTCCCAGTATTTTTAGCAACCATAATTTTCATTCCAAGCGTTTCAGCAATCTTTCCAACTCTTTTCCCAATATTTCCAAATCCCACAATTCCTAAAATCTTTCCAGCCGCATCATCTATCGGATATTTCTGATATTCAGGAACAGCAATATTTATCCATTTTCCTTCCTTAACTTCCTCATAATACCTATTAACAGGTGTCAATTCATTCAATAAAAAAGTAATCGCAAGTTGTGCCACAGAATTAGTCGAATACCCCGAAACATTCGCTACTTTTATTCCAAACTCATTTGCGCTTTTCACATCAATATGGTTAAATCCTGTCGCTGTAACAAGTATCAATTTAAGTTTTTCAGCCTTCTCAAACTGCTTTTTTCCCAATTTTATCCGAGTCGTTATTACAACATCCACATCCTTTATTCTTTCGTCAATTTCGCTAGAATCAGTATCTTCATACTCAATGTATTTACCGTATTTAGAAAATTTTTCTTTCAAATCAATAGGTCCAGCCGTAATTCTGTCCAAATAAACTATCTTTAAATTTTTATCCATAATTATCCTCTCTCTTTAGTTAATTTAATTTTTACATATTTATAAAAAGTTATTTTATCAAATTATATTTTTCAATTAAAAAATATATACGTTTAATGTCAATTTTTTTACTTAAATCAAAGATTAAAAGCCTCTTACTAACAATTTTTATTCTGTATGGTAAATCTTTTCCATTAACAAATATTCTTACTTTAAACTTTTAATTTTGACAAAAATAAGGATTTTATTCAAAAAATTATCTAAAAAATTTAATTTACGAATTATATTCTCAAAATTTTTAATTCTTATAGAAAATTAATCTATATAATATCCACATCTGCTTTTAATTTATAAATAACATCTTTTCTTTCTACAACAATCATAACTTTTTCCTTCAATTCCTTATCCCGCTTTATTTTTTGCAATAATTTTTTAGCTGGATTTATAGCAATAGCCTTGCCTACATTTTTGAACATTGTCAAGTCACCTGTTGTATCTCCGTAAGCATATGATTTTGTCAAATCTATTTCGTACATTTTACAAAAATCTGCTATTGCTTTTTGTTTACTCTTGGCATCCCACATTGGTATCACTTTTCCTGTAAAAATGCCATTTTCATTAACTTCATAAGTAGATGCCCTGTAATCCTTAACTCCATATCTTTCAGCCATTTTGCTTACAAGAAAATCTGGACTTCCAGAAATAATTATAACTTTGTGATTTCTTTCCTTATGATATTTGAGCCTCTCACGTGTATATCGGTAAACTTTGTCTCCTTTAAGTTTCATTACTCTTTTCGCAATAAAATCCATATCCTCTTTGCTAAAATTCTTTAATGCTTCCATATAAGTCTGGACAAGTTCATCCAGATAATCATCATAATCCCCAGTCCTATTTTCCCACTTGGAAAATTTCTCCTTAACTTTCCCTTCCCAAGTCATCATATCAATATATTCATACTGCACAAGCATTTTAAAATGCTCAATCAGCAAAGAATCCCTATAAATTGTTCCATCTATATCAAAAAATGCTGCTACATTTTTTTTCATCCGCATTCCCCCTTACTTAAATTTTAATATTCTTTTTATTGCTATATTTTAACCTATTTTTTTTAGAATTTCAAATAAAATAAACAAGAAAAAGCATTTGTAAACTAAAAATAGCCATGCTTTATTAACAAAAGTACAGCTATTTTACTGATTAATATTTTAAAATTTACAAATTGTGCCCGCAATAGTCAAGGGTAAAATGCAATTTACAATACAATTTGTGCTATTAAAACATTTAAGAGAAATTTGCGGATACGAATTTAAAAAAAATTTACAATACAATTTGTAATATAAAGTCAAATTTTAGTAAAATCAGTAAATACTATAAACACAAGTCTTTAGCCACTCCGAAAGTTTAAATTTTATCCGTTTGTATATTACTTGTGTATTACCGTTAGCTACTCCTTTTTATAAAAAAAGAGCCTATTGTGGCTCTTTTTAAATTGCTATTTAGCTTATAAAATTTTACTTTTTTATTTCTGTTTTTATTATTTTTAAAACTTCTGAAAAATTTGTAACTTTAAATTTCTTAAAAATAGTGCCCTGGGAAGGAAGCACTTTTATTTCTTTTAAATCTTTTGCGGTTAATTTTCCATTTCTTTTTTTATATTCTTTAATTAAAGTTTCAAGAACTACTTCCTTTGTCCATTTTTCTTCCCTTTTTTTAAATTCATATCCGCAAATTTCTCTTAAATTATTGATACTGCCAAATCTCAATTCGAACACTCCGCGTTTATAAATACAATTATTGTTAATGTCTCTAGCAGTAGCACCTTTAACATCTTTGTCTAAATCTCTTGACAGTTCTTTATAAATATTGATTAATTCTTCATTAGTAACATCAACTTCCGCTTTAAAATGTAAATCTAGCTCCATTTCTTTAGCCATTTGTCGCCAAGTTATGTCTCCGAAAATCTTTTTTAGTCTTCTATAGGAGTAATCGTATTTATTCAAATCATAAATTGTTCTTATAGTTCCTTCTGACACTAATTTTTGAATATCTTTCGTTATTTCTTCTTTTGTTTTTTTTGGCAAAAATAAGTGTTTTGTTTCTTTTTCTCTATTGATTTTTTTGAAAACTTCTTTCATACTTTTACAATTTAATCTTACTAAGATTCTTTCACGAGATAAAACTTTTTTAACTTCCATAATCCCATTTATTCCAGAATCAACAAGTTCTTGTAATTCTTTTATTATTTCTGATTCCGTTTTTATATTAATATGTTCCAAATCTCTATCAGCTGCTTTTAATATCTCACTCCAACTTGGAGCTATATAAGTTCTTAAAGTATTATAAAAACTTCCTCCCAAATCACTTGTATTTTTCACTTTGCCGCTATCAATTAAATCTTGCAGTTTAATTATCAGTTCCTCTCGTTGATATTTCTTTTTTCCCGCCATTTTCATTCCCTTTTAAAAAATATTTATTATAAATATTTAATATAGTATATCATTCTTTTATGTTTTGTCAATGCTTTTTTTGAATTATAAAAAGAGCAGATTTTAAAATCTGCTCTAACCTCCCTCGATTTGATTAATCTTTTTTGCAAGCTAGTTTTACATCTGCTATTGCGTCTGCTACTGCTGCAAAACTATTTTCTCTCAGATAATTGTGTATTAGTGAAGTATCTTTTAATAATTCTTGCTTTTCTGATTCTATTTTGTTTTCCAGATTTCTATATTCTCTTTTTGCAAATTCATAGATGACAAAACTTAGTTCTTCAAATCTTTCTTGTATTTGCAAGTTGTTGTGCTTATCTATTACATAATTTCTTCCTTCAATGTCATTTTCATAGAACCATTTTATTTGCTTTTCTTTTTTTTGAAAAGCATTTCTTATTTCTTCAAACTTTTCTTCTGTAAAATCTTTTTCTGTAATTTTGTTTAATACTTTTTCAAACATTTTAATATATTTTAATGTTAATTCGTTCATTTTGAATTTTTCAAAAAACTTAAATATCTTTAATTTGTTTTTAAAATATTCATCTTTTAAATCGTCAAAATCTTCTCTTAAAATTGTATTTCTCACATCTTCTATTATTTTGTTTTCTAATGTTCTCATTTTTTCCTCCATTTTTTATTCCCCTTGCCATTTTTTTAAATTTTTGCTATAATTTACATACAGAGAGCCGACAAGGTGGCTCAACTGTATATAATTTTAGGTTTAAGCTCTATTTGTCTGTATCAAGTAGAGCTTTTAGTTTTTCTACTGCTTCTGCTTTATCTTTACTTGTTTCAACAAGATTGATAATTAGCTTTATCAGTATTTCATTTTCTTTAGCTGTCATTTCGCTCATCTCTTTCTCCTTTCTGTTCCTTGTCTTTTAACAATCTCCCCCTTTATTGATATTATTATACTATATTTTATATTAAAAGTCAAGACTTTTATTATAAAAATATTTATTTTTTTTCTAAATTTAGAATAATTTTTTTTAACGCTTCTGTTGTTTTGAGATTATTTTCTTTTTTATATTTTTCAAAAATTTCTTTTAACTTTTCGTAGTCATCTTTTGTATATTTATACCCCAAAAACCTATATATTTTCTTTTCTTCAGCTGGCTTTATTGATACACCAGCTTTTCTTCCAACGTTCCAGGTTATAACCCGCCCTTTTTTTGCTCCTCTAGTTTCTTTTTTTTGTTGCATTTTTTGCCTCCTTATGCTATTAAAATTTAACTTCAATGTATTGTTGACAATAAGTTTTTCCGTCAATGATTTCGTCAGCATACATTCTTATTCTGCCTTTCGCAGTCCATACCTTTCTGTTTACCCAAGAAGTTTTTCCCTCTCCTTTGTAAACTCTATTTTGGCTCAAATTTGAGCCATTTGCTCTATGACAGAACTCTCTGTCATTTAACATTCTTTTGCTTAACTTTTCTACTGATTGAATTTCATCAGCAAATAATCTAACAGCTTTTTTGAATATTGCCCAAGATGCTTTTAGTGCTTCTGCGAAAGTTTCAAAACTTTCTTTTCTGTATGCTTTCCACGCTTCTTTCATTACTTCACTTTTATTTATCATTTTTATCACTCCTTGATTTTTATTTTTGAGTGTGATAAAATAAATTTGCGGTAAGGGAACTTTTATAAGTTCTCTTTTTATTTTATCTCTCTCATCTACATAAATAGTATACTATATTTTATATTAAAAGTCAAGACTTTTATTATAAAAATATTTAAATTTATTTACAAAAAAAGATAGCCATTTCTGACTATCTTAATTTATAAGCGATTTTATTTTTGTGATAAGTTCATTTTCAATTGATTCCATATGTGTCTCAACAATCCTTGCTGCTTTTCCGTATAAATCTTTTTCTTCGACACCTTCTCTTTTTAAATCGTCTAAGATATGCAGCAGTATCTCTTTTGTCTGTTCAAACTCATCTTTTATCATCTTTGACAGTAATTTATATGTTGTTTCCTCGATGATGTCGTGCATATCATTTTCAAAATTAATCATTTTAGCGTCAAAGAAAGTTTTGATTTCTTTGTTGATCACATCCCAATTTTCTTCTAAATGATTATTTTTTATGTATTTCAATATACGTTTTTGAACTGCCCAACGCATATCCTGAATTTTTAGTATCAAAGCTATCTCTAGCCCTTTGCCTTTTAGAAAATCGTTGTTTAACTGATTTTCTAGTTTAGCAAGTACACTAATAACTCTTTCTTGTTGAGCAAATAATTTACTTTGTTGTCTAATAAAAATAGCGCAAATCACAACTGCTATTCCTAAATCTGTAATGTCTTTTAATAAATTTCCATTCAATTTTAGCCCTCTTTTACAGTATATTCTTGTTTCCTGTTTTTTCCTCATCAAAAATTTGTTGCAGTATAACTTTTAAGTCAAATGTTTTTCTGGCTTCCTTTAAAACTTCTGTCAGAACTTCTTCACCAATCTCTTCTGCAAAGTCAGGAATCCATTTTCTATCAATTGATTTTTCTTTTTCCAACAGTTCTTCAAGTTTATCCCAGAAACCTTCATACACCTGTTTAAATTTTTCTGCTCCAGCTTTTCCTTTTGAAATTATTTCTGTTTTATAAATTAAAGTCTTTCCTAATTCTAAAATTTTACCTGTTAAATATATTTTTGCTGCTAATTTATCCATTTTTATCACTCCTATTTTCTTATTTTTTATCATTTCAATTTTAAGCTAGCTAACAAGCCCTACAATCAATTTTATCTTGTTAGCCAACCTTTTATACTAAAATTATTTTTAACGTTCAATTTCAGCTCATATCAAAGCAATTTTTGCATTACTTTAGTTCAAAATGTGGTGTATCATTCATTTTCCAGTTTCCGCCCCATTCAATGTTGATATTTTTTGATTTTGCAACTGCCAAGATATGATTTGCTATTAATCTTAATTTCTTATCATCATATCCTTCTTCCGATGTGAATTTTCTATATATACCATTTTCGATAATTCCACAAGGGAATATGTCAACAGCATGTCCAAATCCGTCTGACTTGATTTGATGGTTTGATTTCGCTTTTTTTCCATCGCAATTTGTTACAATTCTACCTGGTTTGCTTCTTCCGATTTGATACAGAGCAAACTGTTCTTCTGTTGTCCTAGCTCCGTCAGTTATTCTAAAATCATACGGACTATTTTCAATCGCAGCTTTCATTACTTCAACCAGTTTTGGATGTACTTTTTTCATTTTATCCAAACTTGATTGAGTGAAAGAATATTTTTTATTCTCTGTTGCTGTATTTTCCTTATCCCAATCTCTCAAATATTCCTCCTTTCTCTGAACTCTGTTTAACCAACCTGTCAAAAATCTTTCTTGCGTTCTGTCAGCTTCAACTTTAGCTCTATAATAGATTCTTTGTAAGTTATGATAAACTTCTAAAAATTTTTCAGAATCTACCGTATTTAACGCTTCCAAAGTTTTGTTTCCGATTATTCCATCCACTTCCAGATTAGCACCGGCAATCCGATTCAAAGCTATCTGTGCATTCTTTATTCCATTTCTTCCACTATTTACAATAAAGTCACAAACAGATAATGCTATTTTGTCAGACTTTAAAGTATCAAGTCCATTTTTGTGATAATAATTTTTATTATAAATATCTTTAGCAATTCCAAGTTGCAAATCTCTCATACGACCTTTGTAGCCATATTTTCTTGCATCTTCTTCAGTTATTCCGTACTTAGTTTCACCCCCTGCATCGTATTTATCGTTTGAATATCCACCTTCGACTTTTAGTAAATAATCAAATATTTTCTCAAATCTATTCATTTAAATCACTTCCCTTTTTTAGTTTCTTTTATATCTTTTTCTACTGTTTCGGTTGTTAAAACAATATTTTCATCTTCAAACGCAGCGTCTGTTACTTTTAATAATTTTCCTTGCTCCATAATTTCAATTCCAATTAAATTCCTTATTTCCATTTTCACTCCACCTTTCTTCCTAACAGTTCCATATCCTTTAAATATTTATATAGCTTTGCAGGGCTAAATTGATTAGCCTTTAATGTCTTTAAATTGTACGTTAGGCTCTCGTCTAATCCCTTGTTAATCAGATGTAAGCACAGCTCCGAACAGAAATATCTGTCCTTATGCTCAATTCCCAGCTCCAGCAACTGGCTGAAAAATATAGCTCCATAATCATAGCCTTTACCTTTAAGTTTCATAAACTCTTTTAACACAGCAGGAATTTCAATGTGGCTATCCAGTTCAAAAATATCCATGTTATCCTTATAAACGAAAAGTTTTATCCTTACGCCACCAGGATTTGATAAATATACATAGTCATTGTAAATGAATTCACAATGGCTGTATTTCCCTAGTGTTCTTAAAGTTATCAGAAATCCTATGACACTTTTAGGCTTGTGAAAACTAATATATAGCTTGTCTTTTTCTAACTGCATAAATACCCCCTTACATATTTTTATACGCTTTTTCGTATCTATCTTTAGAATCGTATTCTTTTAACTCTTCATCAGTTAAATTCTCTAAATTGTGCGACAATAGAGTTTCGGTTGCCATAGCTTTTGTTGTTTGTGACTGCATTATATTTGCCATTTTCATCATGTCCTGCAATGTTAAATTAACATATTTTTCTGAATTATCTTTTGTGTAAAATTTCCAGTTTTCAAATTCTGTTTTCTTCATAGCCTGACACATGACAACAATTCTAGTCAAGTTTGACTGGTCTATGCTCCTATTATTCTGCAAATATTTCACGCCACCTACTTCAAATTCAAATGGAGCTGCATCATATTCAAGTCTTAATTCATACAGTTCTTTTTTGATTTCGTCTATCCGTTTTTCTCTATTTAACTTGATGACATTATTTTCAATATACTCATATTCAGAAAGCTGAACTACTTTGATTTTTCCATTCTCGATCAATTCATTTTCAGCTAAAGTGTATTTTTCTGCTCTATACAGCTCCTCTTTTGTTGCCTCTCTTAGATTCCCGTTATCCAAAACTGGATTTTCGTATTCCAATTTGTTCCAGATATGCTTTTCTGCATCCCAGTCCGGATAAAATAAAGCTGGCTTTTCTTTAAACTCTTCCAAGTTAGTGATAATCGGTCTCGCTATTATTTCGACACTTTTTTTATCATAGATTACAACATTCATTTATATTTTCCTCCTTGTTTTTATTCTGTTTTAGTCAGTAAAGTAAGTTACCGAAAAATAGTAAGCCCCATTTTTGGAATCCGAAAAGACTTTAATAACATTACCATTTGTAGTTATTTTAAAGCTGTTCGGAATGTTCGAAAGATTGATCGCCGAAAAATTAACAAGATTTCTTGGTCTGAACCCTTGAGGAATGTTCAGTACCACAGCCTCTGCACCCTTGTTGTAGAAATGAGTTCCCGAATCAATGGTAAGGTGCGCTAATTTCCCAATCTTTACTATTTTTCCGTTAGTCAAGCCGTTAATTGCAAAAACGTATTCCTCGACTTTGGATAAGCTTTCCACTTTGTCCGAAATTGGCTTGTTAGAAATAGCCCTGAATTTCGTAACATCGTTGTAAGTCAAATTCGTATCTGCTATGCACTCATAATAGAACTTGGTGACGTTGTCGTAATAGAACTTCCCTTTTACTTTGTTTCCTGTATCTTGAATATTTCCGCCAAACTCCATTCCTATTATTTTTGATAGCGCCCGTATTTCCAAATATTTTCTGTCTGCTGACTCTCTTGTTAAATATGTTAGCGAATTGTCTATCGTTACATTTATAGTTGCAGCCTGATCTATTACAATGATACATTTTTCAATAATATCAATTGCATTTTTCCCATTGTAAACTGGAATATAATCGCCGTCTGTTCCTTTATTGTATGCATACAAAATTTCTGTTCCTGAATCATCCTGTGCGTATATTCCCATTTCAGAAATTTTATAAGAGTTTGCTATCGCACTTGCTCCACTTCCAGTTTTGTTGGAAACGACAAATGTAAATTCCACGTTTCCGTTATCTTTTCTCTCGTAAGAATTTATCGGAAATTCGTTTCTCTTGTCAATCAAATCTGTTAGTTCTCTATCATTTCCTGTATTGTATCCTGCTCCGATTTTAAATTTTGTTATATTTATCTTCGTTTCATTATTCATTGCTCTTGCTAAAAGTTCTCTTCCTTTGTTCGTTATTTCCCAACCAAGATAATTTGCCATTTTTACCTCCTATCTTATTCCTAATGTATTTTTTTTCAATACAACGTTTACGATTCCTACATTCAATTTTTGCTCCATCCAAGGCAGTTCAAAACTCCGTATATTCAATACATTTGTTTTTTGCCTCACAGAAAACATGCCAACATAAGTTCCTAAATTCATATTTCTTACAAATGTTATTGCATCAAGCCAGCTTCTTTCGTTTTTGTACTCATTAACAACGTCCAAAACTTTTGAAAAATCTATTTGATTTTTAAGTTCTCCCAAAGTGGAAATTTTAAAATAACCTGGTCGTCCGCCGTACTCAAACCATTCCTTTATTTCCGCATTCCCAAAAAGTATTTTACAAATTGCTTTTACACTTCCTAAAGTTCCTTTGTTAAAATGTGCTACAACTGCTATTTTTACAAGTTCTCTTTTATTTTCAATAGTTGTATCTTCT
>ERZ773073.1505-NODE-1505-length-10975-cov-4.026740_pt1 | contig 10975 bp, 13 predicted proteins | sample MGYA00580616_ERZ773073 | MGnify/ENA primary metagenome ERZ773073 (study PRJEB29015, sample SAMEA2737960) | human oral metagenome | biome: human oral; feature: human-associated habitat; material: dental | place: China | collected 2131 ...
GCTGTTGGCGAAGAGGATGGCCCCGCGACGCGGGAGGCTCGAGGAGCGGCGACGGAGGGCGGGGCGCCAGCCGCGGCATGGTCTACCGCCGGCCGTCCCGCCATGGTCTGGGAGGCTGCGGCATGGCCCCCGGAGACCGGCGTAGCCCGCTTGGGGGCGTTGGAGCCCTCCTCACGTCAAGAATCACCTATGCTGGTCCCAAAGGGACGGGATCGACGACTTTATCATCGCTTTCCTAGACTATTACAAGGAGCTTATCGTTTCGTATCGTAAGATTGTGGGTGACCTCGACATGAGGGAAGTCGAGGACTGTATGGCGCTCTACAGGCGCGCGGACAGCCTCTTCAGCATGATGCAGGGGGAGGTGCTGTAGAGATGGACCTCCGTCAGATTCGAGACGCCTACATCGACGACGGGCTTGACTTCCAGAACGCCACGGCACGCACCTGCCGCGACGTGGTGCTTACGCTGATCTCGGCATCGCGCATGGCCGATCACGTGACGGTGAAGGGTGGCGTGGTGATGCAGCAGATGCCGGGCGACAGGAGGCGGGCCACGCGCGACCTTGACCTCGACTTCGTGCGCTACCCCATGACCGATGAGGGCATTAGGGCTTTCATCCGCACCCTCTGCCCGGCGGACGTAGACGTGCGCCTTGAGATCGTCGGCCCCATAGATGACCTCAAGCACCAGGGCTACCACGGCAGGCGCGTCCACCTTCGCGTCACGGACTCCATCGGCACGAGCATGGAGGCGAAGCTCGACCTGGACGTTCACGACAAGCTACCGCTCGAGCAGCAGGAGCTCTAGTTCGACACGGCGCTGCAGGACGAGGGCGTCGCGCTCATGGCAAACTCAAAGGAGCAGGTCTGCGCCGAGAAGCTGCGCTCGCTCATGTGCATCGGCGCGGTGTCTGCGCGCTTCAAGGACGTCTTCGACGTGTACTGCCCGCTTTGCCGTGAGGGGGTGGATGCGGATGTCCTCGACCGGGTCATGCGCGTGCTGGCCTACGACGCCGACCCACCGCTTGGCGAGAGAGGCGGATGTTCTCCTCGAACGGCAGGGTAGCTCCGTCGATCATGGTGGAAGTGAAGCCGGCGTTCACGTCCTGGCGCACGTCGTCAAGCGTCTTGCCATGGTCCAGGTGCGGTGTCATGGGCATGGTGTAGCCATTGATGGCGCGCTGAGCGGTATTGGCGATGTACTCGTAGTCGGTGACCTGATATTCGTGGGCGCGAATGCCTTGGGTTGCGCGTGGATGGCCCGCGTTTCCCTGTGATGCCTGTGGCAGGGTTGCTGGGCCTGTACGTGTGCGGCGCATGGGCAGCCTACGCGTCGCCATGTCTCGGCAGTGGGATGGCCCCGAAACTCCCGCGCGTCCTTGCGCCTTGCGAGATACGCCTGGCACACCATGAGCATAAGACTTATCACGGACGGTGTGATGGGCAGAGGCGACCAGCCCAGGATCATTTTGCTGAGTGCGTCGGGCACGAAAAGCGCCATACCCAGCATCGCTCTTGCCATGCGACCGATGCCAGGCGCCGCCCGCCCGTCAGGGCCCACGCTTGGGCCCCCAAGAGCCTGGTGACACGCCTGCACGAAGGCGCGCTCTCGACGAGGCCGGAAATCTACCCCAGAGGCTGGGGTGACATCCTCGCCCATGTCCTTGAGCCGTAACAGTAGGAAAGACAGGACATCTGCCCTCCCTTCGCCACCCAGTGGGTCCTCGGCCAGAGGCGTCGTATCCCGAGAGAAGATGGACGTGACAACTCCCATGAAGCCATCACGCCTGTCGTCGGGAAGGGCCCCGGGGACCCCTTAGCCTACGCTTCTCAGAACCGTCTTAGCTCCTCGTGAGCAGCGTTGCGATCGCATCGAACGTGTTGCCGCTGCGGATAGTCAGCAGCGAATAGAAGTCCTCTCGCATGAGCAGCCTGTGGTATGCGGTCCTCAGGTACTCTGACTCGGTAAACTTGCCCCAGAACACCACGTGCCTCCCAAAATGTATCGCCTCGTCGCCCAGCGGCATGGACTTGATGCGTCGACGTGCATACTGTGCGTCCATCTCACGTGTGAAGAACAGCACGTCGCGGCGGGCGATCGGCTCGCTCCACCACGTCGGCAGGTCGGGGACCTCAGACAGGTAGTCTTCCCGAGACAGGATCGCAAGGCGGATGGGAAAGGGGTAGCGCTCCTTGAGCATGGCCGCAAAGGCGCGGGAGATCTCGGACTCAGGCACATCGGTCTCGAACAGCACGTTGCCGCTGTTGATGTACGAGCGGACATCGGCGCACCCCATGTCTTCGACCTGCCTGCGAAGCTCGCCCATGACGACCTTGTTCTTGCCGCCGACGTTGATGCCGCGTAGCAATGCCACGTATTCCATCTTCACCCTCGAGTCTCGACCGGTCCCGCGCTCTGATTATCCCATGACCTCCTGCAACAACCTGGCATCAGAAAAGCTCCACGACCTCCTTGGCGTGCGCGCGGTCATGCTGGGTGGCGGAGACGCCCTCAATTGACCGTTCAGAGGGACTGGTCTGTGCGACAAGCTAGCCCGCATAGTGGCGGCTACCGCAGATGGCACGCTCGATATGCCGGCGGTGTTCTTGAGTCGAGGAAGTCTCGCCAGCTGCAGGCAGGTGGGCTGCAACTTGACTGTCGTCGAGGCAAGAGAATATGGATGTGCATGGTTCCATTACAAAGTGAGCAACGCGAGGGAGAGATGGGCGAGTATGGCGTGGGTGCCGATCGCCCAGTGGTACACTCTCGAGAAGAGCGGGTGAGCCCGCATGCATGCGAGGGGCGTGGTGGCCGTCGGGAACATGCCATTCCGGTCTGCGGCCCTTCACGGATGGCTTCAAAGAGAGGATTGACCGCCATGGTTTCTGATGCGTCGCTGGCCTGCATGGTCGTTGCGGCTGTGATCTCGTTTGGCGCGCCGGTCGTGGCGCTCGTCGTTGCGAGAAGACGACTGCACGTCCAGTTTAGGGCGGTTCTCGTCGGCGTGCTGGTGTTCGTTGTCTTTGCGGGCTTTCTCGAGCAGCTTGTCCATGCGCTGGCGTTCTCCGCGTTTCCGGGCCTGAGATCTACGCCGGTCGCCTTTGTCCCGTACGCCGCCCTCGCTGCGGGCGTGTTCGAGGAGCTGGGGCGCAGCTGCGGGTTCATGCTCCTGCTACGGTCTGGGAAGGCGGATCACGACCTGCCCTGCGCCATCGGATACGGCATCGGCCATGGGGGGATCGAGGCCATGCTGATAGTGGGCTTGTCGATGGTATCGAACATAGCTCTTGCGCTTGCGCTCAATAGCGCCGGTGGCGCTGATGCGTTGCTCGCGACCGTGCCCGACGCCTCGCGTGCACTTGTCGCCCAACAGATAGACGCCCTCATCGGAATCGCCCCGACGGTATACCTGATTGCTGGGTTCGAGCGCATCGTCTCGATGGCGCTACATGTCGCGCTGTCCGTCCTGGTGTGGATGGCGGTCAGCGGCAGGATCGGCAAGGCCTGGATATTCGGGGCGGTGTTGCTGCATGCGCTTGCAGATGGCGGGGCGGCACTCTATCAGCAAGGGATGATGCTCCTGCCGGTGAGCGAGCTATGGGCGCTTATCGCGACCGTTGCGACAGCGCTATTGGTCATCCGGCTGTACGCGGGACATGGATGCCATAGCGATGCGACTGCCTAGCGTGGGATTCGACGTCATGGGATCTTGATCCCTCGCCTCACATCGATGATGGGGATGCTCGCAGTGGCGAAAGGCGCCCCCGTGGCGGGCGGACGGATGGCGGAGCGGGCGGTCAAGCGGAGCGATTCCCGAAGAGCCATGACGTGACCGACAGGGCTGTGGTCCAGCTTGTTTAGGATGTCGCGCTGTCTTCTCACGCGCCCATTCGGATGAGGAGCGCATCGGTGCGCGGGGACGCCCCCTGCCGGGCGCACGGCAAAGAGCATGTCCAATGAGGTCGCGTCGTCAGCCTCCACCTGTGTTGGGACCTTGGCCTGTCGGACGCCATGGCCCTGTAGCGTCGTTAGGGTCGATCGGTTTTGCCCGGTGATGAGGTTGGCCGGTCTCCCCCTGCCTCAAGCAGAGTGAGACCGGCGGGATCTATGCCGAGCTTCTCACGGAGGGCCTTCAACTTTTCTCTGTCGGCATCGCTCGCCAGTTCCCGCCGACCCTGCGGTGCGCCGCCTCTCTCTTGGATCAAACTCAGCCGCGCTTCCAAAGCTCGTAGGTCCGGTTCTTGGTTGTGCCCGAGGAGGATATCAGGCCGCTGGCCTCCAGGCGACCTGCTATGTCACGGAGCGTGCGCACTGGGATGTTGAGCGCGGCGGATATCTCACGCGGGGACGAGGGACCGTGAGCTGACAGGTACTCGCACACGCTCCTGTCGCTTGTCGGTAGGGCGAGCCAGTCGGAAGCCCTGTCGTTTCCGGCGGATTCCGGCGGATTCCGGCGGATTCCGGCGGATTTTGGCGGATTGCCGGTATCGCCGGCGAAGGGTCCAAGGCGCCCGACACCGTCTAGGGCCTCCTGGCGCGTGAACTTCACGTGGACGCTGCTGGCGCGCTCGAAGACCTCGACGGGCGTGCCCTGCGCCTCGCAGGAGCGCCTGATGCGCTGCAGTCCCGTGCCGTAGGACTCGATGTCACCGGAACGGTAAAGCGTCTGGGCGATGAGCACGTTACGTGGGTTCGATGCCGCCGACCTGCCGGCAAGAAAGTCGTCGGGCAAGACTCCGGGTGGAAAGGGGCCCGGACTGTAGATGTCGACGCTATCCCAGAAGATGTCGATCTGGACGGCGGCGTTCGTCTCATAGACGCGATGACTGAAGGCATTGTAGAGCGCCTCGCGGATCGCGTCCAGGGGGATCTCGGGCACCTCCCTGCGCTGCAGTGACACGCTTGCGTCGATGACAAACGCGCGGCGAATGTTGTTTACGATGTAGGTCTCCCCGGCGTCCACGAGCGAGAACAGCGGCCCCGAGACCTGCTGGTTGTCGAGGATGTTCACGCGGTCGCTGTCTGCGAGCACTCCCATGCGCAAGCCTACCTGGGACCTGTCTGTGAAGCAGATCATGGCCGCGTTCGTCAGCGTCTCATCCTCGCAGAGCAGCCCGAGGCGCGAGAGCACGTCGTGGGCGTCGGTGTACTGGAACGGGATCCGCTTGGCCTGTACGCCCCGCGCGACATACCTGCGCAGCACCTCCTCGTCGACGGTGGAGACGGGCTTGCCCGAGCTGCGGCTATCCCAGGGGTCCCTCCCGGCCGCGCGTTCCAGTATCATGTCCTCGAGCGCGGACGCGCTCATGGGGACGTCCTCGTCGGCGCTGCGGATGCGGTATCTGCCGTCGCACGCGTAGGGACGTTCGTCTCCGGAGAACGTCACCTTGACGTACGCCCTGCCGTCCGGGGTCTCCAGGCGCTCAATCTGCGGGTAGATCCTGGGCTCGATGCGGTTACCAACGGCTTGGCTCACGTCGCGCAGCGTCTTGTCGCTCACATCCTGGCCGACGACCTCTCCGTCGTTGCGCACGCCAAAGTAGAGCGTGCCGTGGCCGTGCTTGTTGAGGATGGAGGCGATTGACTCCATGCCCTCGCGCATCTCGCCCGTCGACCTCTTGTGTTCTGTGCGCTCGTCCTCCATGCCGAGGTTCACAGGCGCCCCCCTTCCCACTGCTGGTTATTATTCTACGAAGGGCACTGTGCCAGTCGGGTCTCGCCCCATCAGTAGGACTGGGCGGGGATCGCCCTGCTCGTCGATGTCGGAGCGACTGCGGACCGTAAGCCCCCTGTGCTTGTAGGACCCTATCGCTTGAGGGCTCTGCCCATTGACCGTGAACTCGCTTATGGCGTGCGCCGCAATGCCGTACTCCAGAAGCTTACTTCCTACCCCCTTGCCACGTTCGTCTGCGACGACAAACAGCATCATAAGCTTATGGCCGTCGATGTCCATGAATCCCCGAGGCGCTTCGCCTCCTCCTCTGCTATGACGAAGCGCAAGGCGCTCTTGAGGGCAAGCGGCATGTATGCCAGAATAGCCCTGATCCCAAGATGCAGGAGAAACAGCTGAGTCGTCTTACCGATCTCTCCCATACGTCGAGGAGCCGCTTGATCGATTTGGGAGTTCACTTCCCATGGGCAACCACTCGCATAGGCTGCTGTCCTCTTTGCTACGACGTCCCTGTCGAGCGCGCTTCAAAATGACACTCGGTGCATACTATTTCTCACTGAGGTGATCGAGGCGACCTGGGAGTTGTGTTCTCATCACTCAAATAGTGGCTTCAATCTGGTTTTGCTCAGTCGCAACGATACAGCTTTCATGGTAGCCATCTCCGGTTGTCCTTGGTCTACTGACAAGCTCATATCCGTTTTCCTTCAGCTTGGCAGTCAAGGCGTCTATCCTCTCCTTACTCCCAACACTAAGGAGCGATATATGAGCATCATCCCGTACGGGCAGGCCCTCTCAGCGGATTGGTCATCCCTGACCTATTCATAAGCTCAGCACGTGCCATCGTCGAACGAGAACGCTCAATTCCCACACTTGCCTTCACAAATGTCGCAGGCGCGCACTGACGCCGGGCTCTCACGGAAGGGCACGGTTTGCCGGCGTCACGTCCGCGGCGTCACGCCACGGGCGGTCCCGACGCACGGAGGCGCCCCCCTCCCCGCAGCGCCAAGGCGCCAGAAATTCTCGAAAAAGTAGTTGACAACTACTACGGGTACCGATATATTATTCCTAACGATATAACGCAAGACGATATAGCGGAAGACGTAAGGAAGGAGACATAGATGCCAAAGAGGGAAGACAGCGGGGCACTGACAGAGCCAACGTTCTACATCCTGCTGTCCCTACACGAGCCCACGCATGGATACGCGATCATGCAGGGCGTGCGGGAGCTGACTGGCGGGAGGGTGAGCATCGGGGCGGGGACGCTCTACGGTGCCATAAGCTCGCTCACCGAGAAGGGTTGGATACGAGCCGCAGGGGACCGCGCGTCTGACCGAAGGAAGGAGTACGTGATTACCGAGGGTGGGAGACAGGCCTTTGCACGTGAGGTCGAGCGCCTAGAGAGCCTCGTGGCCGACGCGAAGCCTGTCATCGAGCGCTCATTGCACGCATAGAACATCAACTAAAAGTATCACACAGACTAAATTCACAAAGGGAGACTGACATGAGCACGAGCACAACCATCAAGAGGGCATTCACCGACTTCTCGAAGGAGGAGGCCTGGCTTAACCAGATGAGCCATGAGGGCAAGGCCCTCGTCGACTACCGGGGCGGCAGGTACACCTTCGTCGACGATGAGCCGGGCACGTGGCAGTATGCGATCGAGATTCTTGGTCAGGGTGGCAAGGCCGGCAAAGACTACCTCTCCTTCCTCGAGGAGACGGGCATCGAGACCGTGGCCGTCTACGCAAACCGCGCCTACCTGCGCAAGAAGGACGATGGGACTGACTTCGAGCTCCATAGCGACCTCGAGTCCCGCCTCGAGCAGGCCAAGAAGGGGAGCACGCCCTGGATTGCCATCCCCGTGTCGCAGGTCGGCCTCGCGTTCACCCTCGTCATCAATGCCTTCATAGTGGATTCGGAGGCGTCGAATCTTGCCAGGGGCATCGTCCTCGTGTCTGCCACCCTGCTTGTCTTCGCAGCCATAATCGAGTACCTCGTCTTTGGCAAGCCGTATCGCGAGCGTGTTCGCCAGCTCGAGCGGGAGCGCTCGATCAGGGAGTAGCGGACGCAGCCTCAAAAAGCCGTTTTGGTCACTGGGCGGATCCTGCGACAGGCGGGGTCCGCCCTCACCTCTTAAGACGGGCGCTCAACGATGCTGCCCTCACCCATATATAATTATATTTAATAGTATTGCATTATATTAAAATCAGAGTTATACTCCAACTAAAGAAAAGGAAGGAGGTGGTGATGATGGATATCGCCCATACGTGGACTGAACGCTTGGGCGACGAGGATCTGGAGTTCGCGCGGCAGTTCATTATGGCCTCGGGCTCTCTGAAGGAGATGGCGTCAAGGTACGGCGTCTCGTACCCCACAATCAGGCTGCGCCTTGACAGGCTGATCCAGAAGATCGAGAGTGTGCGGGAAGACGATGACGCCTTCGTGTCGCTCGTAAAGGGCATGGCCATCGACGACCGCATGGACTTCGAGACCGCACGGCAGATCATAGACGCCCACAGGCAGCTGATGGGCGAAAAGGAGGGATAGGAATGAGTGTGGACGGCGATGTCGCCAGGATGTCCATCGTGTGTATCGGTTTGGCGCTTGGTACGCTCGAGTGGTTCATCGTCAGGAGGACGAGCTTCAACAAGTGGGTCGTGCCGGCGGTGTACTGGGTGGGAGCGCTGATATGGTCATCTGCGACTGGACCTACGCCGGTGCTCTTCCCGAGCCTGGCGATAGGTCTCTCCATGGCGGGCTGTGCCATCGAGGACGAGATAATCAACGGATACCTACAACGGAAAGGTACCTCCGGCGTCGATAAGGCGAGGCTCCGGGACTTGTAGCGAGGATGTGGCTACGCTCGGAAGTGGGGGTCAGTGCCATCGCGCTGGCCCCCATCCTTTTGGACTTGCCACCGCCCTTCTTGCGGTATGCCGCCCGCGACAGGCACCAAGTACGATGGCGCCCCGCAAGCGGAGGGAACCGAGCCTCCGTCGGGCGCCCCTGCGCTCCATGAGGCTGATAGGGGGTATCATTGGCCACGTTGGGTCATCGGCCCCACGCCGATCCCACGGAATGACATCGACCCTATGGAAGGGGGAGCGTGCATGGGTTTCAAGAAGATTGCCGTTGCGGGTGGTGGTGTGCTCGGTAGCCAGATCGCCTTTCAGTCAGCGTACTGCGGCCTCGATGTTACCATCTGGCTCCGTATGGAGTCCTCCATCGGTCGCTCGCGGCCCAAGATAGAGCGCCTGCGCCAGATCTATCTCGATACCCTCGAGGCCCTGAAGACGGACCCGGCTGCCTACGCATACGGTCTCATCGCGCGCGAGGACGTCTCGCCTGAGGCGCTCGACGCCTGCAAGGAGCGCGCCGAGCGGGCGTATGCGTCCCTCAGGCTCACGACCGATTGGGAGGAGGCGTTCTCTGACGCTGATCTCGTGATCGAGGCCGTGGCCGAGATCCCGGACGCAAAGACAGCATTCTATAGGGAACTTGCTAGGCACATCCCCGAGCGGACCGTGATTGTCACCAACAGCTCGACTCTGTTGCCCAGTAGCTTCGCCGAGACGACCGGTCGGCCTGACAAGTTCCTCGCGCTGCACTTTGCGAACGAGATCTGGCGCAACCCCACGGGCGAGGTTATGGGCCATGCTGGTACGGATCCCACACACTTCGAGGAGATCGTTGAGTTCGCCTCCCAGATTCGCATGGTTCCCATCCGCGTCCTCAAGGAGCAGCCAGGCTACATCCTCAACTCGCTGCTCGTGCCCCTGATCTCTGCGGCCCTGAGGCTCTGGGCTACAGGCGTCGGCACGCCCGAGGACATCGACAAGGACTGGACCATCTCGACCGGCGCCCCATACGGGCCGTTTCGCCTGCTCGACATCATCGGCCTCGTGACGCCACTCAACATCATCTCGAGGAGTCCCCAGGCAAAGGACGAGTCGTCTGTTGAACATAAGATCGTACAGATGCTCCAAGCCAAGATGGATAGGGGAGAGACCGGCGTCAACGCCGGCAAGGGCTTCTATGACTACGATGGGGGTGAGCCAGCGGCAAAGTAGGTTCCTCCCTCCGTGTGTCGAGGAAAGCCACTCTTGCGTGGCTCGTCTATAGGGTCGTGGGGTAGGCCTATGTGGGCTGGTGCTGCGATGGGGTTTGTCGCCACTGGACCCTTCATAATCCATTGCTGGTGCCGAGCGGACTTTCCCCTCGCGCATGGGATGCTTCGAAGCGGTGTCGCACGACGCGCGAATCGCCAGGACCTTCCCCTCACGCATGGGAGGACCGACTTTTGGGGGTCTCTCTGTGGCAGGGGACGGTCCGGATCACGCCCACGTCGCTCGACACCCTCTTCATATGGAGTCACTGTGGCGACGTGTATCTCGATGATGCAGGTAAATGTGAGGCCCGCCGTTGTGCGGACGTGTTCGTGCAAGCCGATATGCCGAGGAACGGGGGAGGGTATACCATAAGAAGGTCGACGAGGCGTTTCGTAGGGATGCCTCGTTTAGGGCGTACGCCGCGTCTTAGCAGGGGGGTCTGATCGCGATGACAGAGGTGGGAGCAGGGGTGTACGCGGGACTGCGCTGTGCGGACTGCGCGTTTTCCGAGTTCATACTCAATGAGGAGTCTGGCAAGTTCGAGGGGACCTGCTCGCGTGGGTATACGCTGGCAGACCCTCACGTGCACGTGTCGCCGGACAGGTTCTTTGCGAAAAATCCCAGGGCGCTGGTCCCGGTGACGGACCCCTACGGCAGGGAGTACCTGCGGACGAGAAATATCTGTACGAGGTTCGCACCCAGAGAGGGCTAGCGGCGGCAGGCTCTGCCTGCGTCTGTAGCCTGCGTGTCGGGTGGCATTTGCTCCCGGATGGCGGGAGCGTAGGGCCGCACTTTAACGTGGAGGACGATGGCGTCTGGAGGAGGGTGCACTTTGGGTACGGGTGACGGGGTCGCGCCTCCCGAGGGCTGGGGCCTCGAGGCGTGGCACCATGGGGACGTCTGCGGCGAGGGGGACTGGGGCCCGGGCGAGGACGGCCCACCGCTGGCGGGCATCGGCCCCGACCACCTGCGCCTCACCTTCTACTACGGCGGCCGGGTCCACGAGGGGACGCGCGGCAGCCTGTACGAGTGGGTCTCGGCGTCCCTGCGCGCCGCAGGGGCGGCTGCGGCGGGTCTCTGGCGCTACGAGCTGCGCTACGGGAGCGGCACGCGGATCGACGCCTTCGGGCTCTGGGGGGCCATGTGGAAGAGCATGGGTCCCGGCCGCGCCGCCGCCCTCGCCCGGGCCTCC
>ERZ773073.1510-NODE-1510-length-10945-cov-8.259871_pt1 | contig 10945 bp, 9 predicted proteins | sample MGYA00580616_ERZ773073 | MGnify/ENA primary metagenome ERZ773073 (study PRJEB29015, sample SAMEA2737960) | human oral metagenome | biome: human oral; feature: human-associated habitat; material: dental | place: China | collected 2131 ...
GTATATTTAATTTCAGCGATACCAGCAATACAAAATATTATTACTGATAAATAATTTATATTTTTAAATTTAAATAAATTATTTGTCTTACGGAGTTTTAAAAAGATTAATATTAGTAATACAAATAAAGCTATAAATATATATTTTAAAGTATTACGAATGGATAAAACCTCTAAAGAAGTAGTTGCTAATTTTCCTAAAAATGCTTTCAATGGAGCTGGCATTTCCGAAAAATATGCTGGAATATTTGAAATAAGACCACTTTTTTGTAAATCCATAAATTGCATATAAAGTGCTATTCCTTTTATTGTTATCCAAGCAACCAAACCAAATACAACCGTACTTATCCAAAACATTAATTTTAAGAATAATTTATTTTGTGGATTATCTTTTTCAAGTATTGAATCCAAAAAAGATTTTTGATTATTAAAATTATTGTTTTGATTCATATTTGGATTATAGTTTTGATTATTTTGATTCGGATTCATATTATTGTAATTAGAACTATTATGGTTATAGCTGTTTTGGTTTTGATTCATGTTATTATAATTCTGATTTTGGTTATTTTGGTTCATAGGATTAAAATTTCCATTGTTTTGATTTTGGTTATTCTGATTTCCTGTTTCAAAATTATTTTTTTCCATTTTTTACTCCTTTTAATTTTTTATTTTATTCTTTTGATAATATTAATTCAGCTAATTTTTTTTCATTAGGTGTTATTATATTTTCGCTATATGAAGTTCCTTTATACCAACTTTTTTTAGAAAAATAGTTTTTGTATTTTTCTTTTTTAAAAATATATCCTCTTTTGGCATATATTGTATTTCTAATAATAGAAAGCTGGCTGCTTGAAAAATTATTTAAATAACTCTCATTTCCTTTATTAATGACTTCGTCATAGACACGATCCAATGTTGCTAGATCTTCATCAGAACTTTGATTATTACTTGTGTTATTATTCTGAGAAGGCGCAGATGTAGATGTAGATGTACTCTGATAGTTTGCCGCAGTTTCTTGAGTTATTTCATTATTTGCATTTGTATTTGTATTTATTTGAGCATTTGAAGCACCTTGTATATCTGTAAAAATGCTTTTGAACACTTTTAACATATCTTTACTGAATCTTGGGAAAATTTCTTCTTTTTCGCCCATAAATACTAAATATCTGTAATTTTTTTTATCCCCTTTATATTGTCTTTCAGTTATAATTATATAATTGTCGTCTTCTCTTAAAGAATAATTATAAATAAATATTTCATCTTTTTTATCAACGATTATTTCATTCTTATTATTATTTTCACTTTCACTTTCAGTTTCATTGTTTAGACCATCTTTGATTTTTTTTGTACTCTCTGAGAAATTATATATTTTTCCAAATTTTTTTATTTTACCTGAAAATTTATTTGAAAAATCAAAATTATCTTCATACTCTCCATCTACATAGTTTACTTCTTTTATCAAGCCATTATTTTCATCATATATAATTTCATTTTCATAACCAGAATTTGATTTTGTTTTTACATATATAGCTTTATTTCCAGCTGTTTTTCCAATTTCTACATTACCATTTCTTTTTAGTTCATATACTCCTTCCATCACTCCGTTACTAAATGTAAAATATCCACTATAACCTTCATTTGTTGTAAATGTTACTCTTCCTGTAAAAAGTTGTTTATTATAGTATAACAGTTCATTTTCAATTGAAAAATTAACTGCATCTAAAGGAACTGTAATACCTGTGTATTCTTCATTAATTTGCTCTTTTTGTTTTTTTTCTTCATTTTCTTGTTTTTCTTTACTTTTACTATTCGTTTTGTTTTTGTTCCCAAAATTGAATATATTATTGCAAGATACAGCGAATATAAAAACAAAAATGAGGATTAATATTTTTAAAAGCTCCTTTTTTTTAGTTTTTAACATACACTTTCCTCCTTCTTTTTTATTGATTTTTGTTAAATTAATTTTTGATATTTTAATTTGTCTGTTGAATATTTTTTATTTATGAAATGAGATTATATAATATTTTATTTTAACTTAATTTTTCTATATAATAATATCCAACTTTTTAATAAAAGTCAATACTAAAAAAGAAAAAATTAAAATAAGAAAATAAATGAGAATATATGTTGAAAATTTGTAAAAAATGTACTAAAATTATAGTGAAGATTTAACATTCAGAAAGGAGAAACTGGTGAAAACAATTTTAAGAAAAGTATCATTATTAGCAATTACAGTTCTAATGGCAGCCTCGTTAAATGCCTCTAATATTATAATGGGGAATCGTAACAATGCGGCGAAAGTTAATAATCAAAAAGTAACAAAAAATAGGGAGTTAAGAGGTGTATGGGTAGCAAGCGTAAGCAACATTGACTGGCCATCTAAAAAAGGACTTAGTGTTGAACAGCAAAAAAAGGAATTTTTGACAATTCTTGACAATGTAAAAAAATGGAATATGAATGCAGTGTTTGTTCAAGTAAAACCAACAGCAGATGCCTTTTATCCATCAAAATATTCACCTTGGTCTGAATATTTGACTGGAACTCAAGGGGTAAATCCTGGATATGATCCATTAAAATTTATGGTGGAAGAAGCACATAAGAGAGGAATCGAGTTTCATGCCTGGTTTAATCCATACAGACTTTCAACATCTGGATCAAGAGATAAATTATCAAAGGATAATATTGGACGTAAAAAACCTGAATGGACGGTTTCTTATGGAGGACAGCTTTATTTAAATCCAGGAATTCCTGAAGTTGATGATTATGTTGTAGATAGTATTGTAGAAGTTGTAAAAAATTATGATGTTGACGGTATTCACATGGATGATTATTTTTATCCATACAAAGTTAAAGGGCAAGAATATCCTGATTCAGCACAATATCAAAAATATGGTAAAAATTTTGCAACAGTTGGAGACTGGAGAAGAGATAATGTAAATAGACTGATTGAAAAATTACATAATGCCATAAAAAAAGAAAATGAAAATGTGGAATTTGGAATAAGTCCATTTGGAGTATGGAGAAATGCCTCTACTGATCCGTCAAGAGGTTCTGCTACGACTGCTGGGGTTCAAAATTATGATGACTTGTATGCAGATATTTTACTTTGGATGAATAAAGGATGGATAGATTATGTTGCACCTCAAATTTACTGGAATCAAGGATTCAAAGCTGCTGAATATAATACACTTGTAAAATGGTGGAGCAAATATGCTGGACAGACCAATACAGATTTATATATCGGACAAGCAGCCTACAAAGTAAACGACTGGAAAAATGCAAAGGAATTAATAAATCAAGTAAATTTCAACAGAACTTATCCAGAAGTAAAAGGAAGTATATTCTTTAGTTACAAGTCCCTGCTGACAAATCCAAAAAATGCTACGAACAGCTTAGCTCAAGGACCTTATGCTAATATTGAAAATCAATAATTTTTTAGAAAAAGCAATTTTTATTTAGAATTGGAATTAAAAAAATCAAGAAAAATCAGTATCAGAAGAGTTTTCAAAAACTAAATGATACTGGTTTTTTATTTTTTATTTTTTTAGAATTTGCACTTTCCTAGCTTTTATAGTATAATAACTTATTGCGAAAAAAAATTAGATCGAGGTGATAATGTTTTATGGTAAAAATTAATATGGATATGATCCAGACAATTGGATTGGCAGTTATTCTGCTCTTAATAGGAATGAAGCTTAGAAAAAAAATCCAATTTTTTGAAAAATATTGTATTCCAGCTCCAGTTATTGGTGGATTTTTATTTTCAATAATTGTTTTTATTTTTAGGCAGACGAATGTAGCTCAAATTAAATTTGATGATACGCTTCAGAAGTTTTTTATGGTAATGTTTTTTACGAGTGTGGGATTTAACGCTAGTCTTAAAGTATTGAAAAAAGGTGGAAAAAAGGTTGTTATATTTTTATTTGTTGCGGCGGGATTATGTGTTATGCAAAATGTTGTTGCGGTTGCACTTTCAAAATTTGTGGGAATTCCTCCGCTGCTCGCATTGATGACAGGATCTACTCCAATGACTGGTGGACACGGTACTTCAGCAGCTGTTGCACCTACAATTGAAGCTCTTGGTCCAATATACAAAGGAGCAAACGCGATTGCAATTGCATCAGCGACTTTTGGACTTATCGTAGGATCTGCTATGGGAGGTCCTATTGCCAGCAGACTTATTAACAAATATAAATTATTGCCTGAACATTTTATAAAAGATGGAATGAAACACGGTGATGAAGATATTGATGAAGAAGTTTTAAAAAGACAAAAGCCTTATCTTGATGGAGAACGTTTTTCAATGGCATTTTTCTATATTTTAATAGCAATGGGAATAGGTTCCTATTTATCAATGTTTATTGATTATCTTATGAGTTTTACAGGTTTTGAAGCACATTTTCCAATTTATATCGGGCCAATGATTATTGCAGCTATTATTAGAAATATATCTGACAATGTAAAAGCTCTGAATGCTCCAATTAAGGAAATAAGTATTCTTGAAGATGTTGCCCTTAGTCTGTTTTTAGCAATGGCATTGATGACTTTAAGATTGTGGGAGCTTATTGATTTGGCGCTTCCAGTATTTGTTCTATTAATTGCACAAGTTATATTAATTTATTTCTATTTGAATTGGATAACATTTAAGGCAATGGGATCAGATTATGATGCGGCTGTAATGGTTTCTGGACATTGTGGATTTGGATTAGGTGCGACTCCAAATGGAATTTCAAATATGAAGGCCGTTACAGAAAAATACATTTACTCAAAAATGGCATTTTTTGTAATTCCAATAGTTGGTTCACTATTTATCGACTTTGTTAATATTAGTATTATTACTGTATTTACACAATTTTTTAAATGATTAAAATAATAAAATGTAATAAATTTAAAATAAAATAGAACCCAAATTAAATAATATATGATTCACAAGTTAATTTAAGATTACTAAATTGTAAATTTTGTGTGTTATTAATTTTATAAAAATATTTTTTTGATTTTAAAAACATATAAAATTTATATTGGTAAAGTTATTTTTAACTTGTGAACTTTTTTATATTTTATTTGTTATAACCATTAATATTCTTTTTGGAAAAAAAATGAAAATGATTTTAAAAGTGATTTAAATAATTTACTGTTTTTTACAAAAGATATAAGGAATATGTGATAAATATTGACTTAGATAGAATAATAATAAAATTTGCAAAAAAGAATTAATTGGAGTATAATAAATTTACGTAACAAAGTTTTTTTAATCTTTACTCAAAGTTGAGAGAAAGGAGGGAAATCAATGAAAAATAAGATTTTTAAGTTTTTAGGCTTCCTATTTCTTATGATGGTTGTCGTAAATTTGATTTTGTCAATTATTTCGACATTTTTACCAGTAAAATTTGAGTCACCAAGTTCAGTTGTAGAAGCTCCACATTATTTTAATTTTGTTCTAGGAGGATTTAAGTTCTCACTTAGTCAGACAGTAGTTAATACATGGGTACTTATGCTTATAATCATGTTTATTGTAAGAGCTGGAACAAAGAAGGCAAGTGTTGAAAATCCAAGTAAAATGCAAATTGTGATGGAAGAATATTATCATTTTATTGAAAATACTTTTTTAACTACATTTGGGAAACATAAAAAGACATATATACCATTTTTTTCAGCATTATTCGCATTTATAATGTTTTCAAATTTAAGTACATTTTTATTTCCATATATTATGATGGTAGTTAGTGAAGATGGAGTTAAAATGGTAAAACCGTTTTTTAGAACACCAACAGCAGATCCAAATACTACGATTGGATTATCACTTGTGGTAATTATTCTTTTTTTGGCGGTATCTATAAAGCAAAAGGGATTAAGAGGATATATAAAATCACTGTTTGAACCAATGTGGTTTATGTTTCCATTAAATATTGTTGATATTTTTTCAAAAGTTTTAAATACTTCAATGCGGTTATTTGGAAATATGCTTGCGGGGCTTGTAATTGTGGGACTTTTGTATAGCCTTGTTGGAAGAGGTTTGCTTCAGTCATTAACACATGATATGCTGAAGGGAAGTTTCTCCTTTTCAGTTGGATGGCCGATGATTATACAGCTTTATTTGGATTTATTCATTGGCATTGTTCAAGCATTTGTGTTTACGATACTTTCATCAGTTTACATAAGTGAAGCATTGGGTGAAGAGGAATAAAATAAAAACTGCAGTCCTGAAATTCTTTTATATGTTCAAAGTTAGTATTTTGTATAAATAAGAGTATTGTAGGACAAGATTAACTTTATTAAACAAAAAATAAAAATAAAAATTAGGAGGATTAAAAATGGCAGGAGTAGAATTAATTAAGGCAGCAGCTTTATTAGGAGCGGGAATTGCAGCAATAGGAGGTGCTGGAGCAGGATTAGGACAAGGGATTGCAACTGGTTATGCAGTAGAAGCAGTTTCGAGACAGCCTGAAGCTAAGCAAGATATTATGCAAACATTAATTACAGGACTTGCAATTACAGAATCATCAGCAATTTATGCGTTAGTAATAGCATTCCTATTGATTTTCTTAAAAGGATAAGATTTTAAAAATAAAAAAACAGTATTTAGGTATTTTTAGAATTTTGATCAAAATTAAATTTAAAGGGATATTAAAGATAGAAAAAATAAAGAAATTCTAAAAAGTGAAGAGCTATAAAAAAGAAAATAGGATTAATATGTAAAATCAGGTTAATTTCTCAAAGTTAAGGAGTAAATATGGGAGGAAAATTAATAAACATCGACTTTACGATGGCTATTGAAATAATAAACTTTATAGTATTAGTCTATTTTTTTTCACGAACTTTTTCAAAAAAAATCGGTAAAGTTCTAGAAGATAGAAAAAAACTGGCTTTATCTGAAATGGAAATTGTTGAAAATGAAAAGGAAAAACTGGAAGATCAAAAAAAATCAATTGAAAAATTGAAAAAGGAATCTAAAAGACGTGCCAATGATATTTTGATAAAAGCTGAAAGACAGGCTGATGACAGAAAAGATCAAATTATATCGCTGGCTATGAGTAATCGTGAAAGAATGATGATGAAGGCGGAAGCTGATATTGAAAAAATGCGTCAAAATGCTAAATTTGAACTTCAAAAGGAAGTTGGAGAAATGGCAGTTGAACTTGCAGAAAAAATTATCAAGGAAAATATTGATGAAAAGCAGGATAAAACTATAGAAAAGTTTATTAATGAGATAGGAGATTAAAATGGCTAATGATGAGATTGCAAAAAGATACGCATCGGCAATTTACAATATAGCAAAATCTTCTGACAGTATAAATGAAGTTAGGGAAGTATTGAATGTTCTTTTAGAAAATTATGAGGAAGAAGAGGAATTTAGAAAAATTTTGGAAGATCCTCTTAAAAAGTTTCCAGAAAAGAAGAAGTTCTTGGAAAAATCCTTTAATCACGTATCTAGCGAAGCACTCGGAATAGTAGAATACATTGTAAAAAAACAGCGGTTATCGTTAATTGGTGATATAAAGGAATATTTTTTAAAACTTTATTATGAGGAAAATAATAAACTTCCAATAACTGCTATATTTGCAAAGGAGCTATCGGAAAAACAAAGGGATCTGTTAGTACGGAAACTTGAAAAAAAATATGGTAAAAAAGTCGTTCTTGACCTTGAAATTGACAAGGAAATTATCGGCGGAGGAATTTTAAGAATCGGTAATGAGGTTATTGACGGTTCGATAAAAAATCAAATTGAAGAAATAAAGAAAAATTTTTAGAAATGGAGGTGCTTTTCTTTGAGAATCAAGCCAGAGGAAATAAGTAAAGTAATCCGAAGCGAAATTGAAAATTACAAAAGTTCACTGGATATTTCCAATACTGGAACGGTTTTGGAAGTGGGAGATGGAATTGCCAGAATTTACGGATTAAGTGACGCTATGGCAGGAGAGCTTTTAGAGTTTGAAAATGGAACTATCGGAATGGCACTAAACTTGGAAGAAAGTAATATTGGAGCAGTAGTTTTTGGGAAAACACAAGGAATTAAAGAAGGAAGTATAGTAAAAGGATTGGGAAAAGTAGCTGAAGTTCCAGCAGGAAAAGAGCTGCTTGGAAGAGTAGTTGATGCCCTTGGAAATCCTATTGATGGAAAAGGCTCAATAACTGCTGATAAATATATGCCAATTGAAAGACAGGCATCAGGAATTATTGCCAGAAAACCTGTTACACAACCCATGCAAACTGGAATTAAAGCAATAGATGGAATGTTACCGATAGGAAAAGGACAAAGGGAATTAATAATTGGAGATAGACAAACTGGTAAAACAGCCATTACAATTGATGCAATTATAAATCAAAAAAATAACAATGTTATATGTATTTATGTGGCGATTGGGCAAAAAAGATCAACTGTTGCACAAATTTATAAAAAATTAGAAGAAGTTGGTGCATTGGAATATACGATTATTGTTGCGGCAACTGCTTCAGAATCAGCATCACTTCAATATTTAGCACCGTATTCAGGAGTTGCTATGGGTGAATATTTTATGGATGAAGGAAAAGATGTATTGATAGTTTACGATGATTTATCAAAGCATGCTGTGGCTTATCGTGAAATGTCATTATTATTGAAACGTCCACCAGGAAGGGAAGCATATCCAGGGGATATTTTCTATCTTCACTCAAGACTTCTTGAAAGAGCAGCAAAATTAAGTGATAAATTAGGTGGAGGTTCAATTACAGCACTTCCAATTGTAGAAACACAAGCCGGAGATATTTCAGCATATATTCCAACAAATGTTATTTCAATAACAGATGGACAGATATTCTTGGAAACAGATTTATTTAATTCAGGATTTAGACCAGCTATAAATGCAGGAGTTTCAGTATCACGGGTTGGAGGATCAGCACAAATTAAAGCTATGAAACAAGTTGCTTCAAAAGTGAAATTGGAACTTGCACAATATAATGAACTTTTAGCATTTGCACAATTTGGATCAGATTTGGATAAGGCTACAAGAGATCAGCTTAATCGTGGATCTAAAATTATGGAAGTATTAAAACAGCCACAATATAGTCCATATAAAGTCGAAGAACAGGTTATTTCATTTTATTGTGTAACAAATGGATATTTTGATGATATTCCAAATGAAAAATTGAGAACATTTGAGAAGGATTTAATAGAAGCAATTAAAAATGATTCAAATATTTTAAGTGAAATTTTAGAGAAAAAATCGTTAGATGATAACTTGAAGAATGAACTTGACGAATTTATAATCAATTATAAAAAAGAATATGTCTGGTAAAGCAGGTGAAAATATATGGCATCAAATATGAAAGAAATAAAAGAACGTATTGACAGCGTAAAAAATACCAGTCAAATTACAAATGCGATGAATATTGTATCTTCCACTAAATTCAAGAGATTTCAAGTTCTTACTTTAAAGTCACGAAGCTATGCACGTGCTGTGAATGAAGCCTTTGATAATCTAGTGGCAAGCCTTACAGGAAATAAATTTGTAATTTTTGATGGAAAGCCTGAAGTTAAAAGAGTTGGAATTATCGTAATGACATCAGATAGGGGACTTTGCGGAAGTTTTAACTCAAATACTTTTAGAAGGCTTGAAAGTATGAAAAAGGAATTTCAGAAGGAAGGCAAGGAAGTTTCAGTTATAACAATTGGAAGAAAGGCTAAAGAATATTGTAAAAATCGGGATATTAATGTGGATAGTGAATATACACAGATGATTCCTGAAACAATGTTTGAAACAGGAAAAAAAATTAGTGAAGATGTTGTACAGTTTTATTTGAATGACTTTTATGATGAAGTTTATATGATTTATTCGAAATTTGTATCAGCAATTGAATATAATATTCAAGTGGAAAAATTGCTTCCAATTGAGAAAAAGGAAGGGTTACCAACTAAGGAATATATATTTGAACCATCAGAGGAAGAAGTGTTAAATTCCTTTGTACCACAAGTATTGAATATAAAGCTGTATCAGTCATTACTTGAAAATTCAGCAAGTGAACATTCGGCTAGAATGTCGGCAATGAAGCAGGCTAACGATAATGCTTCTGAAATGATAAAGAACTTGGAAGTACAATATAATCGTGAAAGACAAGGACAAATAACACAGGAACTGACAGAAATAATAAGTGGTTCATCAAGTGTACAGTAATTTTTAACAAAAAAATACCAAGAAATCTCTTTGTACTATAACTGGGAGATGAATATAGAAATATTAATAAAAATAAAAGAGCAGAATTTTAAGAAGGAGGTTAGACTTAACCTATGAATAAAGGTAAATTAGTTCAAGTAATTGGACCGGTTATTGATGTAAAATTTGAAAAGACATTGCCGGATATTTACAATGCACTTGAAATATATAATGAAAATGGCAAAAAAATAGTAGCCGAAGTCCACTCTCACAATGGAAATAACGTTGTAAGAGCAGTTGCAATGTCTGGAACTGAAGGATTAAGACGTGGACTAGAAGTTATAGATACTGGTAAACCTATTCAAGTTCCTGTTGGAAGACCTACACTTGGAAGAATTTTCAATGTGTTGGGGGAAACAGTTGATGATGGAGAAAAACTGGATGCAGATGTTTTAAGAGAATCTATCCACAGGGATGCTCCAACATTTGAACAACAAGGTACTGATTCAGAAATATTGGAAACAGGAATAAAAGTAGTTGACTTGTTAGCTCCTTACCTAAAAGGTGGAAAAATTGGACTGTTTGGAGGAGCAGGAGTTGGAAAGACAGTATTAATTCAGGAATTAATTAACAATATTGCGAAAGGGCATGGAGGACTTTCTGTATTTGCAGGAGTTGGAGAGCGTACACGTGAGGGACGTGATTTATATAACGAAATGACAGAAAGTGGAGTTATTGATAAGACAGCATTAGTGTATGGACAAATGAATGAACCACCTGGTGCAAGACTAAGAGTAGGGCTTACAGCACTTACAA
>ERZ773073.1511-NODE-1511-length-10937-cov-5.123415_pt1 | contig 10937 bp, 8 predicted proteins | sample MGYA00580616_ERZ773073 | MGnify/ENA primary metagenome ERZ773073 (study PRJEB29015, sample SAMEA2737960) | human oral metagenome | biome: human oral; feature: human-associated habitat; material: dental | place: China | collected 2131 ...
ATATCCGCAAAGGCTTCGTCTACTGTTACCCTGCTGCCTCCAAGTACCTCGCCATCTCTGGTCTTAAGTATGGCATTAAGTCCGCAGCCTATCCCTTTTTTGCCATTGAAGTTGTAAGCAAAAAAGTTGATATTCACATAACCATACATACCGCTATATATTTGTGATTGATCCAGTATCGGCTGTCTATCGAGCCCTACCACCTGCGGCGGTCTGTTCTCGCTGCAATTAGCGGTTATTACCCAATGTCCCTTACACTCCTCGCCAAATGGCATGCCGTCAGTCGGTCTTGTCCCATCACCATCGTACAGCGGATGTTGTACCTTTGGAGGTCTTACCCCATTCCACTTATTAGCTGTACCGTTCTGTGCAGCTTCTTCCATTGCTCTATCCATAGCCGCTTTGGTGGCTACATCTGACTTAGGAATAAGCAGCGTTACACTAAACTTAGGGTCTTGCCCCGGATTGTGCGCATAGGGCTTGAAAACATTTACATAACTAAGTCTTGCTTCACCTACTGTTACAGTTGTACTATTCATAATTTATACTCCTTCAAACATGTTATTTATATCATTCATTGCTTCTCTTTTGTCGCTTTCTTCCACCAAGGTAGGCTTGCCCGGCGGCTTTTTGATATAAGCTGCTGCCGCTTGTAAAACATCCTCGCCGAAAGCTTTTTCAATTTGTGCAAGCGTCAAAGGCTCATACTTGTATAAGTCCTTATCCTCCAAACCCGCACGCTTTAACTCTGTAAATGCAGCTAATTGATTGCTCCATACTCTTGTACTTTTGCCCTCAACAACTTTCCACCCCTTTACACTTTGCCCTGATAAGCATGCGTCTAAGGCATAATCTCTCAAATCCTTAAGCCATGCGGCTGTATCCTTGCCTTTTTTTAGATACTCCCCCACTTCCTCATAACTGAGCGTATCAAGGGGTTTTACACAAGCAAAAGCAAGTTCCACATTCTTATCTGCTCTGGCTCTACAAGTAGCCCTTGCACGGCAAAATCTGCAGGTGCTTTCGGATGGATTGTATTCGCCTTTGCCCTCAAAAGCTAAAGCGATTAGAAATGATACCCCCGATAAGGGGACGGAAATTATATAATTTTTTCGTGTATTTAAGCCCCTTATCTTTTGATTAGAAATGATAACCCCGATAAGGGGACGGAAACATAGAGAATTTTACAAGTGTCCGATAGTCCACTTCGATTAGAAATGATAACCCCGATAAGGGGACGGAAACGGATTTTCCTGCTTAACTGTTGTTAAATCACCGTTTTGATTAGAAATACTACCCTCGATAAGGGGACGGAAACAATTTTTCCTTATAATCATCCATAACGCCTCTATAGAGTTTAGAAATACCCCCCGCAAGGGGACGAACACCCCTCAACTCCCATATCCCAACATCCTATCAAAACATAAATCATTGCCTTTAGCATTTATTTATAGTAACCTATTTACTTAAGTGGCACAGCAACTGCCACACAGCATTGCAATACCGAAAGGAAGTATATGTATAAAAAATTCGAACTTGTAGGAAATATTGAAGAAGCGACTGCAATAACCCATAATGGCGTATTTCATGCGGATGAAGTCTTTGCCACTGCCTTACTTAGCATGATTATGGAGGTTAAGTTATTTAGAACCAGGGCTTTGTCTGCACAGGATAAGGCTTCTGATATAATCATGTATGATGTAGGCGGAGTATATGACATTAAAATAAATGCTTACGATCATCATCAAAGAAGCTTTGAAGAAAAAAGAGATGATGGGATTAAGTATTCAAGTTTTGGCTTATTGTGGAATAGATACGGAAAAGATGTCTTATTGGAAAATAACTGTCAGAATGCATATCTTGAGGCTTGTTTTAGCGATATAGATAACAAACTGGTTAAGTGGATTGACGGAAGGGATAACGGACAGCTTCCATTAAGTGAAGAAGTAACTGTATCCTATATAATCTCAGGATTTAATCCCGGCTGGGATGAGGAGGGGGCAGATAGCGATACCTGCTTTATAAAAGCAGTTGACTTTGCTTATACGGTTCTGTCTAATCTTATCAAATCAGTTATATCCAAATACAGAGCCATAGATATTGTAGAGGATAAAATAAGCAAATCAAGCAATCAAGTATTAAGTCTGGGTAAATATATTACTAACTGGCAGATTACGGTTCTGAAAAGTGAAAACCCTAAGGCTAAGAGGCTTTTGTATGGCACATATACAGGTATGGATGGGGAGTTTTGTATTGTAGCGATACCGCCCGGTACTGAGGAAACTAACAAACAAAGGCAGCCTTTTCCTAAGGAGTGGGCAGGGCTTTCTGGAGAAAAGTTGGAGGAAATAACCGGAATAAAAGGTGTTAAGTTTTGCCATACCGGAAGATTTTTTATGTCAGTGGACAGTGAAGAGGTGGCAAATGAAGTCTTTAAGAAAATTTTATAAAATAGATTTTTGCCTATAATACATCGTATTAGATATTTGAAAAAAGCGGTATAAACTCTTGCTTACACAAGGGTCTATACCGCTTTTACTTTAACTATTGTATAAATCTTTTACACTTTAAGCTTGCAGTATGTTTATTAAATCTTTCCGGATATCCCACTAGAGAAATGTATTATTGATATTTAATCAATGAGTCAATCTCAATACAAAAGCTTATACCAATATGTGCGTATTTACTGTACCCATGCACCGCTTGCATCTACACGATAACCGTTTATCGTTGTATTGGCAGCCATAGCTCCCTTTACATTGTTACCTTCTGTCTGCTCATACATATAGTACCATTTTCCGTTTATAAGTTTCCAACCGGTCTGCATATAACCTTGCTCATCAAAGTAATACCAGTCGCTCTTATTATTATAACTTATCTGAAGCCATGCATTTTTTGGATATGAACCGTCAGGGTTCTTATACCACCAACCTTTTGTATCCTGTATCCAACCACCGCCTGTGGATTTATTTGCGGTTGTAGTTTTATTGCCCTTGGAAGCACCTGTACCTCTTGCACCGCCTGAACCTCTTGAACCGCCTGAGCTTCCTGAACCTGAACTTCTTGAACCGCCTGAGCCTCCTGAACCATAATTATTTGATGAACCGTTGTTATTACCGGCTTGATTATTTGGAGTACCTTGATTACTTGGGGCACCTTGATTATTTGGTCTGTCGGGGTTACTTGGGGTAGCTGTACCTAAGTTGCCAAAATTGCCGGGGTTGCCACTTGGATTACTTGGATTTATACCCGGATTTATACCCGGATTGCTTGGATTGGTACTTGGATTGCCTTGATTAGTACCCGGATTACTTGGAGCAGTGGTGTCAATTACATTAAGTACACCCGTTATAGCTGTAGCTGCCGCCTTGTAATTATCGGTATAAGCTATAGCTGTAGCAGTTCCTACAGCAAAAGTTCCCGCACTGTGTCCGTCTGTGTTCCATGAGAATGTCGGTACGGATGAAAGTGCATCCTGATTGCCGTCTCCGTTTGCCAAGCCTTCAACTGTAAAGTCTGCAAAGCTTTGCGGAAGTGAAGGAAGTGCACTGTCTTTATCTATGGTTTGATTTGCGACCTTGATTGTAACAGCTCTTTTATTGATCTTTAATACTCCCAATGATACAAAAAGATTGCCGTATTCATCAGGTAAAGTAGTACTAACTTCATATTCTCCCGCATTTACAGGCTTTGTAGTACTTGTAGGATAATTTGTTCCATTGACACCCGTATACTCAAAAGTAATTGCCTCTCCTTGAGGTGATGTAATATTGTTAACACCCTTTTTTGTCTTATCATATACTACATTGACGGGAAGAGCGGGGAAATCAATATCGTCCGCTCCGGTAGGGATATCATGTATCATGCCCCTTTCACCGTTTGGTTTTACATAATTTACAGCTGCCTGTCCGCCGTTACCCGCAGACCAGAACACACGGGTGGAAGACCCCGGATAAACTGCAAGATGTCTGCTGTCATAGCCACCGCCGGCATAGTGTATTAATGGGGTTATGGCATAATATGCAGCTTGATCCCAAGTAATTATAGCGCTCTTATCGGCGTCTATATTTACTACAGGCGGATTGCCCATTGCCGATATGTAGATAGCAGAGTTGCCGTTAGGATCGCTTATGTTGGCAGTGTTGTTAGCGCCTGTTGCAAAAATCACTCCACCCTGTATATTGACTGTAGTATTTCCGTGGGGAGTAGGAACGATATTTAAAGCCTGTGCTGATGAATAACTTATTATACGACCGCCTCTCATATCAAACTTGCCGAATCCTGTTAATACAAGTCCATGATCATTGCTGTTAGAAGATATATAAATATCACCGCCTGTAATTGTAACATTTACATAGCTGCTAGGTTCAGAAGTTAAAGCCGGGCGTCTCTCTGAAGTTAATAATGCACCATTTGCAATTTCGAATTCGGAAGTAGCAGCAGATACAAGTGATATTGCAGAATGGCTATAAGAAGTATTGTGAACTGTAGCTTTCCAGATTACTTTTTTACCTTGCGGTATGCTGACCTGTATAGAATTACCGGAGTTGGCATCAGTCAAAGTAGCATTTCCCGATACGGTAACTACATCGTTGGTATTTAATGCATCCTGAATTCGGTTGCTGATATAAGTATCAACATTTGTTGTAACTGTCGGTGTGATATCAAGTTGGTAAGATACCTCACTTCCTGCTGCATAACTTGTAATCAATGTATGAGACGATATGGGAGTCGCTGCCAAAAGACAACAAGAAAGCAACATTGCACCTGTTAATTGCAATTTAGTTTTTCTCATTAATTTTTTTCTCCTTTATACTCTTTATAAGTTGCAATATTGTAAAGCCTCATTAACATATATAAATAATGAGTTTAACAACCTTATTAACACACTTTTAAATAGTAATCATTACCAGTATATATTAAAACTTACTATCTTGTAAATAAAATAAGCTATAAAATCTTAATTTATGTTACAATAAGAATAAGTAGGGGCTATTTTCTGATACTTTAAGTAGGATTATCTAAAAACACCAAGTCAAGAGGATTGAAATAGATATGGAGAAGTATCGATAAGTTTAATACCTGAAAACAAAAGCTGTACCCCCTCGTATAAAGAATTAAAAAAAATCAAAAAAAACTCTATCATTTTTCTTAAAAGTATGCTAATATATTACTTGCTTGACGATGCGTGGCTCAGCTTGGGAGAGTGCTGCGTTCGGGACGCAGAGGTCGCTGGTTCGAATCCAGTCGCATCGATTATCTTTATTTATGACTTAAAACGGCTCAGGTATACAGCTTAGTATATTTGAGCTGTTTTGCTTATAATAAAAAAATTAAGAAAGTACTAAGTTCATTATCTGCGATATTAGTGCTCGTAATGAGTGTATATAAAAAATCCCTGAAAGGAAGGTTTGTGGCTATGAAGTTCTATTCCTATGAATATCTTGTCCGAAGGAATATCACTATGGACAAGGTACATTTGCTTATTTTAGGTATAGTTTTTGCAGTTTTAATATTCAGTCTGGTGCGTTATTATAGAAATAAAAGAGATACCAGATACAGAGAGTTGGCACTGATTGCTCTTTTTTGTATGGTTTTTTTGGGGCTTTTGCAGCTTAATAAAGCAATGGATCTGGAAAATACAAGCAAGCAGTCAATAGCGGTATTAAAATCGGTGGAGCATATAGCAAAGGGGCTTCATGTAGAGACAAAGGATGTGTATATCAATACAACCTTGATGAAGGGTGAGCCTTTGATAAATGTAAACGGATTTTTTTACAGAGTTATATTGATAAATGACAGTGATTATGTGCTTGAGCCCATTAATCTAATGAGTTCAAATATTTCATTAATAGAGGAGTAGCATTATGCCAAGTTTTTATGTAGATGTAGCGATCAAACTTACTATAGGATTATTATCACTTGCAATTGTTATAAATATAAGCGGAAAGGGAAATCTTGCTCCCACTTCTGCCAGCGACCAGATACAAAACTATGTACTCGGTGGAATTATAGGAGGACCTATCTATAACAGCAATATTTCCGTAGTACAGTACAGTCTTATCTTGGTTATATGGTGTATTTTGATTCTTGTACTTAAATGGATCAAGACCAACAATATGTTTGCCAAGAAAATGCTTGACGGCGGTCCGATGCTTATAGTAAACCAAGGCAAACTTATTGTGGAAAACTGCAGAAAGGCAGGGCTTAATGCACATGATGTGGCGTTTAAGTTAAGAGCCAATAATGTCCACTATGTGCATGAGATCAAAAGGGCTATTTTGGAGCAAAACGGACAGTTTATAATAGTAAAATACGGTGAGCAAAACCCGAAATTCCCGATTATAACTGACGGTCAGGTGCAAAAGGATGTTTTGGAAATCATAGGAAAAGACGAGGCTTGGCTTGAGGAAACACTTGAAAAGCAGGGATATAAGAATATTAAGGATATCTTTCTTGCCGAATATGAAGGCGGAGAGATATTGGTGTCAGAGTATTAAATGTTAATTGAAAAAGTTCAAAAGTATATACGATACTTAATCTTTCTACTGTGTGGTCAACTGTAAATTAAATATTAATTGACAAAACTCAAAGCAGATATGCTAAGCATCGCATTTTAGAGCCGGTAGTTTCACAGGCGAAGAAAGAGCCTGTGGGACTGCTTTAAGGAGGAAGCGTTTTTTGGAATTTGGAATTGATGATTTGAGATTTCAAATAGCAATGAATATTTCAGTAAATTCACTTAGATAATAGATTATCTCGCTGCATCGTTTAGCGAATAATTATGCTAAACAGCAGGATAAAAAATAATAACAAGACTTAGAAAAAAGGCAAGTTTACAGCTACAGTTTTTGTTATTATTTTTTTGCTTAAAAATGCTTAAAAAACTCTAAATAGAAAGTTGCTTTGGCTTGATAAAATCTAAAAATTATATTAATATATTTTCATATTAATAGTAATTTTATCAATAATACATTACACTATACATTACTTACAGAAAGGCAGGTGATAATTATGGACAATGAAACAATGCATGAAGTTTTGCTTGAGCTTCTTGAAGCAAAAAAGTACAGAGAGTTAAAAAAAGAACTTTGTGATATGAATGAAGTTGATATAGCCGCCTTTATGGAAGAACTTGATAATGAAAAGGCACTTATTGTATTTCGTATGCTTCCCAAGGAGCTTGCTACCGAGGTATTTGCCTGTTTAGAGGTAGAGCAGCAGGAAAGTATAATAGACAGTATTAACGATACCGAGCTTAAGTATATTATAGAGGATCTGTATGTGGATGATGCTGTTGATATGCTTGAGGAGCTTCCGGCAAGGGTGGTTAAAAGAGTACTTAAAAGTGCCACCTCCGATACCAGAAAGCTTATTAATGAGTTCTTAAAGTATCCGGCAAACTCAGTCGGCAGTATAATGACTGCGGAGTATGTGGGACTTAAGAAAAACATGAGGGTAGAAGAGGCATTTGAGTATATAAGAAAGCACGGTATAGACAAGGAAACTATATATACCTGTTATGTTATGGACTCAACCCGTGTGCTTGAGGGTGTTATAACCGTCAAAGAGCTGCTTATGAATCCTTATGACAAAAAAATAGAAGATATAATGGATGATAAGGTTATAAAGGTGGTTACTACCGAAGACAGAGAAGATGTAGTTGACATATTTAATAAATATAACTTTTTATCCTTACCTGTAGTGGATCATGAGAACAGACTGGTAGGAATAGTTACTATAGACGATATAGTAGGGGTCATGGAAGAAGAGGATACCGAGGACTTTGAAAAAATGGCGGCTATGCTTCCTTCCGAAAAGCCCTATCTTAAGACCGGAGTTGTGGAGCTTGCCAAAAACCGTATTATTTGGCTGATTGTGCTTATGATAAGTGATATGCTTACCGGAGGAATTCTAAGCAATTATGAGCAAGCCTTTGTAGTACTCCCGATACTTGTAACCTTCGTGCCTATGATCATGGGTACAGGGGGTAATGCCGGTTCACAGTCTTCTACCATGGTAATAAGAGGTATGGCGGTAGGAGAGATAGAGCCTAAGGATGCATTTAAGGTTATAATGAAAGAGGGTATGGTATCCGTACTTGTGGGTCTTGTACTTGGAATTGTTAATTTTATAAGACTGGTTATTATGTATCCGGGACAGTATATGATAGCTCTTACGGTTATGCTGAGTTTGCTCGGTACTGTTATCATGGCAAAAATCGTGGGCGGAGTGTTACCGCTTATTGCAAAACTTTTCAAGACGGATCCGGCTCTTATGGCTGCACCGCTTATCACAACTATAGTAGATGCATTCAGCCTTATAATATATTTTCAGATAGCTGTAAGGCTGCTTAGTGAATTAAAGTAAAAGGAGGCTTAAAGACTTGGAAGAAAATGTAATAATGGAAAGACTCCTTGAGCTGCTTAAGGAAAAAAAATACAGAGAATTTAAAAAAGCTCTTGTAGATATGAATGAGGCGGATATAGCCGAGTTTATAGATGAGCTTGATGCGGAGAGTGCCTGCCTTGCATTCAGGCTGCTGCCTAAGGCTATGGCTACGGATGTATTTGCCGAGCTTGACTCTGATGCGCAGGAGCATATCATAAGTGAAATGAGCGATAGCGATCTGCAATACATTATAGAAGACTTGTCTATAGACGATGCGGTCGATATGCTTGAAGAGCTGCCGCCCGCACTTGTAGTAAGGGTACTGGAGAATGCTACTGCGGACACAAGAAAGCAGATCAATGAGATACTCAAATACCCCGAGAATTCCGCCGGAAGTATTATGACTGTTGAGTACATAGGCTTAAAGAAGACTATGACGGTCAAGGAAGCATTTGACTATATAAGAAAATACGGCACGGACAAGGAAACCATATATACCTGCTATGTTATGGGGGATTATAGAGTTTTGGAGGGTGTTGTTACGGTCAAAGAAATGCTTATGAGCTCCTATGATGTTCTTATAGAAGATATTATGGACACTAAAGTTATTAAGGCGGACACCTTGGATCACAGAGAGGATATAGTAAAGATTTTTAATAAGTACGGATTTTTATCGGTTCCGGTAGTGGATCATGATAACAGACTGGTAGGAATAGTTACCATAGATGATGCTATGGATGTTATGGAAGAAGAGGCGACTGAGGACTTTGAGAAGATGGCGGCTATGAATCCTTCTGAAAAACCCTACCTAAAGACCGGTGTATTTGAAATAGCAAAAAACCGTATTATGTGGCTTTTATTTTTGATGATAAGTGCAATGATCACAGGAGGTATACTCAGCAAATTTGAACAGGCTATATCCGCTATGCCGATCCTGGTATCCTTTATACCTATGCTTACAGATACCGGAGGTAATGCCGGCTCACAGTCATCTACCATGGTAATAAGAGGTATGGCAGTAGGTGAGATAGAGCTTAAAGACGCTCTTAAGGTACTGTGGAAGGAGTTTAGAGTAGCCGTAATAGTGGGAACCATACTTGCAATTATTGACTTTATAAAGATCGTTGTGCAGTATCCGGGAAAGTATCTGGTAGGTATGACGGTAGCTTTGAGTATGTTTATGACAGTTATGCTTGCCAATCTGGCAGGAGGGGTGCTTCCGGTGCTTGCAAAGAAGTTAAAGCTCGATCCTGCGATTATGGCAGCACCTCTTATAAGTACACTTGTAGATGCTATGAGTTTATTGATATTTTTTACAATAGCCGTTAATTTACTTAAGTTATAGGACTTGATAAGAGGGGAGATCAAATAAAGTAACTTATAATTCATCAAACACTTAAAGTTGTAATGTGGATGAATTTTATGGATAAATTGTTATGTAAAGTATGTGATTACAGAAAGGAAAGTTATGAAGTGTCCTATATGCGGTAAAGAAATCAATGATGCTGCGAATTATTGTTTGGGTTGCGGTGGGAAGATCCCTCGCTGTCCTACCTGCAATAAGGTACTTGGCAGAACTGAAACATTTTGTACTTATGACGGCACTCGTATACCGGAGGAGGTACTGGCTGTATATTCTACACAAAGGCAGCAAGAAAGTACAGGTGCCGATAACTTAAATACAGACAGTAAGGCAGCTGGGTCAGTATACAATAATACAAATAAAAATGCCGCACCGAAGCCTCCTAAGAGTAAGATACCGGTTTGGATCATCATAGTACTTGCGGTATTTATGACTTCAAGTGCGGTTTTGGGAGCTGTTGTTATAAAAAATATGCTGCTTGCCGATACATCCGATAAGGCTGAGAAAAAACATGCCAAGGCGGATGATGATGATGATGAAACCAAGACCAAAAAGTCTAAGAAGAAAAAGTCAAAGAAAGGCAGTACTGAGGAGAGTGCCGAGGAGGCACAGGATGAAGATGAGGTTATGGCTTCGCTTGATGCCGATGCAAAGCAAAGTGTCGGCAATCAGGTGCCGACCTATGCGACTCCTCAAGCAACCGATATGGTGCCTATGACTTTACCTCCGCAGACGCCGCCACAGACGCCGCCGCCGACAACTATAGTGTACTATTACCCCGATTACGGTGATGGCGGGGATATGCTTGATTATTTTATATATAATTCGGACAGTATGTATTTTACAGAGGCGGATATAGCCGGATTTGATGCTAGGATGTGCAGATTGGCAAGAAACGGTATCTATGCCAAAATGGGAAGAAAATTCAAAGATGCGGAGCTTTCAAACTTCTTTTCACAGTATTATTGGTATTATCCGACTATAGAGGCTGAGAATTTCTCCGACCGCTTACTTAATGCCTATCAGGTGTCAAATAGAGATTTGATAGTTTCGTATGAGAGAAAGCACGGCTTCAATCAGTAGTTAAAAAAATAATCAGGCGTTGGTAACATAAACAATTATATTTATAAAAACTCCGTATAATTCAATCATACTCGCAACCCATTTTCAAAGCTTCGACAAA
>ERZ773073.1513-NODE-1513-length-10929-cov-83.205352_pt1 | contig 10929 bp, 11 predicted proteins | sample MGYA00580616_ERZ773073 | MGnify/ENA primary metagenome ERZ773073 (study PRJEB29015, sample SAMEA2737960) | human oral metagenome | biome: human oral; feature: human-associated habitat; material: dental | place: China | collected 2131 ...
ACCGGGTCACCAACAAAATCGCCTCAGTGTGATCCCCCAACTTCAACATTTGCCCAATCCACCCGAATGACACCCCAATCGCCGTGGTGAAACTCAACCAACTCCGAATCGTTGTCGCCCCACCCTGGCCACTAATCCACCCCACCCCAATGCCCGTCACCCACGTCACCACCACCACCGACAGCACCAACACCAGCACCTGCGCCGCAACCGCTATCCCGATCGCCACCAGCCGGGGCTGCCGAATCACCCGGGCTATCGCCATGCCGGTAAACCCCAACCCCACAAACCCCGTCACCTTCACCATGCCCGCGCAACTAATCAAAAACCCGCTCGCCGCAATCAACCACACCCCCTGGCCCACCAAATCCAGCCGCACCCGATCCGCCCCCCGCAACCCCAACTCCACCCCCACCAGCAGCAACCCCAATAAAATCGCCTCATTATGGATCCCACCCACCAAATGCAGAATCGTCAACGGGTTCAGCACCCCCAACCACACCGCTGCCTGCGGAATCACCCCGCACCGGCGGGCCAACTGCACCACCGCCCACCCAATGAGCGCCACACACCCCAACGCCAACAGCCGGTGCGCAAACACCCCAGCCACCACACTGTCGTTCGTCACCCAACTAATCGCCGCCGCCGCCCCCAACGCCACCGGCCCATACGGGCTAGGCGAATGCGCCCAAATCAACGGCACCGACCGGGCCAGCAGATTCTCCGTCCCTAATAAATCAATAGGCCCCGCCGAATACGGGTCCAACCCCTGCACCACAATCGACCCATTCGCCAAATACGAATAAATATCCTGCGTAAACAGCGGCGCACCCACCACAATCGGCAACGTCCACGCCACAAATGTCCGCCGAATCATCGACATGCTCAACACCCCGGCGTGCGGCCGCCCATGCCGCAACGTCACCCCCGTAAACGGGGCCATGACCAGCCACGCCACCACAATCAGGCCAATACCAATGAAACACAATGCCGTAGAAGTTTGCAGCATCCGGGTGATAAGCGCCCCTCCGGGAAAATCCTCATACGGGTTATTCATCACCGGCATCGCCCCGGCCCCCAACCCACCAAACCCCAACAACAACGCCCCCAACGTGCCCAACCACCGTAAAAACGCAAACCGCCGCAGCTCCGAAAACGTGAGCGTGGGCAGCTGGTACGGGTTACTGCGGGACCGGTCCGGGCCCGAAACCCGCACACTCCCATCCCGGTTCGGGGAAATCAAATCCACCCCGGTGGCGGTCGTCACCAGCAACGATGCGTGCCGGTACTCCGCATCCGGGTTATGCAATAATGCCGAACGCGACCCGGCCTTGCCGAAACGGGGAAAGATCGTCCGGAAATGATTCCACCAGGCTACGCGTCGACTCGTCATAGCAGCCGATTGTAATGGCTTCCCCACACACCACGTGCAAAGGGTGTCCTAAATAATCCTGCTAGTGGCAGTGATGAAAAATGCAGCTTGTAACTAGTGCCGATTTAGGGAACACTAGTGTTGTCTTAAAGAGTTTTGAAGGAGGTGTACGTTCCATGACCCACCGATCCACGGAAGGGGAAACTCGGCGCCTCATCATGCTGACCATGCTGCGGGCGGGCACCATAACCGCCACACAACTGGCCCATACTCTTGGACTATCAGCCGCCGGTATCCGCCGCCACCTCGACGCCTTGATCGACGACGAATACGCGGAGCTGGTAACAACGAAAAAACCCAGCGGCGGTCGCGGCCGGCCGGCCAAGGCGTTTCGGCTCACCCCCCAAGGGCGAGCCCTCTTCGGCCACGACTACGATTCCCTGGCAGCACAAGCACTAGCAACTCTCCGGGAAACCGGGGGCGATGAGGCGGTCAAAGCATTCGCCCGCAAACGAGCCCGCGACCTGGTGTCCGACGTCGACAAGCGAGACGACGACACCATAGAGCACGCCGCCCACGCGCTTGTCGACGCACTCAGCCGCAACGGATACGCGGCCACCATCGCCAGCGCCAACCACAGCCTGCAAATCTGCCAACATCACTGCCCCATAGCGGAAGTCGCCGCACAATTCCCCGAATTATGCGAGGCCGAACACGAAGTAATCGCCGCACTCTTAGGCCAACACGTCCAACCGCTCGCATCCATTGCCAACGGCAACGACGTGTGCACCACCAACATTCCTCTCACCCCCAACGAAAGGAGCGATTCATGACTCAACCGGCAACCGACGACGAGATCATCGAATCAATTGGCCCCTACAACTACGGTTGGCACGACTCCGACGAAGCCGGCCAAAAAGCCCGCCGCGGCCTCAGCGAAGAAGTCGTCCGCGACATCTCCGCCAAAAAAAACGAGCCCGAATGGATGCTCGAACACCGGCTCAAAGCCCTCAGCCTCTTTGAGAAAAAACCCCTACCCACCTGGGGAGCCGACCTTTCCGAAATCGACTTCGACAACATTAAATACTTCGTCCGATCCACCGAAAAACAAGCCGAAAGCTGGGAAGAACTCCCGGAAGACATTAAACACACCTACGATCGGCTCGGCATCCCCGAGGCGGAAAAACAACGCCTCGTCGCCGGTGTTGCAGCCCAATACGAATCCGAAGTCGTCTACCACCAAATCCGGGAAGACCTCGAACGGCAAGGCGTCATCTTTCTCGACACCGACACTGCGCTGAAAGAACACCCAGACCTGGTCCAGGAATACTTCGGCACCATCATCCCACCCGGGGACAACAAATTCGCCGCCCTCAACACCGCAGTGTGGTCCGGCGGATCCTTCGTCTACGTCCCCAAAGGCGTCCACGTGGAAATCCCCCTCCAGGCGTATTTCCGCATCAACACGGAAAACATGGGCCAATTCGAACGCACCCTCATTATCGTGGACGAAGACGCCTACGTCCACTACGTGGAAGGCTGCACCGCCCCCATCTACAAAACCGACTCCCTCCACTCCGCAGTGGTGGAAATCATTGTGAAAAAAGGCGGCCGGTGCCGCTACACCACCATCCAAAACTGGTCCAATAACGTCTACAACCTGGTGACGAAACGCACCAAATGCGAAGAAGGCGCCACCATGGAATGGGTGGACGGCAATATCGGCTCCAAAGTCAGCATGAAATACCCCGCCGTGTGGATGACCGGCCCCCACGCCAAAGGCGAAGTGCTTTCCGTGGCGTTCGCTGGCGAAGGCCAATTCCAAGACACCGGGGCAAAAATGGTGCACATGGCCCCCCACACCTCCTCCAACATCGTGTCGAAATCCGTGGCCCGCGGCGGGGGCCGCGCCGCCTACCGGGGTTTGGTGCGCATCAACGCAAACGCCCACCACTCCACCTCCAACGTGGAATGCGACGCCCTTCTCGTCGACAGCATTTCCCGCACCGACACCTACCCCTACAACGACATCCGTAACGACCACGTGTCCCTCGGGCACGAAGCCACCGTCTCCCAAGTCTCGGAAGAACAACTGTTCTACCTCATGTCCCGCGGCATTAAAGAAGACGAAGCCATGGCCATGATCGTCCGCGGATTCGTCGAACCCATCGCCAAAGAACTCCCCATGGAATACGCCCTAGAACTCAACCGGCTGATCGAACTGCAAATGGAAGGATCGGTGGGGTAACCACCATGGCTGAAACTGTAAAAAACGCAACAGTCCACAACACCAAAGGCGACCTATTCACCTCCTTCAACGTGGACGACTTCGACATTCCCCACGGCAAAGACGAAGTCTGGCGCTTCGTGCCGTTACGACGCCTGAACGGGCTCCACAACGGCACCTTCCCGGCCCAAACAGCAGAAAACGTGGAAATCACCGGAATCCCTTCCGAGAAAATTTCCAAAACCGACCCCCGGGTGGGCCGCAGCGCCGCCCCTGTCGACCGGGTAGGGGCCCAAGCCTTCACCTCCGCCCAGGAAGCCCACTATGTGAAATTTGCCGCCGGCACGGTCACCACCGAACCGGTACAAATCACCACCACCGGGGCGGGCACAGGCCACACCACCTTCGCCCACATCGTCGTTGAAGTAGAAGAAGGTGCCGAGGCCGTCGTTAACCTGCACTACCAAGGCAACGGCACCCACGCCGACAATGTGGAATTCGTCATCGGCGACAACGCGAAACTCACCGTCATCACCGACGCCTCCTGGGACGACGACGCCATCCACCTTTCCGGGCACACCGCCATCCTCGGGCGCGACAGCACCCTCCGGCACTCGGTAGCCCTCTTCGGCGGCAACGTGGTACGCATCATCCCCCGAGTCCGATTCACCGGCCCCGGCGGCGACGCGGAACTCCTCGGCGTGTACTTCGCCGACGACGGCCAATTCTTCGAACAACGCCTCCTCGTCGACCATGCGGTACCCAACTGCCGCAGCAACGTACTCTACAAAGGCGCCCTCCAAGCCGACCCCTCTTCCAAGAAACCAGAAGCCCGCACCGCCTGGGTGGGGGACGTGCTCATCCGCGCCAACGCGCAAGGCACCGACACGTACGAAGCAAACCGTAACCTCGTACTCACCGAAGGCGCCCGCGCCGACGCCGTACCCAATCTAGAAATCGAAACCGGCGAAATCATCGGCGCCGGCCATGCCGCCACCGTCGGCCGCTTCGACGATGAACAAGAATTCTACCTGCGGGCCCGCGGCATCCCCCCGGAAGAAGCCCGACGACTCATCGTCCGCGGATTCTTCTCCGAAGTCATCGGCCGCATCCCCGTGGCCGCCATCCGGGAAGACCTGGAAAACCGGGTTGCCGCCGAACTAGAAGCCCTCCAACAGCACGCATAGGAACACACATGAGCACACTTGAAATCCGTAACCTTCACGCCCAAGTCATCCCCAACGACGAAAACTCCGAACCGAAACCCATCCTGAAAGGCGTGGACCTCACCATCAAATCCGGAGAAATCCACGCCATCATGGGCCCCAACGGTTCCGGGAAATCCACCCTCGCATACACCCTGGCCGGCCACCCCCGCTACGAAATCACCGACGGGGAAGTCCTCCTCGACGGCGAAAACCTTCTCGAAATGGATGTTGACGAGCGCGCCCGCGCCGGGCTGTTCCTGGCAATGCAATACCCCACCGAAATCCCCGGAGTGTCAATGGCGAACTTCCTCCGCAGCGCCGCCACCGCGGTGCGGGGGGAAGCCCCGAAACTCCGGGAATGGGTGAAAGAAGTAAAAGAAGCCCAAAACCGGCTGCACATTGACAAAGCATTCTCGGAACGGTCCGTCAACGAAGGCTTCTCCGGGGGTGAGAAGAAACGGCACGAAGTGCTGCAGCTGGATTTGCTGAAACCAAAATTTGCGGTCATGGATGAGACCGACTCCGGGCTGGACGTGGATGCGCTCCGCATTGTTTCCGAAGGCATTAACAACTATCAGAAAGAAACCGGTGGTGGGATCATCATGATTACCCACTACAAGCGGATCCTTAACTATGTGAAACCCGATTTCGTGCACGTGTTCGCCGACGGCAAGATTGTGACCTCCGGCGGTGCCGAATTGGCCGACGAGCTGGAAGAGCACGGATACGACCGGTTCCTCGCCTAACCCTTCCGAGAAATTATGACTAGTTTTCATAACCCAGATGGCACACTCAACGAGGCAGCCATCCGCGCGGAATTCCCCATCCTGTCCCGCACCGTCCGGGGGAATAAACCCCTGGTGTACCTCGATTCCGGGGCGACCAGCCAGCGGCCACTGCGGGTGTGGCGGGCGGAGGAAGACTTCGTACTCGGCCATAACGCCCCAGTGCATCGGGGCGCCTACCAGTTGGCGGAAGAAGCCACCGACGCCTACGAACAGGCCCGCGCTGACATTGCAGCGTTTGTGGGTGCGGCTGACGAGGAGATCGCGTTCACCAAAAATGCCACCGAAGCACTGAACCTGGTGGCGTACACGCTGGGTGATCAGCTCACGGCGGGGGACACCGTTGTGGTCACGGAGCTGGAGCACCACGCAAACCTGGTGCCGTGGCAGGAGCTATGCCGCCGCACCGGTGCGACACTGAAATGGTATACCACCACCGAAGACGGCCGTATCGACATGGATTCCCTGGAATTGGACGACACTGTGAAAGTGGTAGCGTTCACCCACCAGTCGAATGTGACCGGGGCGGTTACGGACGTGCCAACCCTGGTGGCACGAGCCCGCGCGGTAGGCGCCCTGGTGGTGTTGGACGCCTGCCAGTCCGTACCGCACATGCCGGTGGATTTCCACGCCCTGGATGTGGACTTCGCGGCATTCTCCGGCCATAAAATGTGCGGACCCACCGGGGTGGGGGCGCTCTACGGGAAGGCGGAGCGGCTGGCGCAACTGCCCCCGTTTTTGACCGGTGGCTCCATGATCGAAATCGTGACAATGGACAAAAGCACCTTCGCGCCCCCACCGCAACGGTTTGAGGCCGGCACCCAAATGACCAGCCAGGTTGTGGGCTTGGGGGCGGCAGTCGGATTCCTCCGGGAAATCGGCATGGCGAACATTGCCGAGCATGAGCACCGGCTGACCGCCTACGCGTTGGAAAAACTCCAGGAAATTCCCGGAGTGACGATCGTAGGCCCCACCACCGCCGACGCGCGGGGTGCCGCCATTAGCTTCCTTGTCGACGGCATCCACCCGCACGACCTCGGCCAGGTCCTCGACGACCACGGCGTGAGCATCCGGGTGGGGCACCATTGTGCCTGGCCCATCCACCGGAGTCTAGGGGTGCAATCCACCGCACGCGCATCGTTCTACTTCTACAACACTTTCCCGGAAGTGGATGCGTTAGCGTCGGCGGTGCGGGCCGCCCGGGAATTTTTCGGAGTGCATTAGGATTGGTCTGAACGTGAACCTTGAATCCATGTACCAGGAAGTCATCCTGGACCACTACAAGAATCCCACGCACGCAGGGTTGAAGGCTCCCTTTGATGCCGAAGTGCACCATGTGAACCCTTCCTGCGGCGACGAACTCACCCTCCGGGTGAAGCTTTCCGACGATAAACAGACCGTGGTTGATGTGTCCTATGAAGCTACCGGCTGTTCCATCTCCCAAGCGTCCGTGTCCGTGATGGCGGAGGAAATCGTCGGCAAGCCCCTGCCGGAAGCGCTGGACAAGCTGGCGGAATTTGAAAAAATGATCACCTCCCGCGGCCACTACGCGGGTGACGACGAAATAATCGGGGACGGCATCGCCTTCAGTGGGGTGTCACAATACCCGGCACGTGTGAAATGCGCCCTGCTGGGCTGGAAAGCATTCCAGGCAGCGGCGGCGGAATCGATGGAGGAACAGGAATGACAGAGGAAAACGGCATCCCAACCCGCACCGACCTGGCGGACATTCCGGAACAAACCCCGGAAGACAAGCGGAAGCGAGACGAAGTTGAGGAGTGCATGCGGGACGTTATCGACCCCGAATTAGGCATCAACGTCGTAGACCTGGGGTTGGTTTACAGCATTTGGATCGAAAACGGTGTGGACGCGCACATTGAAATGACCCTGACCAGCCCTGCCTGCCCGCTCACTGACGTGCTGGAAGAGCAGGCGCAGGAAGCCGTGGTGGGCAGCGGCGTGGTGGAAAACCTCACACTGGACTGGGTGTGGATGCCCCCGTGGGGGCCGAATATGATCACCGAGGAAGGGCGGGAACAATTGCGCGCCCTCGGCTTCAACGTCTAGTCCCGGAAGGAAGCCGCGTACCCTTCACCCCGCAGATATGCTAAATATCTGCGGATTCCTTTTATCGTGACCGGATTGAGATTGTACCGCAATGGGTCCCCGGGAAACCTACGTAGTCCCGGAACTCGGGTGGCTGGGTCGAATTCGATCCGGCCGTTTTTGGGTGGTTTGCTGGGGTTGTCGTCGTTCTGGCCATTATGCACCGCGCATAGTGGTGCATAATTCGACAGGAGGGTAGGCCCGCCCAGGGCCGCGGCCTGCACATGGTGGGCCTGGCAGGTTTTTGCCGGACGGTCACACCCGGGATAGGCGCAAATGGGGTGCTCCAGGGAACCGACGAAACGCTGATGCTGGTTGAAGAAGCGCTGCACCCCATAGGTACCAATGTGCTCGTAGTCGCCCCCGGTGCTCAGGGCGTAGGCGACCGCATAGCCGTAGGGTTGCAGTTCCTGGTTGACGAGGTCTTTGACGTCGACAAGCGTGCCCGTGGTGGTCATGACTTTGCCGTCAGCATGGTAGCGCAGGGTGGGATCCAGCACGATCACATAGCAGTTACGGTAGGGGAGGAATGGGTCGGTGGTTTTCCCGGAAGGGTGGAGGACTTTCCGCACCAGGGCGTGAAACATTGCTTCCGAGAACTTCATGCTGTCGGTGCGCAGCGCATTGGCTGTGGCCACCAGCTCGGTTTCTACCGCAGCCACCAGCTCGGCGGGCCCGGCCCCTTGGAAGTAAAGGTGGTTGTTGGCGTCCGCGGTCTTATTGAAAGCAAGCCGGGGATGGTTTCGGTGCGCGGTAAGGTTCGCCACGGTTTGCTTCACGTGCTGCTCCAGCTCGTGGGGGAGCACCTTGGCGGCCTGCTCGCAGAAATCATCCACGAGTTTCACCCGATCCGTGTCGGTGCCGGTGAGTTTGTTCAGCCCGGAAGCAATGATGTCGATCTCGTCGTAGCTGAGGTGGCGGCTGGTAAGCTTCGTGAGCAGCGCCCTGCCAAGCACCTTCACAACCCAAAGCATGCGGCAGGCCCGCTTGAGGGTGATACGACCCCACGCGGCAAGGTCGCTTGCCGACGGTTTCTCGGAAGCGATATGCAACAGGAGGGCGGAGTCTTCCGCCGCTCTGCGCTGCAAAATCTGCTGTATGGGGCTCATAACTCCCAGCTAAGCCGAAGCATCCCGGCTACGCAACCACCCCAACGAAAACCTGTGGATTGTTAAGCTCGGGCACAGAAAACTGGCCAAAGTTATCCACAGGCTGGTTTTTTATTCTGCTACCACTTGACTTTTTGCCTAAAAGGTATATCATTAACTGCCCGTCACCACAGGGTGCTAGTATTTTCGCTTGTGATCGTGACCAATGACTTTGAAGTTCGGGTGGGCGCCAGGACCCTCCTAACCGCCCCTAAACAACAGCTCCGAGTCCAACCCGGTGACCGCATTGGCCTGGTGGGTCGCAACGGCGCCGGAAAAACCACCACCATGCGCATACTGGCGGGCGAAACCGAACCCTACGGCGGCTCGGTCACCCGCTCCGGGGAGATTGGTTACCTACCCCAGGATTCCCGGGAAGGAAACCTGGAACAAACCGCCCGGGACCGGGTCCTTTCCGCCCGCGGCCTAGACACCATCATGCGGAATATGGACCGGCAGCAGGAAATCATGGAAACCACCGAGGACCCCCGCCGCCGCGACCAGGCAATCAAAAAATACGCCCGCCTGGAAGAACGCTACCATTCCCTCGGCGGCTACGAAGGCAACGCGGAAGCCGCCCAAATCTGCGACACCCTAGGACTGCCGGCCCGTGTGCTGGACCAGCCGCTAAAAACCCTATCCGGGGGCCAGCGGCGCCGGGTGGAGCTGGCGCAAATCCTGTTCGCGGCCTCCGCCGGTTCCGGGAAATCCACCACCACCCTCCTGCTGGACGAGCCCACAAACCACCTGGATGCGGACTCCATCATGTGGCTGCGGGAGTTTTTAGCCAAACATGAAGGCGGGCTGGTCCTTATCAGCCACGACGTGAAACTGCTCGCCGCGGTGTGCAATAAGATTTGGTTCCTGGACGCGGTGCGCGCCGAAGTGGACGTGTATAACATGGGCTACCGACGCTACCTGGAGGCCCGCGCCGCCGACGAGGCCCGCCGCCGGCGGGAGCGCGCCAACGCGGAGAAAAAAGCGGCCGCCCTGAAGGAACAGGCGGCCCGGTTCGGGGCGAAAGCCACAAAAGCGGCGGCCGCCAAACAAATGCTGGCCCGCGCCGACCGGCTGGTGGGCTCCGCGGACAAGGTCCGCCAAAAAGACCGGGTGGCTCACATTTCTTTCCCCACCCCCGCCCCCTGCGGGAAAACCCCCTTGCAGGCCACCGGGTTGACGAAAACGTACGGCTCCCTGGAGGTGTTCGCCGGGGTGGATTTAGCCGTCGATAAGCAATCCCGCGTGGTGGTGTTGGGCTTTAACGGCGCCGGAAAAACCACTCTGCTGCGACTCCTGGCGGGGGAGGAGCACACCGATGGGGCGGGCGGCATCGTGACCGGGCACGGGCTGAAAATCGGCTATTTCGCCCAGGAACACAACACCATTGACCCGAACAAAACCGTGTGGGAAAACACCATCGCCGCCTGCCCCGACGCCGTCGAACAAGATCTGCGGAGCCTGCTGGGCGCGTTCCTGTTCTCCGGGGAACAACTCCAACAACCGGCCGGCACCCTATCCGGTGGGGAGAAAACCCGCCTGGCACTCGCCGCCCTGGTATCATCCCGGGCAAACGTGTTACTGCTCGACGAGCCCACAAACAACCTCGACCCCATCTCCCGGGAACAAGTACTCCAAGCCCTCCGCACCTACACTGGCGCGGTCGTCCTGGTCACCCACGACCCCGGCGCGGTGCGGGCCCTCGAACCGGAACGGGTGATTATCCTCCCGGATGGGGACGAAGACCTATGGAGCGACGACTATATGGAGATCGTGGAACTATCGTGAAAAAGATCATTATCGCAGCAGACATCACCCTCAAGCTCGCCGCCTGGCATTTCCTCTACCACCGGCCAAACCGGCACAAACGCGCATGGTTTCTAGCAACACTTGTGCCGGTCATTGGGCCACTATGGTTCCTTAGTTGCGGAAACCATGCACCGGGGCGGGAATGAACCCCCCGCGGCGAATAAACTCCGAGTTATCCACCGTGGACACCGGAATGATGGGGGCGTAGCCGAGCAACCCCCCGAAATCCACCTGGTCGCCCGGCCCCATGCCGGGAACCGGAATGACCCGCACCGCC
>ERZ773073.1516-NODE-1516-length-10922-cov-33.774363_pt1 | contig 10922 bp, 11 predicted proteins | sample MGYA00580616_ERZ773073 | MGnify/ENA primary metagenome ERZ773073 (study PRJEB29015, sample SAMEA2737960) | human oral metagenome | biome: human oral; feature: human-associated habitat; material: dental | place: China | collected 2131 ...
TTACTAAGACTGCTGATGAATTATTTGAAATAATAAAGAAATTGAGTGAACTATACATAAAAAATGAAGATTATGAATATATGTCTTCTTATGAAAAGGAATATGTTTTGCTTAGAGACAAATTTCAAATTCTTGAAGACCCTGTGGGTGTTTCTTATGCTGAAAGGTTTAAGCTATCTAACTATCCTTTAGAAGATGTTTGGAGAGAGTTCTATAAAAAGGAAATCAAAGATTTCTCAGTTTTATGGCAAATTAATATAGCTCTATCAGTTGATTATGATAGCGGTTATAGCAAAGCTACTGAAAAGGAATATCAAGATTTATATCAAAAAGTTTTTGGTATAGATATAACAGAGCTTAAAAAGAAACTTAAAGAAGCTAAGTTAAAATATGTATATACAATTGACTTATATTCAGGACCTGTTTTGAGAATTTTAGATATGCTTTATAAAGAGTATTATGAAGAAAACAAAGAATATCTTTTTGAAATAGGAAAAGTTTGTATTAACTCTGCCTTAGAAAACATTGAAATTAAAAATGCTATTGAGAAAAGAGAAAAATATAATAATGATCCTTACTATAGTGTTGCTATGTTTAATCGTAATTCTGGGCTTTACACACTTTTTGCTAAGTCAATAGATTATCTAGAATTTTATAATGATGAAAAATCTTTTATTGAAAGCTTTGTTCTTAGATATGTCCTAGATGAAAAAATCAATAAGTATATTGATGAAAATCTAAAAGGTTGTGAAATTTCAGGAGGAACAAAAAGCTTAGGGCTTAGAAATTATGCAATAGCTGTTAATCTGAAAATAGCAGAAAAAGATTTGATTTATAAAAAAATTTTAGAAATAGAAGATAAATCAGATGATGAAAAGAGAATAACTTTCTCTAACTTGGATACTTATATGAATGACTATAGAACTATAGTAGATAAAAAAGAAAATAGAAGAATACCTACTCTTAATCAATTTATGCTTAATGATGCTTTAAAAATTATCTATGATGAAGGTATAAAAATACTTGACTATGTTGTTAAAAATGAATTAAAAAGAGGAGATAGTCCAACTATATATTCTAAAGCACTTAACAGAATATATAGAATTGAAGGTATAGATTATCTTGTACAAATACTTCAAGCTTTAGGAAAAGAAACTTTGGATAGAACTTCTTACTATTATGGTAGTGGCTATGACAGTAAAAAAGGAGTACTTAGTCATTTATTAAAAGTTTGTTACCCAACAGAAAAAGATAATAGCAAAGAACTTGCTAAAAAATTAAAGGGAACTGATATCACTGAACAAAGATTAATTGAAGTGGCAATGTATGCTTCTCAATGGTTAGAAATCATTGAAACTTATTTAGGGTGGAAAGGGCTTACTAGTGGTTGCTACTATTTCCAAGCACATATGAGTGATGTAAGTAAAAATAAAGAAGGTTTAATTGGAAAATACACTCCTATTTCTATTGATGATTTAAGAGATGGAGCCTTTGATATAGAATGGTTTAAGTCTGCATATAAGGAGCTTGGAGAAAAGAAATTTGAAATGCTATATGACAGTGCAAAATATATTTCTGATGGGGCTAAACATTCAAGAGCCAGAATGTTTGCTGATGCTGTCAATGGTAAGTTAAATTTAAAAGAAACTGAAAAGAAAATTGAAGATAAGAGAAATAAAGACTTAGTTGCTAGTTATTCTCTAATTCCACTTTTAAAAGATAAACAAAAAGATGCACTTCACCGTTACCAATTTTTACAAAAATTCTTAAAAGAAAGTAAGAAATTTGGAGCACAAAGAAGAGCAAGTGAAGCTAAGGCAGTTAACATTTCATTGGAAAATCTATCTCGTAATATGGGATATTCTGATGTTACTCGTTTAATTTGGAATATGGAAACAGCTTTAATCAATGAAATGAAAGAATATTTTGTACCTAAGAAACTTGATGATGTAGATGTCTATATTAAAATTGATGATTTAGGACAATCTGAAATTATCTATGAAAAAGCTGGAAAAGAATTAAAATCTCTACCAACTAAATTAAAGAAAGATAAGTATATTGAAGCTATAAAAGAAGTTCATAAGAATTTAAAAGAACAATACCGTCGTTCAAGAAAAATGCTTGAAGAAGCTATGGAAGATGGAATAGAATTTTATGGCTATGAAATAGAAAATCTTATGACTAACCCTGTTATTGCACCTATTTTAAAATCTCTTGTTTTCAAAATGGGAAATGACTTAGGTTACTATGTGGATAAAAAATTAAAGTCTGCTAAGAAAAAATCTGTTGCAGTTAAAGATGATAGTTTATTAAAAATTGCACATTGTTTTGATTTATTTGAAAGTGGAGAATGGGCTAACTATCAAAAAGATATCTTTGATAGAGAATTAAAACAACCTTTCAAACAAGTTTTTAGAGAACTATATGTTAAAACTGTTGACGAAAAAGGTAGAGATAAATCTCTTCGTTATGCAGGGCATCAAGTTCAACCTGCTAAGACAGTTGCACTTTTAAAAACTAGAAGATGGATAATTGATGGGCAAGAAGGCTTAGAAAAAGTTTATTATAAGAAAAATATAATTGCTAAAATCTTTGCACTTGCAGATTGGTTCTCTCCTGCTGATATAGAAGCACCTACTTTGGAAGAAGTACAATTCTTTGATAGAAAGACATTTAAACCTATTTTAATAGATGATGTACCAGATTTAATATTTACAGAAGTTATGAGAGATCTTGACTTAGTTGTAAGTGTTGCACATATTGGAGATGTTGACCCTGAAGCAAGCCATTCTACTATTGAAATGAGAAAGGCTATTATTGAATTTAACTGTAAGCTATTTAAGTTGAAGAATGTTACATTTACTGAAAATCATGCTTTAATTAAAGGTGAAAGAGCTGAATATTCTATTCACCTAGGAAGTGGACTTATCCATCAAAAAGCAGGAAGTGCTATAAGTGTATTGCCAGTGCATTCTCAACATAGAGGTAGGGTTTTCTTACCATTTATAGATGATGACCCTAAGACAGCTGAAATTATGGCTAAGGTATTATTATTTGCACAAGATGATAAGATTAAAGATGTATTTATTTTAGAACAAATAAAGTAAAATAAAAAAGTAGGGAATACCTGCCAGAGTAATCCCCACATAAAACTTTTACTAATAATTAAAATTAGTAAGCATTTTTAGATAGTAGTAAAAATATTACAACTATCACAATAAGTAACACAAGTTTTTTCACACTTTCACCTCCTTTAAAAAGGGATGTCAGAGGAAAAAAATAGCACCCATGCCAGTGGGTGCTATTTTATATTAACAAGTAATCCTTAAAAGTAGTTTGACTAAAATTTTTTATTATGTTAAAGTTTTTTAAGGGGGTATAAATTATGTATCATTCAAGATGGAAAAATAGCCATAAGGAAGCAGGATTTGCCTATGGAGATAGATTATATAAAAATAATATTATTATTAACTTCAAATCTTATTTAACTAAAGAAAAAATAAGATATGCAGAGCAAGTTTTTGACATTTATAATGAATACTATCCTGAAATAATTGAAGAAATAAAGGGATTTGCTGAAGGACAACATACAGATTTTAAAATAGTATTTGCTTTTTTAGTAACTATGTATGTTTTTACTTACGATAATTATTGTTCAATGATTGCTTTAACAAATGAAAATTGTTTAGTTTTTGCTAGAAATAGTGATTTTTTAGTTGATATCAAAAAAGTTACTGATAGTACTTTTTATAAATTAAATTCAAATTTTTCATTTATTGGAAATACTACAGCAATGATACAAATGGAAGATGGAATAAATGAAAAAGGTCTTGCTTGCGGATTAACTTTTGTATATCCAACAGTCAAAAACTATGGTTTCAATGGAGGTTTTTTGATTAGATATATACTTGAAAAGTGTGAAACTACACAACAAGCGGTTGATTTTTTAAATAAAGTCCCAATTGGTTCATCACAAAATATTATCATAATTGATCGTTTTGGAGATTTGGCAGTAGCTGAGTTAAATAGTTCTCGTAAGACTATTAAAATCAATGAAACTAATATTATATACAGGACAAATCATTTCATTGAACAAACTATGTTAAGATATAAATACCTTGGAGAAGATAATGTTTTTTCTCATCTTAGATATGAAACATTAAATTCACAAAATTATACAGAATTTAATTTATCTGATATTTTTGAATTATTGAAAGGAAAAAACGGTTTTATATGTCAATATGACAAAACAAAGAAATTTGATACAATTTGGTCATCTGTTTTTGATATAAAAAATAAAGTTATTTATAGATGTGAGGGAAATCCAAAACAAAAAAAATTTATTATTGATAAAAGATTAAAATTTTCTTTTTGATATAAATTAGTTTGTAATTACAATAACTATTTTTTATCTCTAATAGTCTTTTCATTTTTCACCTTCAATCAGGCTAGAAATAAAAAGAAGGACATTTATCATTATAACATTGATTTTACAAAAAATATATGATAAAATAATTATAGTAAAAGTGTTGAGAATATTAAAGTGGACAAAAATAGCACCTATGCCAGTAGGTGCTATTTTTTTATTTATTAACAAATATAAACTATCTTCTAATTTTATTAATAATCCAAAGTAAGATACAAGCTCCTACTACAGATACAAAAATACTGTGAAGATTTAAGCCTGTAATTGTTTGAGCTCCAAGAAAATTAAAAACAAATCCTCCAATAAAAGCTCCTATTATACCTATTATTATATTATCTATTAACCCTGTTCTTGAATCCATTAGTCTGTTAGCTATCCAACCTGATAAAGCTCCAAGCACTAACCAAGCAATAATTCCCATATTAGTCCTCCTTTTATTTATACTTTTATTTATGATTTATGATATTATAATTTTTGTACATTATATATTAATTATTAAAATTATGCAAATAAACTATAAAACTTACTAGCAAGGTGATATTTTTCAATGCTATAATATAGCAAAATAAACTTGGGAGAAGTGATATGAAAAAAATTTTATTAATACTATTATCTATATTTTTTCTTTCTTGTGGTGTAAAAAATTCTAACGATAATGAACATATTTTTTATTTGGATAATCCTACTAGTAAAAATATAGAGATAACTTTAGATGGCAAGTTATATAAGTTAAAATCAAAAACTTATGAAGTTTTAAATTTAAAAACTGGTGAACATATTGCAGAACTATCAGATGGAACAAAAGTATATTTTAAAATTTTTGCTAACTCTAGGGGAGGTATTATCAATCCAACAACTTCATCTTATGTTTTTAATTATTTTATTCCATATTCTGCACCAAATATCTTTGTTGAATGGGCTGAGCCAGAGATAAATACAATTTCTATTGATAATCTTAGCTTTACTGGTACATACAAAGTAGTAAATGACTTCATTATAGATAAAAATTATATAGGCTGGGATTTTGATATTTTTGAAGAAATTAATTTTGATAAAATTTCTCCTGAAATTGAAATTAAGCTTTTCTCTAAGATATTTAACCCCTATGAATTCTTAGAACAAGATAATTTAAAATACAAAGATATCAATAAAACTAAATTAAATTTAGAAATAAAAGAAGATTATTCTATACCAAATTTTGAAGATAAAAAAGTCCAAAAATATGTAGAGGAAGTTATAGAGCTTGATAAGGCTTATAAGGTAGAAAATGATAAGAATGAACAAAAGAAAATACTTGAAAAATATAATACATTAGTAGATAAATATATTGATGAAGTTGGAGCTCCTGTATATATAAAAATTCTCTATTTGGATAAGGGAGTTATCATAACTAAAGTGGAATAAAAAAGAATTATACCTAGTATATCTAAGTATAATTCTTTTACTAATTAATTAAAATCCTAAGAAATTTAAAGCATCTTGATTTTTATATGTTTTTCCTTTATATTGGATTTTTAAATCATCTTTTGGAGTTATAAAATAACCATTTTTATTTTTTGTTATATTAAGTCTTGCTGTAAGAGTCGCTTTAGGTTGACCATTTAAATCATCATAAATATCTATACAATAATACCCTTGCTTTTTCTTTTGGCTTACTGCAATATAACGTTTTATAACTTGACCTTCTATTTTTTCTTCAAAACGTTGACCTATTGGTGCAAGATATGATGCTTCTCCCATATGAGCAAATGCTATATAGTTTTCTATAAGTTTTTCTACTACAAGAAACATTCCTTCTGGGTAAGTTCCAACATCTGAATAGAAATCTCCTTTGTAATATCTGTCATTTCCAACTTCTTTTACATTTTTAACAAGTTTACTAGCAATTTCATTTTGTTCACTCACTACATTTGCAAATGTATCTTTTGAATTTAAAGTTAAAAAACTTGCTGATAAAACTAAAAATACAAATACTTTCTTTAAAATATTTTTTACTATCATTTAAATCACTCCTTCATTCTGTTAAATTAATTTGTTAAGTGTTACCTTATTTTATACTACTTTTTTCATTTGTCAAATAGTTTTTTTTGACCTTTCCATAATAGTATTTTCTATTAATTATCAGACATAAATGTTATTTTAAAGTTAGCATAAAATGATAAATATTTTAATCATAAATCATGGAAAAACTTAGAGAAATTTGTTTCAGATAAAATTTTAAAATACTTTTTTTCCATTTTTAAATGTTGTTTCACTTACTAATTTTTCAAGAATATTATTAAAACTATTGAATTTTTTTCATTTAATGCTAGAATAGAATGATGGAGAGAATAAATTAAATTAAGGTGGTAAAAAATGAATAAGGTAAATATTGTTTATTATAGTTTTACAGGGAATACTTTAAGAATGGTGAAAGCATTTGAAAAGGGACTTCAAGAAGCTAATGTTCCTTTTAAATCATATAGTGTTGTCGAATTAAAAGATGATAATGAAGCTTTTGATTGTGAAATTTTGGCTTTGGCTTCTCCTGCAAACCAAACAGAAGAAATTGAAAAAAATTACTTTCAACCTTTTATGAAGAGAAATACAGAAAAATTTAAAGATAAAAAAATTTATCTTTTTGGAACTTTTGGGTGGGGAACTGGTAAATTTATGGGGACTTGGATTAAACAAGTTGAAGAATTAGGTGCTAAAATTGTTGAATTACCTATGGCTTGTAAAGGTAGTCCAAATTCTGAAACAAAAGAAAAATTAACTAACATGGCAAAGAAAATTGCTACTATGTAAAAAACAGCATCCACTTTTGTGGATGCTATTTTTCTATATTATTTTACTTCTTTACCATTTTTAAATATTACTTGTTCTATTACTTTTCCATTTTCATCATAAGCTTTAGCTGTTCCGTCTACTTGCCCATTTTTATATGGAACTTCTGCTTTTAATTTACCATTTTCATAGTAATCTTTTTGTACTCCTATTTGTACATCATTTTTAAATGTTGCTTCACTTCCTAATTTACCATTTGGGTAGTATATTTTTGAAACTCCATCTATTTTTCCATTTTTTATAGTTTTTTCAGATTGTAAAGCTCCTGTATCATAGTAACTTTTTTCATATCCATTTTTTATTCCATTTTGATAAGTAGCTTCTACAAAAAGCTTTCCATTAGGATAAAATTCTTTTGCAGTACCTTCTGGTTTACCATTTTTATATGGAAGTTCTAATTTTACTTTACCGTCTTCAAAGTAATCTTTTTGTACTCCATTTTGTACATTATCTTTAAATGTTGCTTCACTTTGTAATTTTCCACTTGGATAATATAATTTTGAAGAACCATTCATCTTACCATCTTTATAAGTAGCTTTTCCTTCTAATTTACCTTGTGCATCATATCCTTCAATTACACCAGTATAAGGAGTTTTTTCTCCTTCAACATATACTATACCCTTATCATCAGCATAAGCCTTATCACCTTTTACTACTCTTTCTGAGAATGCTAATACTGAACTTACTAAAAACAAACCTATTAATAATTTTTTCATCTACTTTACTTCCTTTCCTTCTTTATATGTTACTTGTTCAACAACTTTTCCTGTTTCATCATATCTTTTAACTGTTCCATGTATTAATCCATTTTTATATGGTATTTCACCTTGTGGTTTTCCACTTTCATAATAAGCTTTTAAAATTCCTTCTTCTTTATTTTTTTTGAAAATTACTTCACTTAATAATTTTCCACTTGGATAATATTTTTTAGATAGACCTTCTCTCATATTATCAACATAAACAGTTTCATATTCTAATTTACCTGTTTGTTCATTATAGAATTTTGCAAGTCCATTTACTTGATTATATTTAAAAGGTAATTCTCTAAGTAATTTTCCATCTACTGTATAATCCTTTTGTACTCCATCTAATACACCATTTTTAAATATAGCTTCACTTTGTAATTTCCCATTTTCATAGTACATTTTAGAGATTCCATGTTTTGCACCAAGTAGATAGTTTCCTTCTGATCTTAAAATTCCATTTGGATAATATTCTTTTGTGATTCCTTCTGGTTGCCCATCTTTAAAATAAGCTTCTCCTTCAAGTTTACCATTTGCTCCATAAATTTTTGATAAACCTTCTAATTTACCATCTTTATATATCATTTCTGTCTGTAATTGTCCTGTTGGAGAATAAGATTTCTCTAAACCATCTCTTTTTTGATTCTTATAATTTGTTTCATATTCTACTTTTCCATTTTCATAAAATGTTTTAGATATTCCTTGGGCAATTCCATCTATAAAATTTTCATCTGATTTCATGTTACCATTTTGATAATAAGTTACTGTTTTTCCATGTAACTTTCCATTTTTAAAATTCATTGTAGCTTCAACTTTTCCATTTGGAAATTTCTTTTCAACTACTCCTGTAAAAGGTGTTTCTTGTCCTTCAATATATACAATATTTGAATCTCCACGAGTTATCATTTTTTCATAAGGGATTGTTTGTACATTTGAAAATGCAACTATTGAACTTATTAAAAATAATCCTGCTAATAATTTTTTCATTCTATCGCCTCTATTTTACTTTTTGTCCATTTTTAAACAAAACTTCTTCTTGTAATTTACCATTTTCATCATAAAGTTTTGATACTCCATCTATTACACCTTTTCTAGTTGGAATTTCAGCTTGTAATTTCCCATTTTCATGATAATATTTTTGCATACCTTCAAATTTATCATTCTTATAATTTAAGTCAGCTGATAAAACTCCTGATTCATAATAAGTTTTACTAGGTCCTTCTTTTAATCCTTTTTTATATGTTGTCTCTTCTATTACTTTTCCATTTTCAGCATAACCATAGGATATTCCATGTAATTCACCATTTTTAACAGAGGCTACCAAATTAATTTTTCCTGTTCTTGGACTTTTTCTTTCAAATTCTCCAGTATATTTTTCATTATTATAATATATATATCCATCTGGAAATGTTAATTTTTCATAAGGAACTCTTTGTGCTCCAAAAGATAATACTGAACTTACCACTAATAATAAAGATAATAATATTTTTTTCATTCAACTTCCCCATTCTATATTTTATCTATTTTACTTGTTGACCATTTTTAAATGTTGCTTGTTCTATTACTTTTCCATTTTCATCATACATCTTAACTACTCCATCTATTTGACCATTTTTGTATGGAGCTTCTCCTTGTAGTTTTCCATTTTCATAGTAAGCTTTCATAATTCCTTCTTCTTTATCATTTTTGAAAACTACTTCACTTAATAATTTCCCACTTGGATAGTATTTTTTAGATAGACCATTTCTTACACCATTAACTATATTAGTTTCATACTCTAATTTTCCTGTTTGTTCGTTGTATAATTTTACAAGACCAGTTGCATTATCATCTTTAAATGGAACTTCTGATAATAAAATTCCTGTTTTTGAATAAGCTTTTTCTATTCCTTCTCTTTTACTGTTTTTAAAATTTGTTTCATATTCTACTTTTCCATTTTCATAAAATGATTTTGCTGGTCCATTAGCTTTTCCATCTACATAAGTTTCTTCCCTTTTTACTTTTCCATTTTCATAGTATTCATAAGCTTTTCCTTCTAATTTTCCATTTTTCATTGTAGCAACTCCACCTGCTTTTCCAAACTAAATTATATAAAAACTCATAAATAAGTTTCAGCAGATAGCACTTCCATAATCAGATTGAAGCTATCTGTGGGTAGCTCCTCATAATTTATCAGCTAGTTTATTAAACATTTTTCCATCTATTCTACCAATTATCCTCAGATTAAATTTTCCCATAAGCTCAAGCAATATCACTTTTCCCTTAAGTAAATTAATTTTTTGTCTCTTATAAAATGACATTTTTAAAGTGTATAATATCCATAAAAATTTATCTACTATGCAACTTCTTCAATATCAGCTTCAAAATAATCCTCAATAACTTTTATTAAATATCTGATGTTTCTCTCAAGTTTTTTACCAGCATAGTATCCCATCTTATTCGGACGCCAGCGATAAAGCGTCTCAAGATAAATACCCTTTTCTAGAATTTTATAAAGCAAACCATTGTGTCGATGATAATAAAGAAACTCACATTGTCCAGACAAAGTAATATAGATATTGAAGCCTGACCGATTTCCAGCATTAACAGCAAAAATTTGTACATTTCTTGGATATTTGTTTAATCTCTTCATAGTATAACTGTTCCTTTCACTATCCTTAAATTATTAGATAAAAATTATCCCATTCACGATTTCAGAAAGACTGAAAAATTTCGTATATCTTATTTATTCTATACTTACAATTTCCTCCATCAAAATGATATATATTATTTAATTTATGGCAAACTAGCTATAATATTTTAGTGAGGTCGATAGCTATAGTTTTCCTATATGAAACAATTTTATCAGCTAAGTAATGTAAAGAAAGTGGGACTTCAAAGCTTAAATTGATAACAAATAAAAATACTTGTAAATTTAATAGTAGTTG
>ERZ773073.1518-NODE-1518-length-10918-cov-3.265949_pt1 | contig 10918 bp, 6 predicted proteins | sample MGYA00580616_ERZ773073 | MGnify/ENA primary metagenome ERZ773073 (study PRJEB29015, sample SAMEA2737960) | human oral metagenome | biome: human oral; feature: human-associated habitat; material: dental | place: China | collected 2131 ...
GGTCGGGGATGATGTTGGCGAGGAGGTAGCTGGTGTCTATCTGGCAGGTGAAACCGTCAAGACTACGGGTGCGGACCATGCGATAGAGCTCGGTTCCCTCGTCGAAGCCCGTATATCCGGCAAGTCCCTTCCCGCAGACAAGCCGCTCGAACTCCCTCACGATGGTGCCCGGCCTCATGTCGTTGTGCGCTGCATATTCCTCAAAGGAGTAGAGCCCATCGAACGAACCGATGACGTCGCGATAGTCAGGGTACCAGATGACTCGGACGCCCTTGCCGTGGATGGGTTGCACGAAGCCCTCGTCGGCTAGGATGGCAAGCGCTCGGCGGACAGTATTCCTCGAGCAGGAGTACATGCCGATAAGCTCGCTCTCAGAGGGTATGAATGATTGATAGGGATAGGTTCCGTCCTTGATCTTCTCCCTAATACTTAGATATATGTCTTCGAAGAGCGCCTTGGGCATCGCGTGTTCCTCACTACGTAGTCATCGTCTTGGCGCAGGCCTCGAGTGTCTCGGGCGCACCTGCCGAGGTCGATTGTGAGTTCATAGTTATCTTGTTGTACCGCAACCGTCCTGATGGAATTTCCCCTCCCACGCATATGGATGAAAAATCCAGGAAGTGGGATGTCTGCTAAGTTCAAGGCAAATCACCCGGCAAGCCTGGGCAGTGACGCGAATCGCATGGGATAGGTACCAAAAAATATGACTTGTTTGAACAACATGTCCAAGAAGCTGTTATACTTGTTCAAACAAGATGGCCGAACAGGTCGGTCACGGGGCTGCATCGAGCTCGCACTCAGAGAAGGGACACGCGCCATGATGCAGAAGATCCAGAAGTTTGGCGGGGCGATGTTCACGCCAGTTCTGCTGTTTGCCTTCGCGGGCATTGTCGTGGGACTGGGAACCCTATTTACCACCGAGATAATCGTGGGGCCGATAGCGGCTAAGGGTACCACCTGGTACAACGTGTGGAGCGTGATCTTGGCCGGAGGCTGGACCGTCTTCAACCAGCTCCCGCTGCTCTTTGCCATCGCCCTACCCATTGGTCTTGCCCGCAAGCAGAGTGGTCGCTGCTGCATGGAGGTCCTCGTCTCGTACCTCACATTCAACTACTTCGTAAATGCCATCTTAACTGCTTGGGGTCCGGCCTTGGGCGTCGACTTCACCGCTGAGGTTGGAAACGCCTCTGGTCTGGCGACGATAGGCGGCATCAAGACGCTGGATATGGGCATGGTTGGAGCCCTGCTCATCTCTGGGGTGGTCATCAGCCTGCACAACAAGTACTTTGACACCGAGCTTCCTGAGTGGCTGGGCGTGTTCTCGGGTTCCACCTTCGTTTACATGGTCGCCTTCTTTGCCATGCTCCCCTGCGCCATCGTCTCTGTGCTGCTGTGGCCCAAGGTGCAGATCGGCATGCATGTGTTCCAGGGCGTCATCATGAGTGCGGGCACCTGGGGGGTCACGATCTTCGTCTTCCTCGAGCGGCTGCTCATCCCCTTCGGCCTTCACCACCTGCTCTATGCCCCGTTCTACTACGACAACGTGGCCGTCAATGGGGGTATCTACGCGGAGTGGGCCAAGGCCCTGCCCCAGCTCGCTGCCTCTACCGCCTCCCTCAAGGAGCTCGCTCCTTGGGGCGCCATCACTGCGACGGGTTGGTCCAAGGTCTTCGGTATGCCCGGCGTCGCTGCAGCGTTCTATGTCACGGCGAAGAAGTCCAATCGTAAGAAGCTCCTTGCCCTTCTGATCCCGATCACCATCACTGCTGTCCTGTGCGGCGTGACCGAGCCCATCGAGTTTACCTTCCTCTTCGTCGCGCCCCCACTGTTTGCTGTCCACGCCCTGCTCGCGTCTTTGCTCTCGACCTGCATGAACCTAATCGGCATCGTGGGCGTGTTCTCGGGCGGACTCATCGAGATGGCGTCGTTCAACTTCATACCGCTTGCCGCCTCGCATGGCCTCACGTACCTGATGGCCATTCCCGTCGGCCTCGCCTTTACGGCCATCTACTTCTTTATCTTCCGTTTCCTTATCCTGAAATTCGACTTCAAGACCCCTGGCCGTGAGGAGAATGAGGAGATAAAGTTCGGCTCCAAGAAGGAGTTTCGCAAGGCGCACGGCATGGCGCAGTCTGTCAGCTCCGAGGACGCGGACGAGGCCGGCTCTTCCGCACCCGACATCGACACGAGCGACGAGAAGATGGTTCTTGCCGCGAACATCCTTGACCTCTTGGGCGGCGTGGACAATATCGTGGACGTCACCAACTGCGTCACACGCCTGCGTGTGAACGTGAAGGACGAGACCAAGGTGGCCGAGGACAAGGACTTCAAGTCCATCGGCACCATGGGCATCTCCAAGAACGGCAAGGCAATGCAGGTGATCATCGGTCTCAGTGTGACGAAGGTCCGCGAGCGCTTCGACAAGCTCGTCGGCAATGACTAGGGATTTGCTTGTCCCGAGGGTGTAAGCTTCCACCGGGGTCCCGTGCGGCTGTCGTGGGTCCCCGGTGGTTGGTTGGTTGCAACGTCCGCCTCGCGTCGGGGCGGCTACTGGGATGGGGAGTGTCATGGCACAATCAGGCAAAGCGACGGTCTTCTTCGACATCGACGGAACCCTTGGGTGGACTGATCCCAACAAGCGCGATGCGCTGCCCGAGTGGGAGAGGGGTCTGTCGCCCACGCCCAGTCCGCGCGTTGCCGCAGCCATCCGCAGCTTAGTCGCCCGTGGTAACCACGCGTTTCTGTGCTCCGGGCGCTCACCTGTGGGTATCCACCCAGATCTGGCCGCATTACCGTTCAGCGGCATCATTGCGTTGGCGGGCGCCTACGTGACGATGGGCGATAAGGTGTTGCGCGATCGCCCCCTGCCGGCCGACGTCCTCGCCCACATCGACCGGGTCCTGGCTGCAGGTGGCTACGGCGCGCTGATAGAGTCCGCCCACGGTGCCGTCGAGCTGCGCGGAGGAGCCTTGGGCAGGCGCTCCGGCACGCCAGACACGATGGACGAGGCAATCGGACAGCTCCCGGATGGCTGTGCCTACAAGCTGGTCATCCGCAGTTCCGCTGCAGACGAGCTTGTCGCTGACCCCCAGCTGGGTTCCCAGCTGGTCGCCAGTCGCCTCGAGATGCAGAATTCCGAGGTCGGCCTCGCGTGCAACACCAAGAAGGCCGGCATAGAGGCTGTCCTCTCGCATCTTGGCGACAACGTGGGTGTGACCTATGGCTTCGGTGACTCGGAGAATGACCTCACGCTCTTCTCTGAGGTGGACGTGAGCGTGGCTATGGGCAACGCCATCCCCGAGGTCAAGCGCCTCGCGGACTACGTCACCGATTCGGTGTCGGAAGACGGAGTAGCCTCGGGCCTCGAGCACCTACAGCTCGTGTGAGCCTGGCTGGCAGGGGACCGCAGCGGGTCGCAGAGCTTGCTGCGGTTTGCTGTGTCACCTGTCGAGCGGTCGCGCCAATCTGGCCACAAATCCGGCCATCAATCCGGCCAAATGGGTATACTAGTCCAAGACTTGGCCGGATTTCCTGGAGGTGCGCATGGACGCCACTCGGCTCGCTAGCCTCATCTCGCAAGGCGAGGGTCTATCAATCGAATTCAAGCGTTGCGGCAACAGACCTGGTCAAGATGTCTTCGAGACCATCTGTTCCTTTGCCAACCGCCAAGGTGGAACCATCCTGCTAGGCGTGCGAGACGATGGGTCGGTCGAGGGCATAGGGCCACAGGCCATCGTCTCTGTCGAAAGAAACATCGTTAACGTCACGTGTGACCCATCCCTGTTTAACACGACGCCCGCCATCGAGTTCGAGCGAATTACACAGGATGGGAAACTTGTCCTGCGTGTGTGGGTGCCCATGGGACCGTCGGTCTATCGTTTCAAGGGGGTTGTATACGACAGGCGTGCGGATGTGGACGTGAAGCTGAAAAGTGATGCGCAGATCAATGCGATGTACCTGCGCAAGCAGAACATATACACAGAAAGGAGGATCTATCCTCATGTCCGTACGTCGGACCTCAGGTTTGATCTCATCTCGCGAATGCGGAGCATGATTCGCTCCGCTCGGGGCGGAGGGGAGCATCCTTGGCTGGGGCTCGATGATGAGGGCTTCCTTAGGGCGGCTCGGCTCTGGTCGCGCGATTTAGAGTCTGGCATGGAGGGCCTTGACCTCGCCGCAGTCATGCTGCTTGGCTCTGATGACATGATCCAGGACATCGTGCCCGTGTATCGCACCGACGCCATCTTGAGAAGGGTGGATGGCGATCGCTATGATGACAGGCTCGTGGTTCGCACGAATCTCCTCGAGTCGTACGACTCCCTCATGGGCTTTTGCGAGAAGTGGCTCCCTGATTCGTTTGCCTTGGATGGGGTGACCCGCGTCAGCGTGCGGGATGTGATAGCGCGTGAGCTGGTCGTGAACACGCTCATTCATCGGGAGTTTGTAAGCCCTTACCTCGCGCAGCTGATCATCGATAGGGAGGGCATCCATACGCGCAACGCGAGCAGGACGCTCTATTCGGGAAGGATCACCCCAGAGAATCTGGACCCGACGCCAAAGAATCCCATTATCGCCAACGTCTTTACGCAGCTCGGGGTATCTGAGGAACTTGGCAGCGGGACTAGGAATCTCTACAGGTCCTCCCTCCTCTACACGGGCAGAGAGCCGATGCTCGAGGATGGGGACTTCTTCACTGCCTTCGTTCCCGTCCCAGACGTGATGGGCCCTAGAGGTACGGGAGGGCCAGCTCGCAAGGCTGCGCGGCCGAAGGGAGAGAGCGTGAGAGACGCGGTGATGGGGTTCCTCTCCCACCAGGAGCGCGTGACTGCCTCTGAGGTCGCACAACGGATGGACATAAGTGCGAGGAGTGCGAGGAGGGGACTTTCTAAACTGGTGAGGGGAGGCCTTGTGTCCACCGTCGGTGCAGGGAGGTCGACGGCCTACCGCCTCGCTATCCACCGACCGCTCGACTGAGGGACGCTCCCTGCTGCTCTTTAGTCCTTGGGGGGGTTGCCTCTCGAGGGCAGGGCGCGGAGCCAGGTGCAGCGCCGACCACCGGGCCTGCGGGCTACTCCAAACCGGTCGCCTCATCGAGGCCGAGCGCGATATTCATGTTCTGTACGGCTGCGCCCGCAGCCCCCTTGCCTAGGTTATCAAAGAGTGCCGTCACGCTGATGCGCTCCGCGTTTCCACAGATGGTGATGCGCAGCCGATTGGTGCCGGCAAGCTCGTTCGCGTGGATCGTGGGAGGCGTGGGGTCAAACGGCATGACGCTCACGAAGTACTGGTCCGCGTAGTACCCTCGCAGCTCCTCGCAGACCTCCCTCGCGCTTGGCGCGCCCTTAAGCAGACGACTGTGCAACATGATGGTGGTGGCCATGCCCTGGCGGTAGTCATCGACGACGGGCATGAGCACAGGGGGCTGGGTAAGGCCGCAGACCCTCTGCACCTCGGGCAGGTGCTTGTGCGCGAGGTCGAGGCCGTAGATACCGGGAGCGTCGAGGGCGCCATCGCGTCCGTCTGCCTCGTAGCGGGCGATCATGCGTTTGCCACCGCCCGAGTAGCCCGTGAGGGAGAAGCAGCAGAGGGGATAGTCGGCGGGCAGGATACCCATGCGGACGAGAGGCGCCGCGACAGAGATGAGGCCGGTGGCATGGCAGCCCGGGTTGGCGATGCGCCTGCTCGAGGCGATGGCGCGGCGCTGCCCCAACGAGAGCTCGGGAAAGCCGTAGACCCACCCGTTGGCGGTGCGATGTGCCGTGGATGCGTCGATGATGCAGACATCGGGGTTCTCAACGAGCGAGACCGCCTGGCGTGCCCCTTCGTCGGGTAGGCATAAAAAGACGATGTCGGCATCGTTCAGGAACTTACGCCGCTCCTCAACATCATGGCGTCTCTCGTCGCAGATGCGCAGAAGCCTAAGGTCCTCACGCGCCTCGATACGGTCATGGATCTGGAGTCCTGTGGTGCCGCTCTGGCCATCGATATACACCTTGGTCCTGCTCATGCGAGTTCCTCCCGTGCGCTATCTGGCTTTGTGATGCCAGTCGAGTGATCCTGCGACCATTCTAGGGCAACGTGGGCCTAGGGTCCCCGCTTGTCCGGCCTTGTCGGGAGGCTAGAACGAGGGGATGCCAAGCAGCATGCCTATGACGGCGAACGCCCAGAGGTGTGCGGGATAGCCCAGGTAGAACAGCCACTTGCTGAGCGCGCCCTTCGGGCCCCGCTCGCCGTTATACAAAAGGATAAAGGGGACGGCCATGAACTGCGCCCAGTCCGCGTTGAGGCCCAGGGACATCTCCCACTCTACGGCACTTGCCGTGCTCGGGTGGAGGATCGGTGTGTAGAGGCAGGCTAAGGTGACGCTCCCGAGGACCAGGCAGAGGCAGAGCTTGGCACGGCCCCCTTTTGCGTCGTGAAGCAGGTAGGAGGCCAGCATCACGAACAGCACCTGGACGAAGCCCTCGACGGGGGCGAAGAGGGCGCCCGCTATGCCGAGTGTGGCGGCAAGGGCGAGCAGCCGTCCACCCTTCGCACCACCTTGTCTGCGGCCCTCGTCGATGGCCCAGATCACGCTGTAGCCAAGGGCGAGCGTGAGGATGATGGTGTGGCTCATCAAGGACGCCAGGTGGTGGGTCAGCTGCCCCACGACAAGGTTGCCTGCCGCCACGAAGAGACCGACTCCCCAGAGCCTGAGCGCGTAGCGCCTCCTGTCATGGGTGTGAAAGAATCCCTCTACCACGAGGAAGGCAAACAGTGGGGAGACGAATCGCGAGATGAAGTGCAGCCAGTCCGGGACCGTGTTTGGGCCGAAGATGATGTTGGTGTGATCGAGCATCATAACGGCTAGGGCAAGCAGCTTGAGCTGGAAGGCGTTGCACAGTCCTGTGCCTTTGGTGGTATCCATGGGTCCTCCTTGCGAGTTTGTATGGCCGGCCCGCGCTTCCGGGGGTTGGCACGTGGCATTCGGCCTGTCTGCTATGCGGGCACCTATGGTACGTAAGCTTGTGGCGGTGGACCATCGATCTGGCTTACGCATACCTTACGATTCTGTAAGCCTGCGCAGGTGATCGTCAGCGGTGAGGTGGTGCGTATCGTCCATAGGGGCCACACCGAGGCTCGCAAGCCATAGGGGGAGTCACACCCGTTAACTTTTTTCGGCAGATGGCTTTAAAGTGTGGACCAGATCCATCCTCAGCGGGACGTGACGTCTATCCCTATCTACACTCCATCAGGTATGATGCATATTCATCACCTGAATAGTCAAAACAAATGGAATCTATTATAGTCACATACTCTAATTCTGTCAATCGGGATGGGGAATTTTGCGATGAGCGTATCCAAGTGACTTTAAGCGACCAGTGTGGAATATGATATAAAGGAAAAAGGTCTCATGGCAGGTATGCCTTGTCTGGGACCGTAGGCGGTGGGTCATCGGGATAGAAGGAGCTTTGGGCCCTTGCGGATAGCTGGCCTTGCTGCAAGCCCGATGGCAGCCGTGGTGTGGAAGTATGTGAGCATGAAAGGAACGACCGTGGTAGAACTGGCAAAGCGACATCAGGCAAGGCAACCCCATCGGCACCCGAGCGCACGCATCCTTCTCGGCCGCTGCCTCCTTGCGGTGATGCTCGCCCTCTGTCTAGCCCCGTGCTTGGCCTACGCCGACAGCGTCAGGAAGGTCGACGACCTGCTTGATTCCGTCGGTGGTACTGTTCACTTTATGCATAGACCATCTAAGTGGAACGGCAAGTACTGGGATGGGAACGGCTGGAAGAACATCAAGGATATCCCCGAGGATCCCGATACCACCTCAGCGGACCTTGGAAACGGATGGGTGATGTGCTATCGCTTTGGCGGCTATGTGGCGTTTCGTAAGGACGAGCTGCTGAAAAAAGAGCCGGGTACCACCTTCGGAGGATTTAAGTTGAGGTTCAATGACATGGGCGTCACCGATCGAGGTGAGGACTTCGACGTGGTGATCGAGTTTATCAAGATCACGGCGTGGGCGCCCTACGGTCCGAAAAAAAATGTCAGCGGGTATACCCCCCTTAAGGTGGATGACGTAGGTGGCCTTTATTTGGCGGCATGGTCGGTGGAAGGGAACAACCCTACCATACGGTCCACCTACAAGACGCGCCTCGTGAAGCGTGGCACGGACGAACTCATTGACCCGAGCAATGAGGTTGACATGCTGTACTGGGACATCGACCAACCGCTGGGGACCCTGCTTGACTGGGGCATCGATCGGGCTGAGGGGACCCCTGATAATTATTGGGGCAACTATACCGACCCAAATCATGAGAGTATCTGGAAGGTAAGCGGTTACAAGGACGAGGCCCTCGTGAGGCAGGACGTGGACGAGTGGCTAGAGATCGTGCCCGGGGAGGATGGCGTAGCCAACAAGGGCTTTCTCTCGAAGAAGAAAGACCCAGCGGTTTTCATGCAAGACAGCCACAGCATGGTCGTCCTGAAGTCGGGACCGGAGTTCGTGAGTGAGTGGCGAGGGTTCAATTGCGAGATGCAGATGGGCTACGACACGGTCGTGAAGGTTTACCCCGAATGGTCTGGTCCCGTGGCCGACCCGCCGACGCAGGTCAAGCGACGCGGCGAGACCGCAGAGCTCGGCATAAGACAGACGTTTCCCCGTGCGTACCAAAACAAAGCGAAGTCTATCGTGATGAGTGACACGCTCGACCCGGCCCTCGATGCCTCGAAGGCTGAGGTCAAGATCTATAAGGATGATAAGGACGTCACACGTTTCTGGGAGGTCGGCGTTTCGAGCCAGACCGTGACTGCGAGTCCGAAAAACACGCAGAATACTTATGGCAATATGACGCTCAAGATACGTGTTCCGGTCTCGGAGACCGCAGACCTTTCCTCCTACGAGCAGCAGGATGATCAGGGCGTCAAGTACTGGAAAGTGCCGAACCAGGCGTCCACCACCATAAACGGAGTATCCAAGCAGACCGAGAGGGCATATGTCCTCGTGCCCGGTGAGGCGACGGGGTCGGTCCAGCTTAGGGCCACGACACGATTGGAGGGCGGGCAGCTTAAGGACGGACAGTTCACGTTCCGCCTGAGGGACGAGGGAGGCAACGAACTTGACGTAAAGACGAACGACGCCGACGGCAACGTCGTGTTCAAGACGCTTGACTACACATCTGCAGACATCGGGAAGACCTTCAGCTACACCATCACCGAAGACGCGGGTGTGGAGCCGGGCTACAGCTACGACACGCACGTCGAGACGCTCACCGTCAAGGTCGAGGATGGCGGCCAGGGAAGGCCCAGCGCGAGCGTGACCTATGATGCTGACGGTGCGACGTTCGTGAACAGCTATGGGCAGCAGACCCAGAGGGCCGCGCTTGCCGTCGTGAGGCAGGATGGCAAAACCCATGCCCCACTGGGCGGGGCGCAGTTCACGCTCTATGTGGACGACGGGGACGGCTCCTTCACGAGCGCGGACCAGCCTGCCGTGACCTACATCGACGAGGCGCTGAAGAACCCCATCGCAGGTTCGGTGGTGACCACACGGCCAGACGACGGGAGGGCCGTCTACTACGGTCTAGAGTGGGGCAAGACATACTGGCTCAAAGAGACAACAGCGCCTAGCGGCTATGGTCCAGATCCCCAGGTCCACAAGATAGGCGTCTCGACGGATGGAGCGGTCTCCACCATCGGTAAGGACGGGCAGGCCGAGGCGCTTCCGAACCAAGGGGGAATCCCGACCATAACGATATCGGGCGACCCCCGTTTCGTGCTCCCGGGTGCGGGAAGCGTCGGCATTGTGGGCACCCTACTTGTGGGGATGGTCTTGGTCCTTTCCGGAGGTGTCTGTGCCTTCGTGTCCAAGAGGCGCGCCGCACGTGGGTATAGGTAGCGGCTAACGACGAGGGTGGCCTAGGGCGCTCAGACCTCCCGGTTGCCTGGCCCGAGGGCGCCGGGGGTCTGTCCTGCCAGTGAGATCTGGGGGACTTCTACGGGGTCCGTGCGACGGCCTTGCCGTCGTGCCTGGGGCTGAGATGACCCAGGGCACAGCGGGCGGCACCATCCTTTGCGGGAGGCCGTCTAACTCGGCTTGGTACGGGGAGACCTGGGTTTTGTGGGGGCTGTCCTGAGCGCGGGACCGCACGCATGCCCATTGGACGGCGTATGTCACGCACGCACCCGAGGAGGGCCTACATGACGGTGAACGGCGTCATCTTCCAGAGGAGGGCCGACGGCCTTTGGGCCTGGCGGGAGGGCCGCGAGTACCGGGGAGTGGACGGCGACGACTGGTACCTGGAGGACGAGCTCTGGGACGTCCGTGAGCAGCCCTGGCGCGCTCTGCGCGACAGGGTCGTCGGGTACCTCGGCGCCCTGGAGGAGCGCTCGCACTTCGATCCGGGCCTCCTGGTGGCGATAGACGACCCAAGCTGGATGCGGCTCTACGCTGAGGTCTCGGAGGCGCTCGGCGTGGGGTACCGCATGCTGCTCTGCGAGACGGACCTGCCCCGGCCCGCGATGGGGGACCTGGGGCTCGAGTGCGACTTTTTGGGCTACGACTGCGCGTGGCCGGGCGGCGACTACTGCTCGGCCGTCCTGTGCGACCTCGTGGGGGGCCGCGTCTTTGAGCTCTCGGACGTCCCGCTCAACGCCAACGGGCTCATCCCCACGCGGGAGGCGGCCGAGGCCTTCCTGTGGAGGCGCGAGAGGCTCAAGGCGCGCTACCCGGAGTCCTCCTTCGAGGGGGGAGACTTCGTCGTCTACCGGCTCAGTGAGGTGGTGGCGGTTCCTTCCGTCCTGCGGGTTGCCCAGGTCCCCCCGGACGAGGGTCCACGGCCGGCATGGGACCTTCGCGGGGCCTGCGGGCCGCCCGAGGCCTCCATCGAGGGAGGCCGCGCCCGCCGTCCCTGTCGCGAGCCCTGCGGGGCGCGCG
>ERZ773073.1519-NODE-1519-length-10912-cov-61.869209_pt1 | contig 10912 bp, 14 predicted proteins | sample MGYA00580616_ERZ773073 | MGnify/ENA primary metagenome ERZ773073 (study PRJEB29015, sample SAMEA2737960) | human oral metagenome | biome: human oral; feature: human-associated habitat; material: dental | place: China | collected 2131 ...
GGGGCAACGAGTGGGAGCCGAGGCTCCGAGGTAGCCGACGCGCAGGTCGGGCAGGCCCCAGCCGCTGCGGGTGCCGGGTCCCTCCCAGGCGGTGGCGCCGGGGCTGCCGATGAGGCTGGGCGGGGTGAGGCCGTCGTCGGGCAGGTCGGGGTGGATAGCGGGGCCGGTCAGGGCGACGCGGCCGCGGGCGTCGACCAGCAGGAGCCGGGTCTCGGGGTCAGCGGCGAGGCGCTCCAGTAGCCCTGGCTCGCTGCGCCGCTCGGCATCGCGGTCGGTGGCGGAGCGGGACAGGGCTAGCTGGTTGGTACGCATGGGACTCACTCTCCCACCCCGCAGTGCGAAGTGCACATGGGCACGCCTACACCAATAGGCGACGAATATGGAACTCGGCATCCTTGGCGACGTCCACGACGCGGCCTGGGGCTCGGAAGCGCGCGGGTGCGATGCGAGGCCAGCGGGAACGTGTCCGTATGGGACGGCTTTGGCGACGAGCCGGTCGAGAGCCATTGGCATCTGTACAGGTCAGAGCGTTACGGGCCGGCTCCACATGCGAAAAGCGGTTTCAAAGTCGTCCCATGTGGACAAAGTCCGGCTCTTCTGAGCCGCCGTCTAGGCTGGGGGTGTGCGCACCTATCTCGATCACGCCGCCACATCCCCGGTCCGCCCCGAGGTCGCCCGGCAGGTCGCCGAGGACCTGACCAGTGGGCTCGATGGCTGGGCGAATCCGAGCGCGCAGCACACCGCTGGCCGACGGGTGGGGGCTGCGACGGCGTCGTGGCGCTGCTGCTGTGAGGTGTAGGTGCGGGTGTAGAGGCACTCCTCGGCCAGGATGCGGTTGTAGCGCTCGACCTTGCCATTGTGCCGTGGGGTGTAGGGGCGGATCCTCTGATGGCGTGAGGCCAGGGACGTGATGTTCGCGATGAAGCTCTGGGCGCGGTAGTTCGCCCCGTTGTCGGTGACGACCCGCACGAGCCTGGTGATGCCATGGAGGCCCGAGCGCGGCAGAAGAAGCCGATCGTGGTGGAGGCCTTCTCATCCATCGAGGGCCTCGGTGTAGGCCAGGCGGGAGAAGCCGTCGATGGCGGTGTGCAGGTAGGTGTAGCCGGCCCTGGCTCCTTTGCCTCCATATGCCCCAATCTGATATCGAGGACGTACTACCAGCGCAAACGAAACCAAAAAAGCGTCACAACCAGGTCGCACTCGCTCCAACCAACGCCGCATCCTGACCCTTCATGCGTGATCTGCAACGGCTCCCTCTACGACCCACAACCAGCCACGAAACTACCCCACTGCCACTTGACGCAGCACATAGGGGCATCCCGTAGTACTGGCCCCAACACTATCCAACCCCAGTCAGCCAACAACGAGAAACTGAACTTAGGTTTGACTAACCTTTGTCATTATATAAACGCTTCATGTCGCACCTAACTTAATGTTGATGAATAAAATAACGCCTTGTGGGTAATCTACAAATGAGTAGACCGCCAAAACTCAACAAGAGAAACAGCTTCATTCGAAATTCGCAACCGACATCAAGTCGGACGTCTGACAAATTGCCGCGTATAGTGTCGAATTACGAAAAAATCATTGACACCAATGTTTCTCGCACCTATCCTAGCCATCAGCAAAAGCTATCAACAGATTCCACGACCGCCGACCTGGCAGAGGAGACAAACTATGTACGCCATAATTATCAAAGAAGCAGCAGAGTATGTAATTATCGACGCATACTATAAAGGACGTTGGCGTTGCGACGAAAAAGCACTAAAAGCATATCTGGCCTACATGTCTGGCTTCGATCGCTTAAAGCCTAACGCAGTTGACGAGAAATCAATACTGAAATCAGCTAGAAGAATGAATCTTGATGAAAATTACGTCATCGAAATGTCAAGATCGTTCGAAAATGAAAACATGCCGAAATATGGAAATTTCGATCCAGTTTACCTTGCCGATAAACTACCTCAGTTCGACGACGGTATCATAACTCCACCTAACTCCATTATCGAAGTAACACCATATTGCAACTACGGATGTAGTTGGTGTTATATTCCTCCCAGAAATAAAGTTCGCAATGAATTTTATTCTGTCGAGCAATTACGGGATAACGTTGTAGCGCCCCTAATCAATACCTTCGGCGCCGTCGAATGGTGTCTTACTGGCGGTGAACCCACCGTGAATCCTGAAGAAACTCTCGAGATTGCTAGAATGATAAGCAACGAATCAGAGGATCGATTAGGGCGTCGGCCAAATCGCATGTATATGCTTACAACAGGATTTAGGATTCCTGAGTATATTGATAGATTTGAAGAAGCGGGAATTAATTCGTATCAAATTTCGCTTTCTTCTCCTGACCCCGTCCATGAAAATCTTTTACGCAAAGCACCGCGCCGCGTCGATTCACATGCAGCAGCGCTAAATGCTATAGACGCCGTGGTTGATAGAGGACTTCAGGCTGAAGTAAATATGATAATTCAGCCACAAGGAGCGCATGAAGCAGACAATTTATATGACATACCTGAAATGATTCAGCTTGCGGTAGAGCACAACGTTCGTATGCTTCGCATCATTCCCGCTGTTCCATGCGGACAGGCTAAGGAGAATAACATACTTATGTCTGCGTATGAGTACGCCGAAGTAGCACGAATGGTCGCTGACGGGAGAAAAAAAGCACCTAACCTGATCATTGACTGTCCGATTGACCAACGTATAGAAAAAGATAGATCTTTATTCTGCAGAGCAGGGACACTATGGTTATACTTCGATTTTCGAGGCAACGTATATCCATGTAATAACCTACAAGAGCCAGAAAATAGAGTCTGGCCAAACACTATAAAAACAGACAAAGCTGACAAAATTTGGTTAGATTCTCCGCTCCTCCAATTCATGAGAGATTACAGGAACGACGACGTTGCAGAACAGTGCCAGTCCTGCAGTCTTCGTGCTGCCTGTGCAGGCGAATGTCGAGCAATGACATGGGCACGTTACAGAACCTATGATCTATCGAGTAAGCCAGAGAATTGTTTTGCAGAGCAGCAAGATGTTATATCCATTCTAAGTCATTCGGGAGCGGCAAGTAAAGTATCGATAAGCGATTCCTAAACTGATGACGACACAGAATGAAATCAAAGATGCAAGAGTCGGATACATAGTCGCGGATCTTTCAACGGGCAACGTGATAGGCCAGAGGAATCCAAACCTGCAGTTCCATATGGCAAGCGTGATAAAGTTAATTATTCTCGCAGCTGCGCTCGCTGAAGTCGACAAAGGTCGGTTGTCGTTGACTGAAGTGATTCCCGTCGCTGAGTTGCACAACGACGCAGACCACACTTTATTTCGTCGCGATACGTCTACCATGAAGATGTCGGAACTTCTTTGTGTCATGGCGTCGCAGAACAACAGTGTTATTGCTGACTATTTTCTGGGACGGCTTGGCATTGACACAATTCAGAACTTTTGCGTACGATCTGGTCTGACAAATACTACTATTAATAGTAGTATACTCGATATCAACTTAATGGCATTGGGATGCCGCCACAATCCACGCCCACGTTATTGGGATGAGTTATTCGAACATGTTCAGACTCAGCCACACAAAACACCTTCTGACAGTACTCTTAGAAGTATCTGTCAATACAACACTTCGACACCTAGAGATATTTCTAACTTGATAAGGCAGGCTATTGGCGGAACATTATTGTCGAAAAGTTGTCAAAATTTTATGATTTCTGTATTGCGAAAGCAGGTTTCGGCCGAATATATTCCAAAGTACTTATCTTCTGTTCAACGTCGCAACTTAGGACATTCGATCGGAAAAGTGGAAATCGCTAATCGATTAAGGCTCATCAATGACGTAGGTTTTTATGTTTCTCCCAAGATTTCATTATCTCTCGTATTTTTAATTGACGAGATCTCAGCGCCAGAAGCTATTCAACGATGGGTGGCTCTAAAGACTCAATTTGCAATTGGTTAGAAGTATAATGATTTTAGTTTATTTTGGAAAGGAGGTGAGCACAATGATTCGAGAGAATGATCAGTCAGATCTTGCACTAGAGTTTTCGTGCATGATCATCATGCCAGAGCCTCGTTCTGGTGATGACAAGTCGGCTACGGTGTTCAGCAAGTCCTGACTCCGTTATCTGTTGGCCATCCTAACAGGTTGCCTTCAGAGATTGGCGCTGACGCCTGTTTTTAAGGTGTCAGCGCCACTCCTTTTTAACAGAATTTTAAAGATGCGCTAACGCTATAATGGAAACAGCGAGTTAATTAGCGTAGCTATTCTGGAATGCCTTGCTGGACTTTCTGAATTAAGGAACACATGTGAATCGCATTATGAAGATAATTAACGCGATCCCTCGATTTAAAGGACAATTGCCGAATGCGCAGTTTATAGTTGCGGTTGGAATCAATTCTCTAGGGAACGGGGTTTTTCTCTCGATACTTGCTGTGTACTTTGTTCGTATTGTTGGTTTAAATCCAGCAGGTCTTGGGTTATGGATGTCCGCTGCTGCAGCAACGGGAGTGTTGTCGGCCGCTTGTTTTGGTTGGCTCTCTGATCGTCTTTCACCTAAACTAATTTTCTCGGTATTATTATTGGGGCAAGCACTGGTAATGCTACTTCTATCCTTCCTGAAAATACACTATTTATGCGGAGCGGTCATTATTGCTGCTGGAGTTTTTGAAAGTGGAGCGGCCTCTGCACGCGGAGCTTTGGTGGCTCTACTTGTCGATCCGAGTAATCGTGTCCGTTTCAGAGCTCAAGTGCGTTCTGTAGCAAACGGAATGGCAGCTTTGGGAGCCGGTATTGGAGGAATAGTTTTGGCCTTCAATACCGAATCGGTATATGTAGCTGCAATCTTGGGTGATGCGGGAACGTTCATTGTAAGTAGCATACTCGTAGGTCTAATTGTTACCCATGAAGTTGATATTGAAAAGACAATTTCATTAACTCACAGCATTGCTTCTCAAACAACGCCGGCTTTTAAGAATCATCTATTTCTCTTGGTGTCGATACTTTCCTCCGTGCTAGTTCTATGCGAGAGCTTTTTAACTTTCGGAATTCCATTATGGATTGCTTCCTGTACGACGATTCCTCTTTGGACATCGTCAGTTTTGCTTATAATTAATACGATTGCCGTGGTGCTGTTGCAAGTGAAAATTGGAGCGATTGCAGTTGATGTTAGCGCATCTTTGCGTCTTGCCAAATGGTCTGGAATTTTACTCACGTTTGCATGTATTTTAGTTGCCCCAACTGGATTTCTACCAGCGCTGTGCGCACAGATCGTGTTACTTGCAGTTGTCGCTCTTCAGACCGTTGCAGAACTATTTCAAGCGGCCTCAGGATGGTCCTTTTCGTACGAAATGGCGTCCGAAAATAGAATTGGAGAATATCAAGGCGTTTTTAATGCATTACAGGATGCGGGACAGTTTGCATCTTCGACAGTATTTGGTTTTGTAGTTGGGATGAACAATCCAAGTGGCTGGCTCATGATAGCGGTTTTATTCTTTGTGACCGGGATTGCTTTCGATTTCATTAGAGCACATTTACTTATTCCGGGAACCGGCAAGGCTGTCAGTTAGTACTGCATCGAACTCTGCTATAGTTTTCTTGGACACTGCCTGTTTAGCTCTACCCGGGTGCGGGGTGAAGGTCCCGGCCCGGTCCCGAGGCACCACAGGCCTCAAAGGGGCCTATCCAGGCGGGTTCACCGTCTTGGACGTGTTCCCGTTCCTAGTACTGCCGTGTGCTTAGGTGATCGGCTCGCCCTTGTCGTAGCCCAGATGGTCGCTCAAGCCAAGCGGCCAGGTCCTTCTCCAGGGTCTCCCTTGGTGCAGGGCCGGCAGCAGGCCATCAGCCCCGATCATCCTCACCTGCCCGGCACCAGGTCTGCTCGAACAAGCCGTCCTGAGCCCCAGCCGAGCGCACCTGGTAGACCACATCCCGCCCACCAGCAGAAGCCCTGTCGTCATCACCGGTAGCAGCCATCAGTGCCAGTCCCTCCACAAGGGCTCACGAACCATTGAACACGCTCGTTAGAGGCTGAGAGCATGCCGGCGTCGGCGACAATGACGAGCTCCTCATGCCGTGACCAGCCTGGAAGGCCTCCACGACGGGGATGATCGCGGTAGTCTCGGCCCGGTTGCTCTTCCAGCAGCCGACCTGGAGGGGGAACCCGTGGCGGTCGCCCAGCAGGCCCACGATGCTCTGCGGATCGACCCTCCTCTCCTTGGACTAACCCGCCTGCCGCAGGTCGTCCTCACGCTCAGCCTCGAAGTAGAGCGTGGTCACTCCTGCAGGCATCGGGCCAGTACCCTGGTGGCAATGACGTGATCAAACAGGGCCTGAGAGATCGCCTCCCGGTAGCCCCGCTCGACACAACGTCCCAGGGAAAGGTCCGTACGCTGACCGCATCCAGGCCCAGATCACCCAGGACACGGGGGACCTGGTCCCTGGAGGACGGCTCAATCAAACGCGCCAGCACCATCTGCTCAAAAGCCCGATCACCCCGACCGCCTCGCCCAGCCCCAGGTAGGTGCAGGCCCCGTGCAGGACCTCCCACAGCAGAGCCAAGCGCTTGGCCTCCACGTGGTACCCACAAGGCCGGTACGTCCGGTGACGGTTCTAGGGACTCCAGGTCCAGCAGCCCCTGGCCCTGCCAGGCAGCAATCTTCTGCCGCCCAGCCTCCATCAGGGCGGCCAGCCCGGCCTCGTCGTGGGCAGAGCCCCAGGTGCTCCACAATCCGGCGTACGCCGTTCTCCTTGACCGCGATTTGCATCGCCATGGTCCCCGAAGCAGTCCTGACCTTGCGCAGAAACGGGCTCACACCAGCACACCATACGGCCTCTTAGTGCTCCACCCCCCCAACACCGCAATACCAACGAAAACTCACACCGACCTCCCCGAAAACCACCAAGGTATCATGAGTCAAGGTAGGCGGCGATGATGCGTGAGGCGGTGGCCTGCGAGACGTCGTAGGCCACGGCGAGCAACGCCTGGGGCAGGTTGTGCCCCAGTTAGGTCAGAGCCAGACACACACAGGAACAGGCCCAGCACCCGGGCCCCGACCACCGGCAAATCGGGGTTCTCTGTGTAAATCCTCTCGCACAGGTCCACAACCTCGCTGCAAGTGATCCTCGTGCCACTACGTTGAGTCGACTTAGACACCAAAACTCTCCCAAGAGCAACGCCACCTTACTTAGCGACACACCCCTTTAAAACATTCTAAACACCCCCATGAATAAACCCCCTTTACCCCACTTTCAGCATCCCAACAATTAAAACTCAATATCTCTCAAGACATGCGCATTTTTAAACAATCGACACCGAAGAGAATGGGTCATCGTCAGCGTCATTACATGGGAGGTATTCAATCTCGTCCACGACTTTCTTAACCCGATCTTGTCCGTAGAGTTCCACAAGCAACGCCACAGTCATATCCAGGCCAGCCATCACCCCAGATGAAGTCCATCGATTTCCATCATGTACCCATCTAGCACGAGAAACCCAGGTCACATCATAACCAAATTGTTTAACCCAGGAAAATGCCCGCTTATTTGATGTAGCTCTACACCCGTCGAGCAGGCCAGCCGATGCAAGTATCGCCGCTCCAGTACAGACGGAGGCGATGACACTGGCCCCCTCACCCCATCTCCGGAGGCGGGAAAGGAATACTTTGTCATGAACGATTCTCCGAGCCCCCCTCCCTCCAGGGACGAGAATGATGTCGCTTTCGATCACATCATCATATGCTCTTGTTGCCGCAACACTTACACCTCGATAACTTCGCACACCACCGACGTGCGCCCCCACCATAGTGATACCAAGTTCAGGGAAACGCGACATCAGTCCGACCGGACAGCAGGCGTCGAGCAGTTCGAAATCTTCAAACAGAACTACAGTCACACTGAATTGCTTTTTTATAGACATAAAGAAACCTCGAAGATGCGAAGACTATTGAACGACGGAGCGACATCTACCGGAAGAGAATCAACCACTTTCCCGACAAGATCTGCACCACCTAGTTAACTAGATCCTCAATCAGTAGATAACTGATTTAAGGAGTCTAATAACTGCGTGAGGCTATGGTGTTCGTGACGCGGGTTGAGCGGCATGTGTTTGGTCATGATAGGCAGAAGCGTAGGAGCGATGGCAGTTGTAGTAGGAGGTCCGTGCTGCGACGGCATCGTCACGACACTGTCGCTGGAGAGCAGTAGGTGCTGACGTAGAGGCGCTTCCTGACTAGGATACGACTGCGGCGCTCGTCTTCGCCATCTTGGCGGGTTAAGAAGGGAAGGATCCTCCGACACTTCGAGGTGAAGGAGCTAGCGACCGCGGTGGAAACCTTGACCCGGTAACTGGCCTCGTTGCCGGTGACGACGCGCATGTACGAGCCTGGCGATGAAGAAGGCGAGGGCGTTACCTGGGAAAGGACGATTGTATCGGAACCTTCTCATCTCATCATCGACGGCCTCGGCGCAGACCAGCTGGGAAAGGTTGTCAATTGCGGCGGTCAACTGGTCCGATCGACCATCATTCTTAGAACCTATTGCGAACAGGCAGGGTCGGCGGCAGAGGCGGATGAGGTTGAAAGCCAGGTTAAACAGCGCAGCCATAGTCTCGGGATAGTTTGCGGTGCGCAGTTGGTGTCGATCCTCGTAAAACGACATCTCGGACCCAGCGGGGCCATTTCTCTATTCGCCAGTGGCACCGGACCAGACTGCGCTCTGCTAGGGCTGAGCATCGATCACAAGCAGGGAACAGATCAGGTGCACCACCTCCACTGACCTCCGCTTGCTGCCGCTGTTTTGCCCATATTCTTAGGGAATTTGTTGTCTTGGCGTGTCTAATATGGAGTTTTATTCATGGGGTTTAGACGAATATGATTTCGAGGACTGCTAACGGTTATCTGGAAAGTTTCCGATGATCTTCTGTGGCCGGTATGCAGGATCCTCCAGGTCCTTGGGTGTTCGCGATGACCCTTTCGATCTCGTATCTGATCTGCTTAACGGTTCGGTTATATTTCTTGTCGTCGGGGGTGAAGGGGCAGTTTCACGGGTTTTCTCCTCAGGGTGATCATGCCTCAGGGGATCGGCAAGGTTGGTGGGTGAGGGTGTGTGAGCCGTTTTGATGGGGGTGGTGTGTCGCTGGGACGGGGGCGCGGGCCCCGTAGGGACGATGAGATGAGTGGTGTCTAGTCATCTCCTCGTCCTGGGAGCTCGCGCTGATGTCATCCTCCACCACGTCTGCCCTGTCGCGCCAGCCCCTGGCCCAGGTTCTTTAGGAACATCACCGCCCCCGGGATCGGCGGGGCGTGCGCCACAGCCTGTTCACGGTCCTGTCCCTGGCCGTGACGGGAGTGCTCGCAGGCTGCCGGAGCCTGACGGCCATCTGGGAGCACACCACCGACCTGACCCCGTCTGATCTGCGGTCCCTGGGCTTGGAGGCGGGGCAGGCCCTGCCGTCGGAGTCGACCATCCGGCGGGTGCTGCAGGACCTGGACCCCACCGACCTCAATACCCGTCTGAGGTCGTGGTTGTGCACTCGTACCGGCACCGTCGAGGGAAGAACAGTCATCGCGATGGACGGCAAGACCGTGCGCGGGGCCCGCCTGGGGCAGGCCTCGGCGCCGCACCTCCTGTCGGCCCTGGACCACGCCATGGGCGCTGTGCTGAGCCAGGTCCGGGTAGCGGACAAGTCCATCCAGAGGTCCCCGCCATCAGAGAGCTTCTCGAGCCCCTCGACCTCGACGGGGTAGTGGTCATCGCAGATGCCATGCACACACAGGTGGACACCGCCCAGTGGATCCGCGATCAGGGCGGCCGCTACGTGCTCACCGTCAAAGGCAACCAGAAGACTCTGCGCAGGACGCTCAAGGCCCTGCCCTGGAAGCAGGTCCCGTCCGTCTCGAGCGTCGACACCGGCCATGGGCGGCGGGTGCGGCGCTCCGCCCGAGGCCGTCCAGGCACCCAAGTGGGTGGACTTCCCCGCAGCGGCTCAGGTTCTCCAGGTCCAACGTACCAGGACCATCAAGGGCAGGAAGCACGTTGAGGTGGCATACCTGATCTGCTCACTGCCCATGGAGCAGGCCCAGCCTGAGCAGGTTGCCGCCTGGGTCCAAGGGCACTGGGGAATCGAGAACCGGCTCCACGTCGGTCCGTGACGTCGTCTTCGATGAGGACCGCCACCAGCTGCGCACCCGCAACGGCCCCGAGATCATGGCCGCCCTGCGCAACCTGACCACCCGGCATCATCCGTCTGGCCCACGGCGCCCAAGCCGCTATCGCCTCCACCACCAGATCCCTGTCACGACAACCAAAACGCGCCATCAAGCTCATCACCCAACCAACCACCAGCCCCGACCTTGCCGCCCCCTGACGTCATTGCTGGGGCTCGGGTTTTGGCTCAGAGAGTTCCCGTTCCAAACGGTTCTCGGCTCGCTCGATGATCTCTATGCCGCTGATGTTGAGGGCACTAGTGATCTCGGCGAGGGCTTCGAGGCTGATGAGGCGTCGAGCGTTGAAGAGGAAGAGGAGCGTGGACTGGAGAGGCCGACACGTTCGGTGAGTGTGTCGAAGGTGATTCCCTTGGCGGTGCGCTCCGCCCTGAGCTCGGCTGCTACTGCGCCGTTGAGCCCTATGGCGGGGTCCTTGGCGATGTTGGCCATGATCTCAGTGTTATACATATGAACACCAGGATTGCTGAGGTGCTCCACGGCCCGTCCATGCGCTGGTATATGGCCCCGTATCCGTGGATCGTGGTGTCCCCTCAGATAGCAGTTTGGATAGCAATGTGTTGCCTAGGCTGTCACATGACAGAGTACCGCGAGGGAGTGGTTTTCCGCGTGATTCCGCGGATTCGTGGAGCCGCTTGTCGGACTCGAACCGACGACCTGCTGTTTACAAGACAGCTGCTCT
>ERZ773073.1521-NODE-1521-length-10902-cov-32.447866_pt1 | contig 10902 bp, 10 predicted proteins | sample MGYA00580616_ERZ773073 | MGnify/ENA primary metagenome ERZ773073 (study PRJEB29015, sample SAMEA2737960) | human oral metagenome | biome: human oral; feature: human-associated habitat; material: dental | place: China | collected 2131 ...
AAATATAAATTGTTATTTTTTCATCAATAATTGTAGCTAAAATTCTGTAATTTCCAACTCTATATCGCCATTTTCCCTTATATTTACCTTGTAGTGCTTTTCCCTGACTACGTGGATTTTCAAGTTTTTCAATTATTTCCTTGATATAAGTTTTTATTTGTTTTTGGGATTTTTTGTCCAATTTTAATATACTCTTTAATGCTCTTTTATCATATTCTACAATATAAGCCATTATACACCTACTAAATCCCAAAATTCATCACTAGAATAAAATTCTCCATCACTTTCCTCAATTGCCTTATCCAAATCTTCGGAATCTTTCAAATCTTCCAGATATTCCTGTAACAAAGCAGACAATACTTCATTTTCATTTTTTCCAATTTTTTTGACTTCTTTTTTAAATTCATTTATCAAATTTGAATTAACATCAACCTTATATATCATTTTTTCTCCCCCAATACTAATTAAAATTGATTCAAAAACCTCTCATCATTTTCAAAAAATGCCCTCAAATCATCAATTCCATATTTAAGCATTGTAATTCTTTCAAGCCCTAGCCCAAATGCAAAACCTTGATATTTTTTCGGATCAATTCCAACACCTTCCAGAACTTTCGGATTTACCATTCCGCTTCCTAGAATTTCAAGCCATCCAGTTCCTTTACAAACTCTACATCCAGCTCCTTTACAAACTCCACATTCTACATCCATTTCAGCTGATGGCTCTGTAAATGGGAAAAAGTGCGGACGGAATCTTACTTTTCTGTCTTCTCCAAATATTTTTTTCACGATATTTTCCAAAATCGCCTTAAAATTAGCAAAAGAAACATCTTCTCCAACCATAAGTCCTTCCATCTGGTGGAACATTGGTGTATGTGACACATCGTAGTCTGGACGGTAAACTTTTCCAATCGAAATCATTCTAAATGGCGGTTTTCTGTCTTCCATATATCTAATTTGCATACCAGAAGTCTGTGTTCTTAGCACAACATTTTCTTCTTCGATGTAAAATGTATCTGAAATTTCACGTGAAGGATGTGTTTTTGGAATGTTTAATGCGTCAAAATTGTATTTTACATATTCCACTTCTGGTCCGTCCACAATGTCAAATCCCATTGTAGAAACAATGTCCTTTATTTCCATAACTGTCTTTGTAAGCGGATGAAGCGAACCCACGTTAGCCTTTCTTCCTGGCAAAGTCACATCTATAGTTTCATTTTTCAGTCTTTGCTGTTTTGCAATTTCCTTTAAGTCAGTATTTACTTCTTCAAATCTATTTTGCAGTACATTTTTTATTTCATTCGTAACTTTTCCAAATTCAGCCCGCTTTTCAGCCGCAATCCCAGCCATTCCCTTCATAATAGCTGTAAATTCCCCTTTTTTCCCCAATATTTTAACTCTCAAGTCATTCAATTCCTCAAGATTTTCCACCTCTTTAAGTTTTGCTAACACTTCTTCTCTCAAGTGTGCCAATTTGTCTAACATTTTTCCTCCTATTTTACTTCATTTTGTAATATGCTTAAATTTATTTTCATAAAAGTATTATAGCATATTTATTATTAAAAAGTAAAAATTTTAGTTTTGATAATATAAATTTTTCTAAAAATTATACGTTCTTGTTTTAATTTAAATATTTGGTATGATATAATGTAGTGTATAATTTTAAATCTGGAGGAAAAAATGGCTATAAAAGAAGAAGAAAATACAACTTATGAAACAAAAGCCATTCATAAAGATGTTGTTAAAAGAGTGGAAAAAACTATGCCAAAAGAAGAAATCATATATGATTTAGCTGATTTTTTTAAAATATTGGGAGATACGACTAGAATGAGAATTTTAAGCGCCCTTTTCCAAGAGGAAATGTGTGTTTATGATATTGCAAATTTATTGAAAATGACACAGTCTGCGATTTCTCATCAACTGAGAGTATTAAAACAGGGAAGGTTTGTAAAACATAGAAAAGAAGGAAAAATTGTATACTATTCTCTAGAAGATGAACATATAAAACATATCGTAGAGCAAGGAATGATACATATTTTAGAAAAAAGATAATTTTTTAAATTTTATGGCTATATATTATTAAGGCATGTTAATTGTATCAAACAAAAAAGGCTTTCCTATTTAATATTAATAGAAAAGTCTTTTTTTAATTAGTTAATTATAAATTAATACCATCCTCTTAATTTCATTGCTTTTGAAATTCTTTCGATACTCTTCATATAAGCGGCATTTCTTAAATCTACTTTGTATTCATCCGCTAAAGCCCATACATCTTCAAATGCTGTTGACAATAATGCATCTTCTTTTTGTTGAACTTCTTCAAATGGCCAGTAGTAGCTTTGTAAATTTTGTACCCATTCAAAGTATGAAACTACAACTCCACCTGAGTTTGCAAGAATGTCAGGGATAACTACGATTCCTTTTTTGAATAAGATTTCATCAGCTTCTGGAGTAGTCGGCCCATTTGCTCCTTCTGTAATTACTTTCGCCTTAATTCTGTCGGCATTTTCAGAAGTAATTTGGTTTTCTAAGGCACATGGTGCTAGAACATCAACTTCCAATTCTAATAATTCAGCATTTGTAATATCTTTTCCGTAACCTTTGTTTGTTAAAATACGTCCATTTTCTTCAAAATCTTTGATTACAGCTTCCATGTCAATTCCATTTTCATTGTAAATTGCAACATGAGAATTTGAGAAAGCTATAATTTTTGCACCATCTTTATGTGCATAGTAAGCTGTGTAGAATCCTACATTTCCAAATCCTTGTACAGCATAAGTTGCTCCTTTAACATCCATGTTCAATTTTGCCAATGCTTTTTTAGCTGTTAAATGAACTCCGTATCCAGTTGCTTCTGTTCTTGCTAATGATCCTCCAAATTCTAATGGCTTACCTGTAAATACACCTTTTGTTGATTTTCCTGCAACTTTTTCATAAGCCTCTACCATCCAAGACATAATTTGTCCGTTTGTGTTCACGTCTGGAGCTGGTATATCAACTTTTTCTCCAATGATTGGTGAAATTGCTGTTGCAAAACCTTTAGAGATTCTTTCTAACTCAGCTTTAGAATAATCTTTAGGATCAATTGCCATTCCACCTTTTCCACCACCATAAGGGATTCCTGCTACTGAACATTTGAATGTCATCCAAGTAGACAATGCTTTTACTTCATCCTTAGTTACATCTGGATGGAATCTAAGTCCACCTTTGAAAGGTCCTACTGCATTGTTGTGTTGTGATCTGTATCCTATAAATGTTTTAACTGTTCCGTCGTCTAGTCTTACTGGGAACGATACTTCAAGCACTCTCATAGGATTTTTTAGGATTTCATAAACAGCTGGATCTGCATTTAATTTATCACAAGCTGATTTTACTTGTTTTTGTGCAATCTCAAATGGATTTAATGTTTCTTTTGCCATCTTTTTTACCTCACTTTTCTCTAGTCTATTCTGATTTTTAAATCTCTCATTAAAAATCTTCCCTACCGTTACATCATACTACAATTTTATATAAAATTGCAAGTATTTTTTGCAGAACACCTGTTATTTTTAGTATCGTGAAGTTTTACAATCATACATTTTACCGTACAAAACAAATATCAAAAAAATTTTTATTTTTTAGCATTTTTTGTCTGAAAATTCATCCATTCAAATATATTTTCAAATGTTTTTCCCTTAACAACAGCCTTTTCGCTTCCACCTCTTCCAGCATTGCTTGGCTCAAATCCAAAAGTCTCTGTATCTCTGGAATTTTTTATTTTATTCCTGTCTTGTACCCCTTCCACTTGGTTATTCAAGAAATATATCCACGAAAAATGTCCAGGAAATCTTGAATTTGGTACATCTGTTCCAACTACGTTTTCATAATATGAAAACCATGCATTGTCTGCTCCTGCCTTTAATAAATCCTGATATGTCGGAAGTGAGAATTTTTTTGGTGTAACAATCCCATCATCTGCTGCCGCAATAAACCACACTGGCGTTTTTTTCATTTTTTGAATTTTTTCTCTCGTTACCCATAATTTATTTGTTTCAATAAATTTTGAAATTATACTGTTGTTTCCATTTATTGTAACTTTAATGTTATTTTTCTTGTAGGTTCCATCGGAATTTTTTTCATATTCGCGGTAAGCATACGCTTCGCAAATCGGTACAGCTGCAGCGAAATAATTTGGATAAGTAATTATCATATTTACAGTCATATATCCGCCGTTTGAATCTCCAGCAAGATAAATTCTGTCTGTATCAACATACGGATTATGTTTTACGTATTCCTTAATTGTGTCCATCAAAATTTGAGTATATCTGGAAATTCCACTTCCATTTCCGTTAGTTCCATCTCCTTCGTCCATCCAGTACGTTGGCGACTGCACAGCTAGCACAAATGCACCTTTCGTATCAGTTCCTCCAGAAGTAAAATATTTCTGAATTTCCTCTTTCGCAAGTGCCGAAGTTTCTGTTCCCAAAATATCAATATCAGGATCTGTTCCGCCTTCTCCTTGTCCGTGAAGCCAAATAATTAAAGGTTTTTTTACTCCTGATTTTAGACTTTTAGGCTCATAAGCTGCCATTTCCAGTTTCAGATTTTCCATTTTTTTTGTAATCGGATTTTTGTAATTTCCACTAAATGAACTTCTATAATTGAATAATTCTGTATCAGTTGAGACTCTATTATTAATTACATTTTCTTTTTTATTAACTAAGTAATCTTTCCCATTAACTGTAACTTTTCCTTCAATTTCCACAATATATTCTTTTGCCCATTCATTAAAAAATTTTTCTCTGTTATATATAAATGGCGTCCCTTCATACTTCAAAGTTTTTGTATCAAACTTATTTTCCAGCTCAAGCGTAATAATTCCTGTGTCAAACGCCTTTTCCCCTTTTCTATCAGACACATAAACATTTTCTACTTTTCGTTCAAATCCATTCGTTTTCACTTTCCAGCCATCTTTATTTAAATTTGTTATTCTGTAATCATTTATTTCTAAAATAATTTTGCTAACAGCAGGCCCGCTTTCAAACCCTTGTACAAAAATACTGACTTTCTTCACACCATCATAATTCGATAAATTCACAGTTTTTCCACTCACTTTCCCACTATCAGTTCTTTTTCTTCTCACTTTTTTCCTGTTCCCACGTGTCGCACCATTCACAATTACTCCAGCAATTAACATAATAAACAAAATCATTGCTAAACTTTTTTTCATAAGCAATCACTCTCCTCATTTTTTATATTTTTAAAAAAAGCAGGAGATATAAGCTCCTGCCAAATTTTACTATTTATCAAGTTTTACAAACATATACGTTAATGCAAAACTCACTCCTGCTCCTGCTATTATTGAAATTAGATATAAAGGCATTTGCGCATTTAAAAATAACAACATTCCTGGCAACACCGTAACTGCCATTCCAGAAGCCTTAAGTCCAAAAATTGAAGCTAAAAACCCACCTGTTGCTCCACCTGCAAGTCCCATTAAGAAAGGTTTTCCTTTACCTTTGATTAAATTTACCCCATAAATTGCTGGTTCTGTAATTCCTAATGCTGCTGATAGTGCTGATGGTAATGCCAATGCTTTTAATTTTGCATCTTTCGTTTTAACACCAACTGCTAAAACTGCTCCAAATTGTCCTGATACTGCTGCTGATAATAATGGATTAAATGGATTAAATCCATCTTTTGCAAGTAATTGAATTTCCAAGAAGTTAAATATGTGATGCACTCCTGTTACAACTATTAATTGTTGAAGTCCTCCAATTATAATTCCTGCTATTCCAAGCGGTAATTTTAAAATCCATTCTGTACCAATTAAAATATAATTTTCTAAACTATGGAATACTGGACCAATAACAAATAATCCTAATGTACTCATTACTAAAAATACAAGAAACGGTGTTAATAATAAATCCAATGCGTCAGGAATAACTTTTCTCAATTTTTGTTCTAATTTTGCTCCTATCATACCTACAAATAATGCTGGTAACACTGTTCCTTGATATCCAACTACCGGGATAAATTTAAAGAACATTATTGGATGCGCATCTCCTGATGCTACTTGATAGGCATTTGGTAGAGAACTGCTAATTAGCATAGAACCTAATACTATTCCCAGTACAGGTGAACCACCAAATACTTTAAATGCAGACCAAGCAACTAATGCTGGTAAAATAATAAATGCTGTGTCCGTCAATACTTGTGTATACATCAAGAAATTAGGATTTATACTATCTGGTGTCGTTCCCATCAATTTTAATAAATTTTCATTTGTCAATAATCCACGAAGTCCCATAAACAAACCAGTTGCAACTAGTACAGGAATTATTGGAACGAAAATATCACCAAAGGTTCTTGAAATTCTCTGAATAACGCTTCCTTGTTTTGCCGCTTCTTTTTTCATATCCGATACTGAAGCTTCACTTACTCCTCCAAGTCCTTGAACAGCTTCGTATACTTTATTTACAGTTCCTGTTCCAAAAATTATCTGAAATTGTCCAGAAGTAAACATTGTACCTTTTACTTTTTCGATTTCATCCACTTTGTCTTTGTCGATTTTATCCTTATCGACTACCATAATTCTAAGTCTTGTTGCACAATGGGCAAATGAACTTATATTTTCTTTCCCTCCAATAGCTTCTACTACTTCTTTAGCTATTTCTTCATAGCTTTTCGCCATTTTTTTCACCTCACAATATTTTTTTAATAATTAGATTTATAATATAACCTATTCTTTTTTTTAAGTCAATACTATTTTAGAAAAAAGCCATAAATTTGCTTAAATTACAATAATATATTAATATTATTCTAAAAATAAGATTAAAAAATATAAAATCATTAATTATTACAAATCATATCTCAAGGGAAATATTTTAATAATTTTGATGTTTTAGAATTAAATTTATAAAAAGTTTTATTTCTAAAATTTTTTACTGAAAAAAGGCTGCCTTGTAAAAGCAACCAAAAAAATTAATTTATAATATAAAAATCATCTTTTGGCAATTTGCCTCCAACGGATTTTGGATTAGCTTTATACAGTATTTTTAAATATTCTTTCATTTTTTCCTTCATTTCGTTTCCTGCAATAAATGTGATATTCGCTCTTGGGATGGCTCTTTTTGCAACAGGTTCAGGAACGATTCCGTATTTCCCAGTCAGTTTTGCAGCTTCATCAGGATTGGCACTTAAAAATTGTATTGATTCCTGATATTCCTTTAAGAAGTTTTTTACTGCTTCAGGATTTTTTTCTGCAAATTCCTTTCTTACAATAACTACTCCTGAAATTTGGGATTTTGGCAGAGTTCCTTTTACTTTGTCCCATTCATCGCCCATTGAAATAAGTACCTTTAATTTGGGATTTTTAACTTGCGCTGATGACAGGAAGGGTTCAGGCAGCATTGCAATAGCATCTTTCTCACTTGCTAAAACTGCAGCAACTTCTGTAGCTTCAGACTTAAATTCTATTTTTACATCTTTTCCTGGCTCTAGTCCATTTCCTTTTAGTACATAATTTAAGACAATTTCAGGAGTTGCTCCTTTTCCAAAGGTATATATTGTTTTTCCCTTCAAATCTTGAATAGATTTTACAGTATCATTGTTCCCGACTATATAATTAATGCCTAATGCCAGTATGGAGGCAATTTTTACATCTCCATTAGTTTTGTTGTACATAACAGAAGCCAGGTTTGATGGTATAGTGATTATGTCATAATCTTTTTTTGCAACTGTTGCAACAACTTCATCTACTGAATTTATAATAGAAGTTTCATATTTGTTTGAAGTTTTTCCTGTTTCATTGTCTGCAAATAATTTTACCATGCTTACAGCTGGAGGCCCTTTTAAGGCTTTTACCTTGATTTTCCCCTGTTCAACCTTTGCTTTGACTTCATTCTCCTTTTTGTTTCCACATCCAATAAGAATAGCCAGCATTAAAATTGAAATTAAAATCACTGAAAGTCGTTTTTTCATTTCTACCACCTCTAAATATAAATTTTACGTTATTTTAGGATAACGCACAATCCTTTTAACAAACTAATTAAATTTTTCCAAATTTACAATCGTACCGTCAAGTTGTCTCGCTTCTTCTATATCGTGAGTGACTATAATAACAGTCTTTCCTCTGATTTTTTCCTTTAAATATCTAATGACATTTTTTTTAGTTATTTCATCCAGCCCCTTAAGCGGCTCGTCAAATATTATAATATCAGATTTTGCCATTATGCATCTTATAATTGCCACACGTCTTTTCATTCCTCCGCTAAGAGTTTTTACAGGTTTGTTTTGGCTTTCTTTTAAGCCTATTTTTTCAAGTTCGACAGATATTTCCCTGATAGAAGTTTCTTTTTCACAAACTATCGAAATGTTTGTAATCGCTGATAGATTTTCACATAATCTATCCTCCTGAAAAACAGTACTAATTTTTTGGTTTTCAAGCCCTGTGATTTTACCTTCGTCGTACTTTTCCAGCCCCATCAGTATTCTTATAAGCGTCGTCTTTCCAAATCCTGATTTTCCCATAAGAGCCGTTACTTTTCCTGTTTCTATTTCCAAAGAAAAATTTTTAAAAATTTCCTTTTTTCCATATTTCTTAGTAAGATTTCTTATATTAATATTCATAGGCATCTCCCATTATTTTTGCTATACAGTACCTGATAATGTACAAAAATATTTTTTCGCTAATATATCCCAAAATTATTATAACGATTGTCCACGAAAATAAATTTTCAGTATTCAGATAAATCTTTGATTCATAAAGGCTTTCTCCGATCGAACCTTTTGGTAGCCCAATAACTTCAGCCGCAATTCCAGCTTTCCATGCAAGTCCCAGAGCAGATGTTCCAGCCGATTCAAAGTAGGGCATAACTTGCGAAACATAAATATATACAATCTTTTTTAAAGTTGTAATGCGAAATATTTTAGCCATTTCCAATAAATTTTTATCCACTTCCTGCAGTCCTTTCAAGACATTTGTATATATTATGGGAAACGCCATAAATATTGAAATTATAATAGACAGTCTTTCGGGCTGAAACCAGACAAGAAAAAGTATAATCAGAGATGCTACCGTAACTGACTTTATAACAGCTATTAAAGGATTTAACAGAATTTTTACCATTTCATACCGATATGACAGCACAGCAAGCACAGTTCCAAGCAGTATAGCCAGTAAAAATCCTGCCGATATTCTAGTAAAGGAATAGAGTACAGTTTTCCAAAAATCTGCTTCTTTTATATATTCCCCAATTTTCTGTAAAACTGCCAAAGGAGAAGAAAGTATAAGCTCCTGATTAATTATCCTTGAAGTCACAAACCACACAATAAGCCAAAATATTACTGCAAATATCTGTGTAAGACTAAAAAGCCTGGTCTTATTTTTTGTCATACAGCACACCTCTCAATTTTTAATTATTTATTTAAAACTTTTCAAAATTAAACTTTAGAATAGAATTATTATAATTTTTAAGTTTAGCTTTAAAATAATATTAATATATTTTAACACTATTTATTTTGATTTTCAAGTATTTTTATTATAAAACTATTTTAGAAAATGTTTATGTACAAATATAGATAGATGAAATATTAGTAAGAATCAGATATTATCAAACATCAAGAATAATTTTCTCTCTTAAATAAATAAAAAACTGCACCTCCAATCTTATATTCAAGATTCAAGATGCAGTAATCCTTAATCATAAAATAATTTACTTATTGCCAGATTAACTTTTAAACTTACTAATCCATTTCAAATTCAATATAAACTGTTTTTGAAATATTTAGTTTTTTTGGAGAAATCACGATGTTTCTTCTTGTTGCATTATCAATGATTTCCTTATCACTTTTTTTCAATTGCATCATATTAGTTGCGTAATTTGCTTCATTGTAATAATTGTAGTTATAATCATAGTATGGCTGAATAACTCCGTTTGATTTATCTGTTATTGTGACAGGGTTCTTTAAATTTAAATCTGTTTTTCCAAGAATAACTTGAGCTTTTTTCAGAGCTTCCTTGTAGGCATTTTCATAAAGTTCATTTTCTAGCTGCTGCTTATTGTCAATATCGTAGTCAATTTGCCCTGTTGTCCCAATTCCAAGAGAGCTTGCTAGATTTATTATATTTCCTAGATTTTTCAAATCACGTGTTTCAATTTCCAATTTATGTGATACAACTTGAATATTTTTTTTCTTATTTACTTGCTTTTCAAGGCTTACTTCCTTGTTGTCATATCCTGAAATCTTTACAAGGTTTTGAGAAATTCCAGCTCTTCCCAATTTTTGCTGTATTTCATTAAATTTTGCCATTGCATTCTGATATGCAATTTTATTTGTTGCTTCTTGAGATTCGATGTAAAAAACATATGTTCCATTTTTATTTCTGTTTAAAGAATAAATTTTTTCATTTGCAAGTACACTCATAAAATTTTTTAATGCATCAAGTGAAATGCTGCCTACTTCTACAGAAAGTTTTGTTTTGTATTCCTTTTTCCCTTTATTTTCTATAACTGTATCCCAGTTATATGATTCGTACGTTGAATACCCTGTAGACGAAATTTTATTATATTTTGTTCCTGTTTGAGCAAGAAGTTTTTTGTATCGTTCCAATATTTGAGAATTTTCTGCACCAGCTTTATCCAGACTTTCATTTTCAGTTTGAATTACAAGTCCAATTTTTGCAGAATTTGGAGCAATTTCTCTTTTTGCAACGCCTCTGACTTGTATTCTTTTTCCAGTAATTTCGCCATCTGCAAATGACAATACTGAAAAAACTACCATAAGTAATACTATTATTTTTTTCATTTTAAAATCCTTTCTTTCATAGCACGTTAAACTATTATTTTAGTTTTCTATGAAATTAAATTTTTTATTTCATTTCATACATAACCGATATATTCTGTGTCAATTTTAACGGTTT
>ERZ773073.1525-NODE-1525-length-10889-cov-63.092302_pt1 | contig 10889 bp, 18 predicted proteins | sample MGYA00580616_ERZ773073 | MGnify/ENA primary metagenome ERZ773073 (study PRJEB29015, sample SAMEA2737960) | human oral metagenome | biome: human oral; feature: human-associated habitat; material: dental | place: China | collected 2131 ...
ACGAGTTTGTCTATGTCTTTGACGATGAAGCCAGCAAACTGAAAGATGTGAAATTTTTGGCTCAAGGTACACTTTATACCGATGTTATCGAATCTGGGACTGACACTGCTCAAACTATCAAGTCTCACCACAATGTTGGTGGTCTGCCAGAAGATATGCAGTTTGAACTTATTGAGCCACTCAATACTCTTTACAAGGATGAAGTCCGTGCCCTCGGTACTGAGCTTGGTATGCCAGACCACATCGTGTGGCGCCAACCATTCCCAGGACCAGGACTTGCGATTCGTGTCATGGGTGAAATCACTGAAGAAAAACTAGAAACCGTTCGTGAATCAGACGCTATCCTGCGTGAAGAAATCGCCAAGGCTGGTCTTGACCGCGATATCTGGCAATACTTCACTGTTAACACTGGTGTTCGTTCCGTAGGTGTTATGGGAGATGGCCGTACTTACGACTATACGATTGCTATCCGTGCCATCACTTCGATCGATGGAATGACAGCTGACTTCGCTAAGATTCCATGGGAAGTTCTTCAAAAAATCTCAGTCCGTATCGTAAATGAAGTTGACCACGTTAACCGCATCGTCTATGATATCACAAGTAAACCACCTGCAACTGTAGAGTGGGAATGATTTATAAACATGATTTGAAGTGAAATGGTTGATTTAACAGCATTTTCAGTTATTATAAAAGGTTGAAAATCAGTCAAAATTGATTGGTTCCCCACCAAAAACCCCACCAGAATTTTTCTGGTGAGGTTTTTTTATAGTAAATTTTATTCTTCTATTATTTGATGCTTTATAAGCTTTCTTAAGACCTGGTTTGACACAGTTGGATTTCAGGTACTTTCAGTTTAGCTTTATATCAACCATCATCAAAATCCAACTATTTTCTTATTTTAAAAAATATGAATAAGTTTGATTGAATGAGGGAATTTCTTTAAATTTTTTCTTAGCACCTATAAGTTAATAATACTATTCTTTAAATTATAGTTTATAATTATCTGATGTTTCAATGACCACAAAACAAAGTACAGCGAATCACTTCCTTTAGTCAAACATATAACTGAACAACATTGTTTATCTTCCTGCACTTTCATATTTTTTCAATCCTTTTCTAAAAATTGTACGACTGATAATAATCAAAAAAACTGTAAAAACTATTTGATAGAAAAATAGGTTCAATGTATCTTTCCCTAAAAATATTAATACTGCAGGATTGGCAATTAATAAATTGGGAACAAATAACATAGTGATCAATCTGTTAATACCTGTAAAAATATTATATGGATACTTAGAAATTCCAATATAATTCAAAAATACATCTACTTTTGAAAATTTAGTTGGGAACCAAAATGAACTAATCGTTATTAGAAACCAAATTGAATAATATATAATACAACCACACATTAAAGAAAGGATATAAAATAATATTTTTAATGAATTTAAATGTACATTTAAATTTCCATAACTTATAAAAATGATCGCAAGACCAAAAAAAGTATTCACGAATTGAACTAAATTAAATGATCTAAAAATATAGAACAACTGAGTATCAAACGGCCTCAATAAAATTTGATCCAAGTTACCACTCAAAATATCTGATTCTAAAATTCCCATACTTCTAATTAACAATCCCATCATAACTCCATCTACAATAGTGTAGGAACCTACCAAAAATAAAATTTGATAATAGTCCCAACCATTAAAAGAGTCTATGTTTAAGAAAATCAATCTAAAAAATACAATAGGTAAACCAATCCACAGTATCGACGAAAATAGACCACAAAAGAAGTCAAAATGAAAATTCATATCAGATTTAAAACCAAAATGAAGTAGCCTAAAAATTACTTTTATTCTAAACATTTTATCCTCCCACATTTGAGAAGTGCTCCACTCCTTTTCTCAATATGAATCTTGATATAATATAAAAAATGATGCACCAAATCAATTGAATACAAATAATTCTCAAATAGTCTATTAATTTATATGTATCATTACTAAACATCTGAAGCGGTTCATATACTAAGTATTTAAAAGGTAATACATCTAAAAACAGACGAAAATTATTTGAAAAAAAACTTAAAGGCAATAATATTCCTGATAAAAACTGAATTACTATTTCTTTAACAGTAAGGACAAAAAATATATTTTCTAACCAAAAAGAAAGCATACCTACACAACATGATATTAAAAACCATAGAACCATAGATAGAATAATTGCAATACTTCCTAAAATAAGAATTTCAATGGTTAATAACTCATTCTTGTAATAAACACTGGAGAATAAAATGACAGGAATGATGATAAATAATAAATGAGCAAGCCTATCTCCAAGCATTTTACAAAAATAATACTTATAAAAAGTAACAGGTTTTATTAATATGCTAAAAAAATTTCCTGAATGAACATCGTCATTGATTTCCCAATCAACTGGATAAAAAACAAAATATGAAAAAATTATAGTCCCCAAATAGTATTGAACCATTGAGGTAAAATCATATCCTGCTATATTTATCTGGTTACTCTGATATATATACGTCCATAAAAATACTGATATCATAATTTGTATACTTGCCTGTAACATTAACAATAGTACACTTGATTTATAGTTCAAAATAGATCGAAATGATATCAGAATAATAGACATTTCTTTTTTCAATTGTGCTCCTTTTTTGTAAAATAGTTTTGTAAAATAATTTCTTCTAAAGAAAGATTTGATATTTCAAAATCTTCTATATCTACAAGCTTATTGATTGATTCTAATGTCTCAAAGACAAAATCTCTAGGTATTTTTAGTATACATTCCGATTTTGTTTGAGAAATGACTACTACTCCTTTAACAGAGCATAACTCTGGTACCAAATCTAATGTCATTTTTATCTTTAAATATTTAAAATCAGAAAATTTAGATAAAATAACATCCATTGACTCCTGCAAAATAATTTTTCCTTTGTCAATGACGATTAATTCGTCACAAACAGACGAAATATCATCCATATCATGACTCGTTAAAATAATAGTAGTATGACATTCTTCATTCATTTTCTTTAAAAATGTTCTGATATCTTTTTTAGACTGTATATCTAACCCTATAGTAGGCTCGTCTAAAAATAATATTTCCGGACTTGTTAAAGATGCCGCGATAAACTCCATTTTCATTTTTTGTCCAAGAGAGAGGGTCCGGACCTGCTGGTAAAGCTGATCTTTTACATTCAACAAATTGCTTAATTCCTGAATTCGTTCTTGTAAAATCGCCGGTTCTACCTCATATAAAGTACCAATCAATTGAAAATAATCCATAGCCGAAACATCTTGAAATAACTGTAATTTATTTCCTACTACTATTGAAATTTTTTTTCTAAAATTTATACTTCTTTTAAATGGAATTTCTCCATTCACTTCTAATTTTCCGGAACTAGGATAAAGAGTCCCAGTCAACATTTTAATCGTTGTGGATTTACCAGCTCCATTACTCCCAATAAAGCCAACTATACTCCCTCTCTTAATCGTAAAACTAATATCTTGAACAGCTCGAATCGTTATTTGATTACGTTTCAAAAATCTCTTGATAAATGGGAGTCTTGAATCAAAATTATAAAAATTTTTAGATAAATTCTGAGCATTAATAACTATTTCACTCATATATCTCTCCTTTCGATAAAATATATTTACTTGTACTTTTTCCATACTTTACCAAAATGCTAAAGATTGAGCTAAAATCTTCGGGATGGGTAAAATAATATTTGTCTTTAAAAAGTTTCTCAAAACCTTCAAGGCGATTATTGAAATCATTAAATTTTGTATTGTCTAGCTGGTTGAATGTCTCTTTAATATCCATAAACTTTCTCCGTGATTCTTTATTTCACTTTATAAATAGAAGAGTGTCTATATATTTATAGATCCTCAAGAACTTGCATTTTATCAAGTATAAGTAGAATAGTATGTAAGGGTTTACATATTCATATTATATGATTATTTAAGGAATCCGTCAATTTTCCACATTATTATATGACAAAATGTATTTTTTAAAAATGCAAAAATCTATGAGCAAGATGTTTGACTTCCTTTTTTAAAGTATATATACTTATATTAACCTTAGAAAAGAAAAAATGTTTGAACAGATATTCAATAATAATTACTTTTTTTAAAATTAAAATTCGAACTTTAAATTTTTATCTTTTTTATATTATTGAGTAACCTAAATTGCCCAATTTGTAAAATTTAGCTAGACAAAAAAAGACATCCAAGAGAAATTTCTTAAATGTCTGTAAACGTTGATATAAGCGTGTTGATTAACGTTTTGATAATTGTGATGCTTTACGAGCTTTCTTAAGACCTGGTTGGATACATTTATATTTGAATAAGTTTCAAAATCCCCTTTAAATCAGCGTTTCCCCGCTTTTTTTAGAAAACCAATTTCATCTAATTTGAATAAGTTTCAATTAAATGGTGTGAATTTTACCCTAAAAATACACGAATTGAGCTAGAATTTACTAAAAAGTTCACACCATTTAAATTGTTAATATTCTCCTATATTGTTTATAGGAATGGAAACTTTTATTATATTTTACTTGCTTACTGAACACATCAATTTAATTAACCTTTTAGTTACCCTTTGTGTTTTCTCTACTTTTTTATAAAATGAACTTTGGTAGAAAACAGGGCAAAAAACAGAGCAGGCTTAGGCCTGTTTTTATATACCTTAACTCGACAATACTATTAAATGAATGATTAAAAATTGTAGACATTAATCCCTCCTACTCTAAAATGACATCGGTGTCATAAGTTGCATTCTACTACTATTTTAATATTTTATCAAATAAAAAATCGGTATTTTTTACCGATTAAAAGCTTTGTCTTCTAATAATTTTTGAAGATATTTCAACGGATTCTATATTTTTATCGTTAATGATTGCTAAAACACCTTCTATCATTTTTTGAGCTAACATAGCATAATTAGGAGAAATAGTAGACAGAGCTGGAGTATAATATTGCGAAATAGGAATATTATCGAATCCAATTATTGAAATATCATCAGGAATGGTAATCCCCTTCTCATAGCACGCACGAATCAGCCCTTGAACCTTCTCATCCCCAGAAACAAATATCATATCCGGATGATTTTGATTAGATAAATTATTTATTGCATATGAATAAACTGAATCAATTGTAGTTAAGCCATAAATAACTTGCAAATCCATTAAATAATTTTTATCAGTCAAAAAAGTACGAATACCTTTTTCACGATCCTTATTAACAAGAGATTCCCCCTGCAGGAATAAAAATATCAGTCCTAAAGCCTTATTCTAAAGGCTTTTCTATCTTACTTGGTCAATTTTTGGTCAAAAATTTCGCTAACTTTTTATCCAACTCACTCCGGCAATTCTACCTTCAAGCTCATATCTGTCGGTTGTAACACTTTCTGAACGGCTGCGAGGAATGATAGACCGTTGTCTGATGGAGAATACTGGAACGTGATATGGATAACTTTTTTGTCAAACTTATCACCATATCGCTCCACATACTGCTTGCTTTCGAGGAAGTGAATATAATTGTTAATTTTTTCCTGCAAAACTTCCAGATGTACTGCTTCTATCTCTTCCTCCCAGCCAACTGGATCCACCAGAAGAAGTTCTAAATGACTATCAACTGTACCAATTGCGTCAAGTTCGCTAGGTTTCAATTTTGAAGCGATGGCTTGGGTGACAATTTGAGTAAACTCTTCAGAAGAAAATATTTTTTGATTATCAGACAAATCATTAAAAATTAGATCAGGATTATTTCGTATAAAAATTTTGTCTGACTCTTATTGTGTATACTGTTTTTTAGATTTCCAAAAACCATACTGCGCATAATTCATCAACTCTTTGCCAGTATGTTCTCCCGAAATATAGCTATCAGCAGCTTCCTTTGGGATTTCTTGAACCACTTCTGGGCAGGTAATATTAAAAGTTGGATAACGCAAGAAATACTTATCACCATCTTGACAGATTTCCAACATATCTTTTTGACTTACATAAATTGATTCCATTCTTATCTCCTTTGTCTTTTACTAAATGTCTACTGATTATTTCTTCCCTAAAACACATTTATCTTCTCTTTTGTACTAACCAAACTTTAGCTAGTTCTCAATGACCTAGAAAGCTAAACACATCTTTTACAAGGTTCGTATATCCTGTCTCAAATTAAATCATTTTCCTTCCTCGTCCCATAATGGCGAAGGATAGGGGTGTGAAAAGCCAAGTTCATTTGCCAACTGTTCCGCATGAACTGTCTGACTTAGAATCTTAAAGAATTCATCCTTTGCTTCCTTCCTCGTATCAAACTCCCATGTTTTCCCCACAATATATGAGCGTTCATCCCTACTGTTAATTTGAAACTTGTTATCTTTAAAAAACAAATGTGTTGCCCATGGTTGGCTGCTATCTTCATCAAATAAGACATAAGACAAGCTTTCTAGACCTCTTTCTTTAATCTCCTTTTCCACTATATTTTTCAAAGACTCGATATCGATTTCTGGTTTACCCCAAAGTGGGGAAGGATATTGTGGCACCCAGCCATTGGAAATATAGTACTTATTTCTTGAAACAGTATGGTCTAACAACTCTAAAAATTTTTCTTTTGCTTGAGGAAAATCAGGATACTCAAAAACTCTTCCTTTTCCAGCCCTGTCCCTTGTTAGATATACCTCATACTTATGAGTTTGAGGATTGAATTCAATTCTCGTTTCCCACTCCCAGGGATCATGGTTGTTGAAAATAGAAAATCTCAAACTATCATAGCCTAGTTTTTGAATCTCTGATAAAAGCTCCATTCGTTCTTGCTCTCTTTTAAACATAGTTCCTTTTCTCCTCTAAGAGTTTCAGACTAAACTACAACCATCCCTTGGATTTCAAAAACTTATCTGGAATGCGAAGCTCAATTTCTGCCATGATCCCTTTTAAGTAGCTGTCCCAATCTTTTATTTCACCAAAAACTATCATACTTTTGCCGCCATTCAAAGAGGCTCCGTATCGCTCACCTACAAAAATAGAAAAGCTACAAAATCCTCTATCATAGTTGAAGAATATTAAATAATAATCATACGCAACAAACCGAATTCCAAATCGCTGATACGGTAAGTACTCAACAACATCCACAATTTTTGGCTCAGTGATACGCTCACCAAATACACTTTTGATTTTTTCACTAGTTTCCAATGCTAGTTGAAATATTTGATTCTCTTCCATAAAAACTCCTTCTATTCTTTATAGCCAGCCCTTGGCTTTTAAAAACTTGTCTGGAATGCGAAGTTCAATCTCTGCCATGATTTCTTTTAAGTAACTATCCCAATCTGTTATCTGGCTATAGACAGCTGGCTCTTTAGTAAGGGATAGCTTCACTTCTTTCGATAAAACAATAAAGAATTCACAGAGATCACTTTCATAATCAAATTCAATCGAGAAGTAATCGTAAGCCTCAAAGTCTAATTTAAAAGTTTGATGACTGGGTTCATTAACATAATCGTAACCAGTAATCGTATCCACTCTTTCTCCAAATACCTTCCTTATTTGCTTTCTAGTTTCTCTTGCGAGCTCTAGCATATCGTTTATTTGCATACTCCGATCCTCTTTCATCTTACTACCATCCTTTGGCTTTCAAAAACTTGTCTGGAATGCGAAGTTCAATCTCTGCCATGATTTCTTTTAAGTAGCTGTTCCAATCTGTTATCTGGCTAAATACGACTGGCTCTTTAGTGATTGACACCTTCACTTCTTTTGTCAAAACTATAAAAAACTCACACATGTCATTTTCATAATCAAATTCAATCGCGAAAAAATCGTAAGCCTCAAATTCTATTTTAAAAGTTTGATGACTGGGTTCATCAACTATATCGTATATACAAAATGTTCCAATTCGCTTGGCAAACACTCTATCCAATATATCGCAGAATTTATCCGCTAAAATATCCATTTCATTTTCAAACATTGCAATATACCTCTTCTTTTCTACCATCCCTTAGCTTTTAAAAACTTGTCGGGAATGCGAGACTCAACTTCTATCATGAGTTCTTTCAAGTATTTGTCCCAGTCTCTAATCTCACTATAAAAAGTTGGCTTATCCCCTTTGTTCAAAGAAGCACCGTAACGATCACCAATAGAGATTGTAAATCCACAAAAATCAGCTTCATAGTTAAACATCATAAAGAAATAATCATACGCTATAAATTCAAGCCTAAAAGCTCTGTACTGCGGATATTCAACAACATCTACGATTTTCGGTTCAGTGATGCGATCACCAAATACACTTTTGATTTTTTCTCTCGTTTCTTCTGCTAGTCGAAGCATTTTATTATCTTCCATTCGATTCCTCCTTTTCTCTTACAACCAGCCCTTGGCTTTTAAAAACTTATCTGGAATGCGAAGCTCGAGCTCATCCTTGATTCCTTTTAGGTATTCATCCCAATCTGATATCTGGCTGTAAACAGCTGGTTCTTTAGTCAGGGATAATTTCACTTCTTTCGTTAAGACAATGAAGAACTCGCAGAGGTCATTCTCATAATCAAATTCAATAGTAAAGTAATCATATGCCCTAAAGTCTATTTTAAACGCGCGATGGTTGTCTTCTTCAACAACATCATAAATGCCAGAAGAGTCCACCTTATGATCAAAATAAGTTCGAATCATTCTGCTCGTTTCTACAGCAAACTTCTCAGTTTCATTTAATTCCATACCACTATTCTCCTCAAAGACATCATTTCTCTAAAATCTATTTGATCAATTCTTTAATAAAACTTCTGCTCTATCTGAATCTAGAAAGTCTTTCAATAGTTGCAAGGTGTGTTCAACAGACTTTTTATCACGGCCATACACTCTTTTTATGCTTTTGTCATCAATTATCTGTGACAACAATGTGACTGAAAATCTCTGTTCATCAGCTTGAGTGAACCAAATGTTAAACAAGCCACCCTCTCCAGCTTCTAATTGGGTATTTTTACCAGTTGATGATATCCCCATCGTCATATGATAACCCTTATACATGAACGGAAAATTAAAATTTTCATCTTCTCCTTCATGAATGGCAATCGTATCAAGGTCAATCGAAAAAATTTTCTCTAAAGCTTGTTTGACATTCTGATAACCCAAACTATCTCTTGTAGGTAAGTAACCTTCGCTCATTTACGAGACCTCCACATATTTTCGAAATTCTCAAACTTCTATTACTTTGATAGAGTCAAATCAACTATTTTCCCCGTTTTTATATCGACTTTTAATCTTCTGCCATAAAAATCAGTCGCATAAAGCCAGCCATCTCTCAAAGTCATCTGTTCAAAGGGATAAATATTATTACTGTATCCACTATTATCAATCTTCCAAACCACATTTCCACTAGCATCAACTCTTAAAATGTTATTCTTTTCAATCTCATTATCAAAAGGAATCTCTAATAAAACAATACATCCATCACCTAGTTCAATGATATTACGGATTTCAAATGTAAAAGATTTTATAACTTCACCATTTACTATTAGCTGATGTTTTTTATTTTCTAGCACTGTATCCACCTTTCATCTGAGAATTCCTACGTTAAACAGTCTTTTAATCGTTTCTTCGTCTTCGTGTTAAATCAATATCCAGCACATAGCTAATCCTGTAACATAGCTAAAAACTCTGTAAAGTTATTTGCTACTAACTCTATAGCTGGCTCTAGCTCGTAGGATTCCTCGTGGTACCAGATACACATGCTTGGATTTTCGGAATCCTCGACATAATTTAGACAAACAAAATCACCACCAAACAATGCTGCTATTGGGATTAGTTGCAATCCGACATAATCTTCATCAAAAATAATGCGACCTTCCAATTGTGTACTCACAACTCCGATATCATAAGCCTCTTCTGCCTTCTCACCTGAAATAGCTAGTATGGCTAAAAAGTGCTCGATTACTTTCTCATTATTCCCAAAATGAAAATACCGTTTTGACGGAATCAATCCATTCTCATTCTTTATAAATTTCTTATAATCATCAGGTAGTTTAACTCTCCACGCTACTTCTCTTTCATGCAATAAGGCATCAGTTGGCATAGGGGAGATGATTGCTTGTTTTTTCTGAGTCATATTTTCAGCTTCTTTCTCTATTTAAAATCTTTATACCACTAGCTCTGAGAAATTAATCAGTCTCTTCCTTGTCCCATAATGGAGAGGAATACATCTTACCCATTCCTTCCTGAACATAATAACGATTGAAAAAAATAATATCTCCTAAAAGTTTTAAAAATTTCTCTTTTGCTTCTGAAAAGTCTGTAAAGTTGAAAATTCCCCCCTTACTTGCTCTATCCATGGTAGCGTAGACATTGTAGACTTGCTTAAAATCGTCATATTCGATTACCACTTCCCATTCACCAGGACCATATTCGTTAAAGATAGAATACCTCAAACTCTCGTAACCTAAATCTTGAATAGCTGATAAGAGTTCTTGCTTTTCTTTATCTAAATTTTTCATACATTATCTCCTGCAATTAACCATCAATCCGCCTTTTCATTGTCCCAAAGTGGGGAAGAATAATACGGTTTTTTCCCTATCCGTACTTTTAATTGATTAGATTTTACAAAATGTTCTAATCGTTCCAAAAAAGCTATTTTTGCGTCTTCAAAACGAGTAAACTCTATCGTATTCCCCATCACATATGATCTATCATCTCGACCATTAATCATAAATTTCCCATCTCTATAGAATAAGTGAAATGCCCATGGAAAATTTTTGTTTTCATCAAAAAGAACATACTGTAAGCTCTCAAAATGTCGTTTTTTAATCTCTTGTTCGACTATACATTTCATGTTCTCAATATCATTCATCGATTTATCCCATAATGGAGAGGAGTATTCTGCACCTATACCCTCGTCAAC
>ERZ773073.1532-NODE-1532-length-10868-cov-11.256636_pt1 | contig 10868 bp, 9 predicted proteins | sample MGYA00580616_ERZ773073 | MGnify/ENA primary metagenome ERZ773073 (study PRJEB29015, sample SAMEA2737960) | human oral metagenome | biome: human oral; feature: human-associated habitat; material: dental | place: China | collected 2131 ...
GTCAGCAGCACCTGCGCCACCATCTGGTGGTGGGCCGCGAAAGCCTCCGCGTAACTCCGGATCAGGATGCCCTGCCCGACCGCAGCCGCCGCCTGCTGGGTCTCGAGATCCCTGGGTCGCGCCGAGAGCCCCAATGGTCCCAGCGCCGCAGCAATGGCCCCAGAGGTCACCAGCACCAACCTCTTGTCACGTGCCTGCAAGGAGGCCAGTTCTGCGGCGAGCGTCTCGATGCGCGCCGGATCGAGGTGTCCCTCCCGATCGGTCAGCGACGATGACCCGATCTTCACCACCAAGCGTTTCGCCTCGGTGATCTCAGTCCTCATCAACGACCTCACCGGCCTTCCAGGCCTGGTATTCAGCATCGATCCGGCGCCGCCGGGTCACGGCGGGCCGTTCACTCTCCAGCCGGGGATCTTCACCCCGCCGGGAAAGGATCTCGGCCCCAGTCTCGACCTGTGGGGCGAAATCGAACACCACCGCGTCGTCGCCTCCGATGGCCACCGCATCGCCCTCCCGGGCCCCGAGTTCCAGGAGTTTCTCCTCCACCCCGAGCCGGATCAACCGGTCCGCCAGGTAACCGACCGCCTCAGCGTTGTTGAAGTCGGTCTGGCGGATCCAGCGTTCCGGTTTCGCCCCGCGCACCCGCCACAGGAAACCGCCTTCCCCGTCGCCCTTCTTCACGATCGTGAAGGAGTCGTCGGCGGCGATACGTCCCATCGGTTTGGGCCGCAGGACCTTTCGTGGCGGCTCCTCCGTCGCCTTGGCGGCGCGGTGGGTCTCGACGATCCGGGCCATGGCGAATTTCAACGCGTTCAGCCCCTCACCGGTCTTGGTGCTCACCTCGAAGACCCGATAGCCACGTTCTTCCAGCTCGGGCCGGGCAAGTTCCGCCAGCTCCGGGGCATCGGGCAGGTCCAGTTTGTTCAGCACCACCAGGCGTTCGCGATCCTCCAAGCCGCCGTGGGCCACCAGTTCGCCTTCTATGACGTCCAGGTCCGCGACGGGTTCGCGACCCGGTTCCCAGGTGCCCAGATCGATGACGTGCACGATGGCCTGGCAGCGTTCGATGTGCCGCAGGAAATCGAATCCCAGACCCTTTCCGAGGGAAGCCCCCTCGATGAGACCTGGAACGTCAGCGACGGTGTAGGTGAGATCTCCTGCCACTACAACCCCCAGGTTCGGCACCAAGGTGGTGAAGGGGTAGTCGGCGATTTTCGGTCGGGCCCTGGAGATCGCGGCAATCAGCGACGACTTCCCTGCCGACGGGAACCCGACCAATCCGATGTCGGCCAGCACCTTCAGCTCGAGCTGAATCAACCGGGTTTCGCCCTCCTCGCCGAGAAGCGCGAAACCGGGCGCCTTGCGAGCGGCGGTCGCGAGCGCTTCGTTGCCGAGCCCACCCTTGCCACCGAGGACAACGACGTATTCCTCACCGGCTTCGGTGAGATCAGCCAGGTGCTCGCCCGTGGTCGCATCGGAGACAACCGTCCCGGCAGGTACCGCCAGGACCACGTCTTCACCCTTGGCACCGTGCTGGTGGTCACCGCGACCGGGCTGCCCGTTCGTTGCACGGCGCACCGATTGGCGATGGTATTCCACCAGCGAATTGAGGTTGTCGGCCACTCGGAGGATCACGGATCCTCCGTCGCCTCCGTTGCCTCCGTCTGAGCCGCCGAGGGGCTTGAACTTCTCGCGGTGCACCGAGGCGCAGCCGTGACCGCCGTTACCTGCCTGCACGGTCAGTTTCACGCGATCCACGAATGAAGGAATTGCCACGGCTAGAAGTATCTCAAAGCGCTTCGGAAACCGAAGAGCGACGGGCCCGCCTCACGAGGAGGAGGGCCCGTCGCCTGAATGTCCGCTGTTGGCTCAGGCCTCGACCGGGGCCACGTTGACGACGCGGCGGCCACGCTTGACGCCGAAGTTCACCTTGCCGGCGGCCAGCGCGAAGAGGGTGTCGTCGCCACCACGACCCACGTTGTCGCCGGGGTGGAAGTGGGTGCCGTGCTGGCGGACAATGATCTCGCCCGCACCAACGACCTGACCGCTGAAACGCTTCACACCGAGGCGCTGGGCGTTGGAATCACGACCGTTGCGCGTCGAGGACGCGCCCTTCTTGTGTGCCATCTCTGCTCCTGCCTCAGTTCTTGATGTCGGTGATCTTGACCTGGGTGTACCGCTGGCGGTGCCCCTGGCGCTTCTTGTAGCCGGTCTTGTTCTTGTACTTCAGGATCCGGATCTTGGGGCCCTTGGTCTCCGCCAGCACCTCGGCGGTCACGGAGACCTTGCCGAGGGCCTTGGCGTCGGAGGTCACGGTGCCGCCATCGACCAGCAGCAGCGGCTGCAGGTTGATGGTTTCGCCGACCCCTTCGGACACCAGGTCGATGTCGAGGATGTCGCCAACAGCCACCTTGTGCTGGCGTCCGCCACTGCGCACGATCGCGTACACGCCTGACCTACCTTCTTCTTCTAATGCCTTGGGATTCTCCCGCGACGCCCGTGTGGGCCCGGCAGGAGACGTCGTCCGGCCACGCAGAAGGGCGCGGCCTGACAACCGAGGGACAACTTTACGGTCACCGCCCCGCCGGGTCAAACCCACCGACTGCGATTCTTCACCCGAAGTTTCCACAGACGACCGCAGGTGCTCGGAGAAAGACGAGATGACTTCACCACGGACCGCATCAACCAGCTTTGTGCAAGCTGCTACCCATTCTTCCTGCGGCGACGCCCGGACCTGCGTTCACCACCATCCGCCGGGGCCTGCGAATCGACGGGGCTGTCGAAATGCAGGTAACCGGAGCCATGGCAGTGGCTGCACTCCTCCGTGAACGCCTCGGCGAGTCCGGTTCCGATGCGTTTGCGTGTCAGCTGCACCAGACCCAGACTGGTGACTTCCGCCACCTGGTGCCTGGTGCGGTCGCGACCCAGACACTCGACGAGACGTCGCAAGAGCAGTTCACGGTTACTGGGCAACACCATGTCGATGAAGTCAATGACGATGATGCCACCAAGGTCACGCAGCCTCAGCTGCCGGACAATCTCCTCGGCCGCCTCCAGGTTGTTGCTGGTGACGGTGGCCTCAAGGTTGCCTCCGGAGCCCGTGAATCGGCCCGTATTGACGTCGATGACGGTCATGGCCTCGGTACGGTCGATCACCAGCGACCCTCCGGATGGCAGGAAGACCTTGCGCTCGAGGGCCTTGGCGATCTGCTCGTCGATGCGGTACTGCGCGAACAGATCGCGACCGTCCTCACCAGGTTCGAACCGTTCGATGCGATCCGCCAGATGAGGGGCGACGTGCCCGACGTAGGCCGAGATTGCCTCGTGGGCGTCATCGCCCTGGACGGTCAGCTTCGCGAAATCCTCAGTGAACAGATCGCGGACGATGCGCAACGTCAGATCAGGTTCGGAGTAGAGAGCTTCGGGGGCCTTACCCGCTTTCACCTTCTTCTCGATGACCTCCCACTGGGCCTTGAGACGGTTGACATCGCGCACCAGTTCCTCGGCAGCCACCCCCTCAGCAGCAGTGCGCACGATCACGGACTCGTTGTCACCGATCAGTTCGCCGAGGATCTGCCGCAATCGGGTGCGTTCCACGTCCGGAAGTTTGCGGGAGATCCCGGACAAGTGCCCGCCCGGGGAATACACGATGTAGCGGCCCGGCAGGGAAATGTGCCCGGTCAAACGGGCACCCTTCGCCCCAACGGGATCCTTGGTGACCTGCACGAGCACCGGCTGCCCGGACTTGAACACCTTCTCCACCTTGCGGTCCTCGGCGGTGACACCGTAAGAGTCCCAGTCCACTTCACCCGCGTAGAGGACGGCGTTGCGTCCCCGCCCGATGTCAACGAATGCCGCCTCCATGCTGGGAAGCACGTTCTGCACGCGCCCCAGATAGACATTGCCAATCAGGGATGTGGCGGACGCGCGATCCACGTAATGTTCGACGAGGATCCCATCCTCGACCACGGCGAGTTGGGTGTAGTCCTCTCGCTGACGGATCACGAGTTTCCGGTCCACGGATTCACGACGCGCCAGGAATTCAGCCTCGGAGAGGATCGGGGCGCGGCGACGACCCGCAGCGCGGTTCTCTTTACGGCGCTGCCGTTTGGCTTCCATGCGGGTGGAACCCTCGATCCCAGTCACCTCGTCCCCAGCAGCACCCTTCGGTTCGGAGCCGCTGGAACGACGGCGACGGCGGCGACGGCGGCGGGTGCCGGTCGTCTCCTCAGCGCCTCCCTCGGAACTCTCCTCCTGTCCGGAGGCTTCGTCTTCCTCGTTGGATTCCTCACTGGGCTCGTCGGAGGATGATTCGTCGCCGGTCTCCTCCTTAGCTGCCTCCTCTGTGGTGGAGCCACGGCGACGACGCCTGCCACCACGGCGGCGACGACGCCTGCCGGGACGTTCCTCCTCGGCCTCGGCACTCGCATCCCCCGGCTCCTCCGCTGCATCCACAACATCCGGCTCTTCTTCGGAGCTCGTCTCGGCCTCTGCACCATCTGCTGAGTCCTCAGCAATGGCGTTGGCCAGTTTCGCCAAGGACTCGGTGCGCCCCTCAGCAGTGATGGCGAAGGGGTCTTTCATCGTCGCACGCCGGGCCTTCGCGGCTTCCTCCGCGATGCGAAGCGCTACCGCGATACCGTCTTCCGCCGTCGCTTCTGTTTCCTGACTGCCGCCATCTTCCACCTGTTCAACCGATTCGGATTTCTCGGTCGTGGCGGCTCCTGCGGACCTGGTCGCGCGTCGACGACGCTGCCTCGGCGCAGGCGTGGGTTCCGTTTCTTCCTGGATCTCCCGCGCCAGCTCCGAGCCGGAATGGGTTTCAACCTCAGAGGTCGCGATCGGCGTCTCGACAGGCCCTCCCGCAGCTCGCGTGGCGCGGCGACGGCGCTGCCTCGGGGCCGGCTCCTGTTTCAGCCCAGACCCAGTGGTCTCGGAGGGTTCTGGGGCGGCGGCAGCGGTGGTGACAGACATGGCCACTGGAGCGTTCACCTCAGCGGGCGGACCTGCGGGACGCGAAGCAGCACGACGATGCCGAGTTCTCGAGGCGGCTGGCTCCGGTTGCGGTTCCACGACCGTCTCGGGCTGTGTTTCGGGTCCCGCGGGGGAATCTGCTCCAGCGGACTCCGCCCCGGAAATTTCCTCCTCGGGTTGCGCTGTATGAGCCTCCAGCACAGCAGCCACTATGTCAGGCAGCACCACCGAGGAAGCGCTGCGCAGTTCGTGTCCGCGCTGCGCGAGCTCGGCCAGCAGTTCCCTACTGGTGATACCGATGTGCTTGGCGAGCTGATGAACTCGGGGACGCGCAGGCAGCTCGGATGCAGCGGATTCCTGGTTGGTTTCGGTCATGTACGACTCCTTCGGGCGCATTGGCGCCAGCTCCGGCGTGGTTTACCACGCCTCCCAAGACTCAAGGTCAACCGGAAGCATCGGGACCTCCGCGGTCGAGTTCGTCGTCGCGGTGTTCAGCCCCGGACTGCCTCTCGGCGGCACCGGCGGTGCGTGACCTGGTGATCATTGTTCCACAACTTATGCATGTCATGGGATCCCTTCCCTGCTCCACCTGGAACTAGGCGGCGATAAATGATCCCGTTCCGTCTGCTGAGGCCACTTCTGTTCGTCTGCCTTACCGGCGACGCCAGGGCATCCGATACCCTCACAGCCGTCGGCAACCATCCGATGCATCCGCTACTGACCGATTTCCAGGTCTTCCACGACGATCCCTGGAACATCTTCACCGCTGGGGCGTAAGTACTGACCCGCAAGACTTTTATCGCCCCCAAAGCACCGCACAGAGACACGCCACGGCCTGTCCGCGGGGCTTTTTGTGGTGGTTCCGGGGCCACGATGGCATAGTGGATCCCTGTCGCGACACCGTTTCCAAAGGAGCTGAAATGAACGCGAAACCCCCCACTGTCGTGTTCGCTGGAGACTCCATCACGGACACCGGAAAGGATCGGGCGAGCGGCTCCTTGGGCACTGGTTACGTGGCCAAACTGGCGAAGGGTCCCCTCACCTTCGCGCGTGTAGTCAATGCAGGCGTCAGCGGCGACCGATTGGCGGATTTGGAGGCACGTTTCGAAGGCGACGTGCTGGCCGAGAACCCCGACCTGGTAAGCATCTTCATCGGCATCAACGACACCTGGCAGGCAGTCACGGGGAAAACCTCCTCACCGCTCAAAGATTTCGAAGCCTCCTACCGCCACCTGATCGAAAGCCTCGACGAAACATCCACCGTGCTGATGGTGCCGTTCGTGGCACCCGTCACCCCTGATCAGGAGGGTTGGCTCTCGGACCTGCGACCGCGGCAGGAACTGGTGCACCGTCTAGCTGCGGAATACGGCTGCGCCGTTGTTGATCTGGGTTTGATGATTCGCGAGTACTCATCAGAGTACGAGAACGAGGAGATGGCTAAAGACGGCGTCCACCCCACCGATCTGGGCCACACGTTGATTGCCGAGGCCTGGGAACGCGAGGCCCGCACTCGCTTCGAGGCGCTGCGCCGCTAGCAGCAGCTTCCCTGTCCTACAAGGATCACGAATCGGTTTCCTGTTCCCCGACAAGTAGATCCCGGGCCTCACCTGCGACGATCAGCGATCCCGCGACCAAAACCCCCGCTGCCGGCCCTGCGGCATCGGCCAGCAGCGTCGCCAGCTCCAGCGCATCCGCCACGCTCGGGGCCTTCTGCACCTTCCCGGCGGGCCAGATCTCCTCCGCTGTGCGCACCAGTTCATCGACAGGCATGGAACGTGAGGTGCCCCGGGCACGGGTCACCACCACCTGGTCCATGGCGGAGGCGAAGATCTCCAGCACCCCGGCGGTGTCCTTGTCTGCCATCATTCCAACCACACCGATCAGCGACTGGAAGGCGAACGCCTCCCGACACGCCTCGATGGTTACCCGGGCGGCCTGCGGGTTGTGGGCGGTGTCAACGACGATCGCCGGTGAAGTGCGCACCAGTTCGAGTCTGGCCGGAGCCACCACCGAAGCGAGCCCCTCTTCAATGATCCTGGGGTCGAGAGGCTGACCTCCCAGAAAAGCCTCGACGGACGCCACGGCGAGCGCGGCGTTGCGGGCCATGTGGGCTCCGTGCAGGGGGAGGAAGAGGTCCCCCACCGGTCCGCCCTCAGACTGGATCCGGATGACCTGCCCGCCCACCGCGGGATGGCGTTCCAACAGCCCGAAGTCCGGGCCCTCCGCCTTGACCACAGCGCCGACCTCTACTGCACGGGCCAGCAGTACCCGGGCCGCTGCGGGTTCCTGCCCGGCCAGCACCGCCGTCACGCCCGGTTTGATGATGCCCGCTTTCTCGGAGGCCACTTTTTCCAGCGAGTCTCCGAGGATGTGGGTGTGGTCGAGGCCGATGGGGGCCACGACCGAGACCTGCGGAGCGGCAACGGACGTGGCATCCCAGCTACCGCCGAGCCCCACCTCAACCATGGCGACGTCCACGGGAGCATCAGCGAAGGCCGCATAGGCCATGCCGGTGATGACCTCGAAAAAGGTCATGTCGATCCCGTCCAGTTTCCGGTCATCCACCATTCGGACGAAGGGTTCGATCTCGTCCCAGATCTCGGCGAACCTCTCCTCAGATATCGGTTCCCCATCGATGGAAATCCGCTCTCGGGCGTCGCTGAGGTGAGGGCTGGAGAACCTCCCCGTGCGCAACCCAGCGGCACGCAACAGCGCGTCGATCATGATGCACGTCGATCCCTTGCCGTTGGTTCCCGCCACCTGGATCACAGGGGTGGCTCGTTCGGGATTACCCAGCAACTCCATCAGGGCGGCAATGCGACTCAGGGCCGGGCCGACGCGGTGTTCGGGCCAGCGGGATGTGAGTTCGGCTACGAGGGCAGTGTGTTCCATGATGAGGACATCCTAGTGACGCGGTTACTATGTTCTGCGTGATGAGTAGATACCCTGAGCCCTCCGTGCGACACTGGCCGGACTGGGTGGGATTGGTGGCCCGTCTGATACCCGGTGCCGTCTTTTTCTACGCGGGAATCGTGAAAATCGGGAACGTGGATGGCTTCGCCTTCGATATTCGCGCATATCAGCTGGTCGGTTGGGATCTGTCCCAGATGTTGGCGTACGTCCTTCCGGTGGTCGAGGTCGCAGTCGGGATCCTGCTCATCGTGGGGCTGCTCACCCGCTGGGCGGCGCTGGTCACGGCGTTGTTGCTGATCGCTTTCATAGGCGGCATCGTCTGGGTCTGGAGTCAGGGTATCAGCATCGACTGCGGCTGCTTCGGACATGGTGGCGAGGTGGCTCCGGAAAATACCCAGTACCCCAAGAAACTGGCCGAGAACTTGGCAATGACCGCACTGTGCTGCTGGCTCGTCGTACGACCACGCTCTCTCATCAGTTTGGATCAGAAACTTTTTGGCTCACCTATTCGTTTCAGCGAAGAGAACCACAACGACATCGCTGACATGGCAGATAACGAGGAGTGAATTCTTACCCCATGGCCAACAACTCGAACCTGAGCAGACGCGCCGCCCTCAGGAAACAACAGGAATTGGAGGCGCGCCGCAAGCGTAATACCAGGATGATCGGCATTGGCTTGGGCGTACTGGTCCTCGTGATAGCCGGTATCTTCGGATATGTCATCTGGAACACGATGAGCGCCAAGGCTCCAGACGACAAGGCTCCGGCAGCTGAGCAGCTCACTCCTCCGAACGCCACGGAAGGACATGGCATCGCCATCAAGAGCAAGAACACCCAGCCTGCGAGCGACGTGCCGAACGTGGTGGTTTACGAGGACAGCCAGTGCCCCATCTGCAAGGACTACGAAACCCAGTATGGCAACGCCATGCTTCAGCTCATCGATGAGGGAAAGATCACCCTCGAGGTCCGCACCGCGTACTTCCTTGATGACCAGATCGAGCAAACTCCGAACAAGAAGTCGTCCCAACGTGCTGCCATGGCGGCGGCGGCCGCAGACGCGGTGGGCAAATACCGCGAATACCACAAGGTGGTCTACGAAAACCAACCCCCAGAGGGTGTCGGTTACACCGACCAGCAGCTCCGGGTCGATTTCGCAGCCAAGGCAGGGATTACGGGAGATGACCTGGCGACCTTCCAGAATCTCTACGACACCAAGGCCTATGCAGACTTCGCGAAGAATTCCAACGACGCCATGGAATTGGCCGGGGTCAGGGGCACACCCACGTACGTCGTCAATGGCAAGAGGATCAATCTCGGGAACCTCCCCTCAAACGATCCGCAAACTGTACTGACCGCCATCCAGACCGCCGCTTCAGGTTCCAACTGATCAGCGACCTAATGTGTCTGGGCCACCGAGGTCTCTCAGTGGCCCAGACACGTCACGGGGTGTGACTTTTACCTCATCCGCCGCGCACAACTACGATTCCCTACCATGACGAACCCTGCCTACAACTCCGGACTACCCACCAAACCCGCCCTCGAGGGTCTCGAGAGCAAATGGGGGCAGGTGTGGCACGAGGACGGCATCTACGCATTCCGGCGTCCCACTTCCCGCGAGCAGGTGTTCTCCATCGACACCCCACCACCGACGGTCTCCGGATCGCTACACGTGGGCCACGTCTTCAGTTACACCCACACCGACACCATCGCCCGCTACCAGAGGATGCGGGGCAAAGAGGTGTTCTATCCGATGGGCTGGGACGACAACGGCCTACCCACCGAACGCCGTGTCCAGAACTATTACGGTGTGCGTTGCGATCCGTCGCTTCCCTACGACGAGGACTTCACTCCCCCGGCCAAACCCGATCCGAAACGCCAGGTGCCCATTTCGCGCCGCAACTTCATCGAGCTGTGCGAGAAACTGACTGCCATTGACGAGAAGGTCTTCGAGGATCTGTGGCGGTATCTCGGATTGTCCATCGACTGGGACACCCTCTACACCACGATCTCCCCGGCCACGCAGGCCGTGGCCCAGCTGGCCTTCGTGCGCAATCTCGCCCGCGGTGAGGCCTACCTGAGTTTCGCCCCCACCATGTGGGACGTCACGTTCCAGACGGCAGTGGCGCAGGCAGAACTGGAGTCCAGGGAGCACCCGGGCGCCTATCACCGCATCGCCTTCCACAGCGCCGACGGGCCGGTGTTCATCGAAACCACCCGCCCCGAACTGTTGCCCAGCGTCTGCGCCCTGATCGCGCATCCCGATGATGAGCGCTACCAGCACCTGTTCGGAAACACCGTCACCTCCCCGGTCTTCGGAGTGGAAATCCCGGTCCTGGCGCACACCGCCGCCGAACCTGACAAGGGTGCCGGCATAGCGATGTGCTGCACCTTTGGCGACCTCACCGACGTGCAGTGGTGGCGGGAACTCGATCTGCCAACCCGCACCATCATCGGTCGCGACGGTCGCATCCAACGCGAGACCCCTGAGTGGCTCACCAACGCAGAGCCCTGGGCCGAGCTGGCTGGCAAAACCGTCTTCTCCGCCCGGGCCGCCATCGTGGAGCTGTTGCGCGCATCCGGGGATCTCGATGGGGAGCCGAAACCCATCTCCCGACCCGTCAACTTCTACGAGAAGGGTGACAAACCACTGGAGATCGTCGCCACCCGCCAGTGGTATCTGTCCAACGGTGGCCGTGACGAACAGCTGAAGGCGGACCTGTTGAAGCGCGGCGCGGAGCTGGCCTGGACCCCGGAGCATATGCACCACCGTTACGACAACTGGGTGGGTGGTCTGAACGGCGACTGGTTGATCTCCCGGCAGCGGTTCTTCGGGGTGCCCTTCCCGGTCTGGTATCCGCTCGACGCCGACGGTGAACCGCTCTACGACCAGATGATCGTCGCCGACGAGGCCAGCCTGCCCGTCGATCCCGTCACCGCGTGCCCGCCCGGCTACGAGGAGTCACAGCGCGGGATTCCGGGCG
>ERZ773073.1538-NODE-1538-length-10853-cov-114.630024_pt1 | contig 10853 bp, 10 predicted proteins | sample MGYA00580616_ERZ773073 | MGnify/ENA primary metagenome ERZ773073 (study PRJEB29015, sample SAMEA2737960) | human oral metagenome | biome: human oral; feature: human-associated habitat; material: dental | place: China | collected 2131 ...
GAATCGAACCCGGGTTGCCAGGATGAGAACCTGGTGTCCTAACCGCTAGACGATAGGGCCATAACTCTGCAATTATACCAAATATAGCTTGAATCGTCTATAGAGGACATTTACTGCCAGGTAACTCCTCCATTTTTATTTGCTGGCACGGCGCTAATCCATAATTTACCTGGCGATAATAGAAAATCCTTACCATCCGTTCCTATAAAAGATAGCTGATCTGCTGTGGCGGGTTTTCGCCATGTTACCTCATGTACGGTACCGTTTTGAAATATTATAGCTGCACCCTCGCCACTGCTATTATAATTTTCGCGCCAACCATCCTCTTGAACTAAGTTCATCTGCATCTTTAATATTACAACAATATCAGAGGTGATTTGTCCAGCTTCACGATCTAAATGAGGTGCGCCTGCCTGGCTGCGTTGGTAGTTATTTGCCTCTGGATTATATATCCATGAACTATTATAAGTTGCTCCGCTCATAGTAACGCTTATATTCGTTGCGTTTGGCTTGGGTGATTTTGCGCTGGTTGGCGCTCGTTTAATTGCTGGCGGCGTGGATTCTATGTAGCCCTTTGCGGAATTTAGCGCATCTAATTTTTCAAAATTTGTATAAACATTATGAGGAGCCCATCGGTCTGTACTGCGCCAGTAACTGCCTCCGTTAAAAAACTGATCGATATCTCTATATTTACCATTTCTAATTTCATCAAGAGAACGCTTGCTGCCGCCAACATGCGCCACACTTGCTTGCCATGGTGCTAACCAGTCTACGTAATATGGGCGCAAACTTCTTACGGGACCTATTAATCCGGGCTTACTCTGTTGATATAGATTTAAAAAGCGCGTAATTCCACCCTCGGCGATAGCTTCATAGGTTATTTCTGCTCCTTGTAGCCCACTTTGTGGGCGTGCTGCTGGGCTATTTTCAATCATAATCGCGGTGATCGCGCGTTTAGTAGATGCTTCATCGGGAACTTCCCTACCAGTCAGTGGCGCATAATATTTTTTTGGTGTAGGTGTAGGCTTTGTTTTTGGTTTTTTTACTACGGATTTTGTAACGGACTTTGTCTCTATCTTTGGTTTGTTCAGAATAATTGCTAGCGTAATCCCACCGCTAACTAACGCCACAACTAGAACAACACAAATACTTATAGATAACTTTCTATGATTAAGAACCCATTCTCGTAGTTTCAAAATAAAGGATTTTTTTGTGTTTATAAAATTTGGTTGTTTATTTTCCATTACACTACCTTTTAGGCTTATGCTAATAATTTTAATAGTGTATAGCAAAATCGTCAAGTTGACTTTTGCCTTTATTTATCTATTAGTATGTGCAATTTTACGCTATATTTTTAATCGCAAGATTTAATCTATCTAAGCTTTTATCTTTACCTAGTAACGCAAGGGTATCATTTAATTGCGGACTAAACTGTGCCCAAGTTGTAGCAATTCTTATTAAGCTAAATAAAATACCTGGCTTCTGGCTAGTAATTTCCAAAAGTGTATTAAGACAATTTTGAATATTTTCTGAGGTCCAATCATTGATTTTATTGAGTTCATCACACGATATTTGTAGTAACTTTTTTTGCTCTTCTGATGTTAATTTTTTGAGCTGTTTGTTGTTTAAAATTAAATCTAAGTTGATTTTTGGTTCACTAAAGAAATAACTGGTTAAAGCTGGCAGATCTTGTAGAGTTTTAAGCCGATCTTGTGCCAGGGCTAGCACTTGCTTTTTATATATTACATCTGCGGAATTTGCTTCTTTGCCCCAAAATAGTTGGCAACGTTCATAGAGGTCGTCTAAGTTTAAATTGCGGATAAATTGTCCATTCATCCAAATTAAACGCTTTTCATCAAAACGAGCACCCGATTTTTGCACTCTATCGAGCTTAAACTTCTTAATTAATTCTTCTTTTGTGAATATTTCTTGCTCTGTGCCATCGTTCCAGCCAAGCGATGCCAAAAAGCTCATCATAGCCTCTGGCAATATGCCTTCTTTACGGTATTCGTCAGCAGATTTCGCACCGTCGCGCTTACCTAGCTTTTTGTTGCCGGATGGCGCCATGATGTGAGGCGAACAAGCTAAAACTGGTGGTTTAATTTCGAGTGCATCATATAAAGATAAATACCTTGGTGTAGATGCTATATATTCTGCTCCGCGGATAACGTGTGTAATTCCCATTTCAAAATCATCAACAATATGAGCAAAATTGTAAGTTGGTAAGCCGTCAGATTTTATTAATATAAAGTCATCTAGTGCTTCTGGACCAGCGCTTAACTCTCCCATGATGGGGTCTTGCCAAGTATAACGTTTTATTTCAGGAACTTTAAATCTTAAAGGCTGAGTTCCATCCCATTTTGGCGGATTTTCTGGGCGATAATTTCGGTATAGAAAAGCCTCTTTCTTTGCTTTGGCTTCATCACGAAAAGCTTGAACTTGCTCGGGTGTATATGGATCAGCATATGCTAAGCCTTTATCTATCAATTTTTTAGCCCATTCTAAATAAATTCCGCGCCGCTCAGTTTGATGATATGGTCCAAACTTACCCTTTTCTTTACCATTTGCGGTTGGACCTTCGTCCCAATCTATACCTAGCCATGATAACGTTTCGTAAATCTTTTCTTCTGCGCCCTCTACAAATCGGGATCTATCTGTATCTTCTATTCGTAAAATGAATTTACCATTATTTTGCCTAGCTAAAAGCCATGGGAAAAGTGCCGCTCTTAAGCTTCCTACGTGAATATAACCAGTTGGGCTGGGTGCAAAACGAGTTCTTATTTGTGTCATATTGCTAATTATAGCATGTTTATAAGTTACTTAAGACTTGATGCAATGCGTTTAATCTGATCTGGGCCAAGTTGGGCTGTTCCCTCTATAATATGTAGAATTCCGCCACTCACCCAGGCTCCCCCGTTTTTGTAGCTATAAACGGATATCCCTCGCTCATTATCTATTTGATAATGCCCTTTTGACTTATCTTTTACATAATTTGTTAGCAATGATTCAGAGTCCCAATTACTATTTACTTGAACAAGCTTAAACTCATCATCATTTGTGGTAGATTTAAAATTAATTTGTACACGGCCCTCTTCGCCAAAAATTGGTCCATTAACTTTGAAGCTTCCTGGTATGTAACCTGGATAGCTGGCCTGTATGCCAGACTGTGCATTGACAATTCCCATGGAAAATGATGGAATTTGAGAATATGCTGTATATGCGATTGCTGCCGCGCTAATAAGCCCAGCCGAAAGTCCACCAATCAATTTAGCCTTACCCCAAAGTTTAGGCTGTTTAATCTGATGTCTATCTTGCTTGGGTGCATTCGCCAAGGCTTCTGATATAACTTCCTCTTTAATTTGACGCGCTGTTTTTAGAACAGGTTTATTGTTTGTTGCTATATTTTTACGTTCAGCCTGGCGAATTTGCGCAACTTTAGCAATTGGATGTTCTGTGTAAATATCTGAATCTTTAGGATTATGAATTGTATTTTGATTTTGTTTAGTTTGGTTCTTTGTGTGCTGGCTAGGCGAATTTTTTGTTGTATATAGTGGAGTGTTTTTTGGCTTTTGAATAGGCTGAATGATTGGTTTCCCTTGTCTCTGTAGGGAGGCTTGTCGGTGTTTTACTGCCGTGCTATTAAATATCATCTTGCGAGATTGAGTTGCATAATTAGTAGCTTTAGGCGCTGTAATTGGATTATTTACGTGATCTATATTACTTAATAGTGTGGGCGCTTTAAGTCTGGGTGTGGTTTTCTTTATTATGCTTGCTTCGGGTTTTTGTGTTTGCGCAAGCCTTGCCTTATTTGATTCAATTATTTTTTGCGCTTTAATAATTTCGCTAATTGCAGTATTGATTCTCTCTATATTTTTATTTTGTGGTTTTTGAGTAGATTTGTTTGTTTGCGCCGTTTGGGTGATAGTCTCTGCTTGGGATTGCTTTATGGCTGCCTCTAATTTTGACTTTGCAATCACTCCATCAAGATTATTATCTTGAGGCGGTGTAAAATTTGGTTTTTTTACAAATTTACGATTCAGGGTTCTGGATTTTTGGCGAGATATATGCATACCGCCAGCACTACCAATATTGCTTCTTGGACGCGATGGTGTGTGAGTAGTTAAAATCTTACTAGTTCCCTTGTTATTTTCCATAAATAAACCCATTCGTAAACTCTACCCGCTTACGTATAAATCATAAGCTGATTGTAGCATAAGCACTGTGTTTTTTGCAATATTTTGGTATAATACTACTTGTATGTACTATCTTTCTTCTCGCAAGAAAAAGTTAGCCAAGAAATTATTCTTTATGGCATTAACTGCTGTGTCTATTGTGATTGGGGTTACCATTCTAACCGCCTTGATGCTTGGATATAGTTTTAATTTTAATGGTACGGAAGGTCATGTAGAGCGCATAGGAATTCTACAGGTTGATAGTAAGCCAAACGGTGCAGAAGTGTATTTAAATAATCAACGTCATAGTACCAACACTAGGGCGCGAATTGCTCCTATAGAAGGAGATTACAACCTCAGGATACAGAAGGAGAATTATCGAACGTGGCAAAAACAAGTTAAAGTAAAGGGCGGCGAAATCACATGGGTGGCTTATCCTCGATTGATTCCAAATAAACTTTCACCTCAGTCTGTTTTGGATCTGCCAAAAACTTTAGCTGATGCCCTCCCCTCTGGTAGTAGTAGACGTTACGCATTACTTGAAAATGCTACAAACCCAACAGTAAATATTGCGTTTATAGATCGCGACACACCTGAATTTAAGTCTGTCTCTATGCCTGATTCAAGTTATGATAAAGCAGGTATCGGCAATTTTAAACTTTATCTTTGGAGCGGAAATGAACGTTATGTGGTTTTGAAACATATTCGTGCTAATAATCCTATTGAATGGTTAATTTTAGATACAGAGAAGCCTGAGGAATCTGTAAATATAAATCAAGCTTTTGGTATTGATAATATAAATGAAGTTGTATTTGGTGATTATGGAGGATCGCAGATTTACGCATTGATTGACGGTAAGGTGCGCAATTTGGATGTTTCTAATAAAACAATCAGCAGTCCACTTATTGATAATGTTAATAATTTTAGCCTTTATGGCGATGGCTATATTCTATTTGTGCAAGATAATCCAACTTCTAAAACTCGTAAATTTGGCTATATTCGAAAAGGGTTTAAAGAGCCTAGGATTATTAAAACTCTGCCACTAGAAGCAGGTAAAAAAGCTTTTATGGATGTAGATAAATACTATGATAGATTCTACTTCTTAGTCTCAAATGGTAACCAAGCTTGGCTTTATGGCAGCAAGAGTTTGTTTTATGGGCTACCTTCTGATAATAAAAATGATCGGCTTGATTTATCTGAAATATCAAAGTTTTCTATGAACCAAGAAATTATTAGCGTTAATGTAACGGAAAATGGTCAATTAGCAACTGTTCAGGATGGTAAAAGTTTTTCTACGTATAATTTAGAATCTACCTTGCAGAGTTCAACTCAGATAAAGCCCAATGCATCTGGCGAGGCGCAAAAGTTACGCTATCTTGATACATACATGCTATGGGGTGATAATAATGGTACCTTGCGAACCTATGAATTTGACGGTGAAAATCAGAATGATCTATTACCTGTCATTGCTAAATTCGATGCAACCATTAGCCCATCTGGCAAATATCTTTATTGTATAAACAAGAACTCCTCTGGTGATTACCAATTTGTGCGAATTCAATTGCTTGATATTTAGATTTAATTAATAATTAATAAGTTTCAATATAGATTTATCTTGCGCCAAATAACTGCTCAATTAGTGTTGGCCGTGTTCCAGTCATTTGGGCTGTAGTTTGTGTTTGTGATATCTTAGTAGGCTGAGCTTTTTCCGCGTTACTAGGATCTGGGCTTATCTGTTTGGCAAAAACTAGGAATCGCTTTTGTGCAGTACCTAATGGAGTACATGTTATCAAGGTAATAATTGGATCGTTACCTTTGTAATTTAAAACATGCGTTTCGGTTGGCAATACAGTTTTGGTATCAAAAACTTTATAAGCATAGCGCTTAGAGTTGTAATTTATGTAAATAACATCATCATTAGTGAGTCGCTCAAGCTGCACGAAGATAAATTTATACGCCCCACTATCCGACCAGTCGCTACTAGAATGAGCTGAGAATACTGCATTTCCAATTTGACCAGGTAACGCACTTGCACCTGGGTATCTAACGTGGGCGATACCATTTGACATTGCGTCTAGTTGTTGTTTGGCACTACTTCCGACATTGAGTACAATTGGTGCATCAACGTTGATTTTTGGTATGATCATCTTATTTTCTGGGCCGACTGGAACATCTGCGTTTGGATCAATTATAATACTTTCTGGCTGAGATTCGCTTGGTGACACATATGCTTTAACATTGGCAATCAGAAACTGATTATATTGTAAAAGAAGACCAATTATACAAGCTGTTAGCATTCCTGCTATTGGTATAAAATGACGACTTTTACGGGCCTTTTTTGCTGAATGTTGTGCTTTAGCTATGATGTCTCGTCGAATTTTATTCAAAGCTTCAGTTTTTGGGGAATTAGAGCTATCATCAGATTGGTCGGTGTTATTTTGCCCAGCAAAGATATTTGTAGCAGCATTGCCTAATGAACGATTGCGTAACTGTTCCTTTTGTGCACCAAGATTTTTACGTATTTCATTAACGTAGTATTGTTCGTAATATTTTTGATAATAAGTCTGCCATGCACTATGATATTTTTTCCATTGCTCGGCATTTAATTGCTGTAGGTAAGCTTGATTTGCGGGCTGGCTATTTGTGGTGTATTGATTTTGGCTATTGTTATTTGTTGGATTATTTGCCGCCGTGTCGCTATTGTGCGAAATATTCAAAATACCAGACTCGTTATTTTGTATGCTTCCTTGATTAGTCAATGCAGGTTGATTTTTGCTTTTATAAAGATTGTTAATTTCGTTGCGCACTAAAGATAAAGCCGCCTCTCGCTGATTTGAATTTGTAGGCGTACCATTATCAGAAGTATTTTGCACTCCTGAATTAGACTGATTTTGTGAAAAATTATATTTTGGATCCATGAATCTAGTATTTTTTCTCATTCTATTATACAATAGATTACGAGTCATACAAAGATTTGCCTTTTGTATTTTTGCCGCGGTGGTGGAATTGGTAGACACGCTAGACTCAAAATCTGGTGAGCATTAGCTCGTGCCGGTTCAAGTCCGGCCCGCGGTACCACAAATTTATTGATTATATATAGATTGCCTTTTGGCAATTTTTATTATTCTGTAATTCCTGCAGAGATAGCCTCTAGTGGTTTACTTGGATTCCATAAGTAGTACACCGCCATTACGCTAGCTGTATTACCGCGCCATATCTTTAAGGGCTGGGTCCACTCCATCGTTATAACTTTGCCCCTGTTGGCTATTATTATAGTATCTTTATGTAAAGTAGCAATTGTTACTGGGTATGTTACTGTAAATTTATGTAGAGAATCAACAAATTGCAGAAGTTGCATGCTAAACGTCAGCATTTTAGGATAATATACACTACGGAACAGTTTTTGGACTTGCGCAAAACTAGCTACAAAAAGCGTATTTTTACGTTCTAAAATTTGGTTATGGCTAGATGAAATCAAGTCAATTGCGTCTCTGGTGAGTATTAGCACTCCCTTGTAATCACGTATAAAATCATCATAAACTATTGCGGTTTCGCTGCTTCTACCAGCATCGCCAATTAATAGAATGCCATTTGCCCACTCTGCTAAAGCGCGCATATCGGGTAAAGCATCACGGCTTAGACTACCGCTTAAGTTGCTTGGCGCAAAACGTGCCTCTGTGATATTAGTTGGTATGCTCTTTTTTAATACATCGGGCAACAAAATACGAGCCTCGCCTATGCCTGTTTTTAACGCTGTACTATAACTTTCAGCTACGCCAGCAAAGCCTAATTTATTTCCACCAATTATACCTAATCTACCTGATTGTTCTCGGCGCTCGGGCTTATTCCATAAAATATCTGTAAAAATTGGTTCGCCTGGTTTTTGGATTTGCCAAAAGGGAAATTGTTGCATAATAATCCTAAATATCAATTGTTATACTGACTGGGCAGTGATCACTTCCCATAATATCCGGGTGAATTTGTGCTTCTGTTATTTTATTTGCTAGCTTTTCCGATACCAGCCAATAGTCAATCCTCCAGCCTATATTTCTTGCTCTGGCATTTGCCCAGTGTGTCCACCAACTATAATAACCATTACCTTTTGTAAAAATTCTAAAAGTATCTTTAAATCCTGATTGAATAAAAGCATCAAATCCCGCCCGTTCTTCATTTGTAAATCCATGTTTACCAATATTTGGTTTAGGGTTTGCTAAGTCATCTTCTGTATGGGCTACATTAAGATCGCCACAAAAAAGTACTGGTTTTATAGATTCAAGTTTTTTCATGTATTCAAGCCAAGCTTTATCCCATTTTTGGTGGCGTAATTTTAAACGGCTTAAATCACCTTTGCTATTGGGAGTGTAGACCGTTGCCACGATAAAATTATCAAACTCTGCTACAATTATTCTACCCTCATTATTTGGATTGCCATAATCATCTTGATCTAGATTATATTTTTTAACTATATCTTCAGGGAAATCAAGCCAAGTATTAAGCGGTTTAGCTTTGCTAAAGATTGCCGTTCCGCTATATCCTGCTCGTTCGGCGCTATTCCATATTTCAAAATAATCTGGTAGATCAATCTCGACTTGATTTTTCTTGGCTTTAGTTTCTTGTAGACACAATATATCTGGTTGATGCTCGCTAATAAAAGATAAAAAAGTACCTTTTTTAATAACAGCACGGATTCCGTTTACATTCCAAGAATATAATCTCATATCCAAATTATAACAGAACTTCGTAGATTGATACTACATACTTGACTTATATATTACAAAGTTGTAGTATAGGGAATGGGTTTGCAAAAAGCTAGCCCAGTACTTTCCGATTTGAAAGCAATAACTAACTATTGCTTTCCCTGTTGTTTAAGGATATGATCATGTCTGATCTTAAAGTTCATGTTCATAACGTGAACGAACTCCTGAGTCCAAAAGGCGACACTGTCTCTTTGAAAGTCTCAGATTCTGAGAATGGAGATTCGGCGATCAAAACAATTCTTTGCGAATTTGAATCATCGAATTATCACCAAAAAGATGGTGTAGTAACACTTAAGCCTATTGAGAGCCCTGAATGGTGGAAGCGTCCTCGTTCTCCTCGCGTGCGAGTCAATACGAATGAAGAGTACGCTACCATTGAAGAGTCTCTCTTCACTCACGTCTTTAAGTATGAACCTGTATCGGTTCTTTCTTAAAGTATAAATCCTAAACCACATACCCCGCTGTTTTTACGGCGGGGTTTTTCTTTTGTCTCATTGTTCCTTAGAATCTTTATAGATTGGTAGTTTGACTTATAAACATAAGTATGCTAATATAAAAAGTGGGTTTGCAAAAAGCTAACCTCGTCCCTTCCAATTTGAAAGCAATAAATTTGCTTTCCCTGTCATGTTAGGATTTGCCATGTGCAGCAATGAAATCGTCAGGATCTATGTTCAGAATATGAGCACCCTTAAGAAGAGCTTTAATCGGTATCGTTCCTATTATGATATCGAGAGTTATGTGCCAAAAGGGTTTAAAAAACTGTTTCAATATCAGTTGTTTAAGAAGGTTTTTGTATTGTATCGTGACTACCTTATTATCAGTGGCATTACTGAGAATATTCCAAGTGAGTTTAAACGTTGCCAGTTAGAGGTTTCAGATTATGATGATAAAACAAGCTGGAATGGTACCAAAGAAACCATTTCTCTAGACTTGCGTGGCCTTGAGAAATACACTCCGAGTGATTCTGTATTTGTTTTGAGGGCGTATGATCCTAATTCTACGCGCCTATGTAAAGGCTTTACGGTAGTAATTTTCTTAGATGGTGGTTATATTTGTGTTGAGCGATATGTATTCGAGCGCCTTTTCGGCACCAACCCTGGACTATCGCAACTGCCATCAATAAGTGACGTGTGTAAAGTTGTTAAGCTATTCAATGCTTGGCTCTAAACCACATACCCCGCTGTTTTTTACGGCGGGGTTTTTCTTTTGTCTCATTGTTCCTTAGAATCTTTATAGATTGGTAGTTTGACTTATAAACATAAGTATGCTAATATAAAAAGTGGGTTTGCAAAAAGCTAACCTCGTCCCTTCCAATTTGAAAGCAATAAATTTTGCTTTCCCTGTCATGTTAGGATTTGCCATGTGTAACGGCAAACTTTTCAAGGTCCATGTTCGTAATATGCGTGACTTCAAGAAGGCTTGTGAGTGGCATCGTAACTATCGGCTCGGCTGTGCTGATGCCAAACCTCTTCCAAGCGAGTGTAAGCGCTTTCATTTGAAAGTATCTGATGCTTTGAAAGTGTCTGATGCTTTGAAAGCGTCTGATGCTGGGAAAGATTCAGATCTTGAAGAAAAAGATATTAATTTAGATTTACTTCAAGATTTTGGTTCCATGTTTAATCTTAATGAACGTGTTTACCATAATGTTTCCCCTAAAGTAACTTGTAATTCCTATGGTTTGAACCAAGGTCATGAGGGTGACTTTCGAGTGACGGTCTTACCAGAGGATGGTTTTGCCTATATTGGGCGAGATTTGTTCTCACGTACCTTTCGCTATGAGCCTTCGCTGTCGCAATCGATCGATTCTTTGACCGAGATCAAAAAATCCTAAACCACATACCCCGCTGTTTTTTGTACGGCGGGGTTTTTCTTCACTTTAATATTAAATGTATTATCTAAATTTTAAAATTCGCTTAGCGTCGCG
>ERZ773073.1540-NODE-1540-length-10846-cov-8.899917_pt1 | contig 10846 bp, 5 predicted proteins | sample MGYA00580616_ERZ773073 | MGnify/ENA primary metagenome ERZ773073 (study PRJEB29015, sample SAMEA2737960) | human oral metagenome | biome: human oral; feature: human-associated habitat; material: dental | place: China | collected 2131 ...
ACGTACGTGGATATTTGGATTTACGTGCCTGGTCTTTAAGACTACGTACATAGATAGAGAAAAACCACTACGTGATGGCGCTTTTTCCTTCACGAGAAGGAGACTTTTCCCTCCGCCGGATAAGAGGAATACTCGTGATAAGGCGAAGGGCTTGCGTATCACTTCGGAGAGGTATATCGGGGAGCTGGGCTATCCTATGCGATCTCACCATGGGATCTCCCTCGCTCAGGTAGCTCCGCTGTCGCTCATTCGTCTACTGCAGGAGGTGGGGAGAGGACTATATAATAGCGGTGTTTCATAGGCGTTTATGGTGCTGATTTTTTTTTCTTCTATTATAAAGTTGCTACCTTTGTGTATCACTTTACTGTTGCACTCTTGCTGTTATGAAACACGCTCGCATGCTCTGTGTCGTCCTTGCGCTCTCTTCAGGTAGCCTTCTGGCGCAGACGACCTTCCCAATACAGGGCACCTTGAAGAAGACCGCCGACCGTACCCCTGTGGACTTTGCTAATGTCCTCCTGAGAAAGCCCGCAGATAGTACTCTCGTCGTAGGGACGACGAGTGACGAACATGGGGGCTTCCGCCTCGAGGCTCCCCAAGGGACTTTCCTCCTGGAGATCCATGCACTAGGCTACAAGCCCTTCCACAAAACCCTGACGGTCACGGGTGCTCTTGACCTCGGCGAACTCCTCCTCACCGAAGAGACCAAAGAGCTCTCCGCTGTCCAAGTCACAGGCCGTCGCCCCATCATGCTCCGCAAGAGTGATCGCATGGTCTTCGACGCTACACAGATCGCTCCTGCTGCCAGCTCGGCTCTGGATGTCCTACGGCAGACCCCTGGGGTGAATGTCTCCGACGATGGTGTCAGCCTAATCGGTAAGGGCGGGGTGATCGTCCTCATCAACGACAAGCGTGTCCGTCTCTCGGGGGCTGCGCTCATCGGGCTCCTACGCTCCTACCCGCAGTCCGACCTTCAGGAGATCCAGATACTCACCACCCCGCCTGCTAAGTACGAAGCTGAGGGGAATGCTGGTGTGCTGAATATCATCCTCAAGAAGGCCAAGAATGATTTCTTAGGAGGAAGTATCGCTTCTCGCTTCGCACTTCGTAACGATAAGGTCCTGTATAGCCTCAATACCAACCTCAACTACAAGAAGGACAAGGTCACCGCTTCTCTCCAGCTCGGAGGAGGCTCGGCAGGCTATGATGGTGGCCTAGGGACCTACCGCACCTATCCCAAGCAGGGTACTTTCCATTCGAGTGAGACCGCCTACTCGGGGCAGGGTCCTTACTTCAACCTTCGTGCGGGGCTAGACTATGCCTTCACTCCTGAGCTCTCCATGGGGGCGAGTATATCCTACAGCCCACAGAAGGATAATTCTCGCCGAGAGAATGATAGCCGAGACTATCGTATCCTCTCCAGTAAGGCTTATGAACTCCTACGCTTGTTCCCCGGTGTCGCCGACGAGACGGACAAGAGTCGCTATACGACGGCGAATGTTCACCTTGAGAAGAGCTTCAAGTCCGCTCCCAAGCGTCGTCTCTCGTGGGATGCCGACTATGTAGGCTATCGAAGCCAAGAGGGGCGTAACTTTACTTCCCGAGGCTTGATGCCTAATGGTACTCCCATCCCAGGCTCGGACTTCTACTTCGATGCTCTGACCGATCAGCACACCGACTCCTACATCACGAGCCTGGACTATACCGAGCCGCTTGGTAAGGGGACGCTGGGCTTTGGGGCTAAGGGGACATGGACCCGCACCACCAACCGAAGCGACTACGATGCGAAGAGCTCCATGGGTGAGCGCCACGACAAGATCACCTTCGACGAACATGTCTATGCGCTCTATGCTGACTTCAAGCATCCGCTCTCCGACAAGTGGAATCTCCGCACGGGTCTTCGTATGGAGTACACCCACACGGCAGGCGAAAACAACGGCCGTCGTCTGGAGCACCTCAAGAGCTACCTCAATGTCTTCCCCACGCTCTTCTTGGGATTCAACCCCAACGACCGCCATGCCTTCAGCCTCAATGGTACTGTCCGCCTCAATCGCCCCCACTTCGGCCAACTCTCGCCGTTCGCTAGCTATGAGAACCAGTACAGCGTCATGCGAGGGAAAGAAGATCTGCGTGCTGCCAAGCGTGCCCAGCTTGCTCTCGGCTACACCTTCCTTGGGGCGCTGAACTTCCAGCTCGACGGCGGCTATCTCTGGGATGGTATCACGCAGGTCGTGCGCCTCGATCCCGTGACGAACCAAGGGAGCTATATGCATGACAATGCCGAGAAGACCTGGACCTTCGGCCTGGAGAATAGCTTCTTCTTCAATAAGGTCAGCTTCTTCCAGACCTACATCTCCCAGCGTCTCTGGTACTCCGATATGAAGATCGGCCCTGAGTCCACCTCACTCTACGGAGGCGCAGGCTTGAGCTATCATGTCAGTCTCAACAATACCTTCTTCTTCAACCGCAGTAAGACCTTCCAGGGGACCTGCTCCTTCTACTATCGGACACCTGGCTACGATGGAGGCTTCCATATGGGACACATCATCTCCGGCGGAGCGGGCCTATCCTACACGCTCCTCCAAGGGAAGCTTCGCCTTGCTCTTGATGCGTACAATCTCCTCCGCAATAATCTCCGTATGGACATCACGACACCTGACTCCCAGATGCACGCAGACAACGAGAATAATATACTCACCCTCAACCTTGGCGTGACCTATTCCTTCGGAGCTCCCATCCAAGGCAAGTCCGAGCGCAAGAGTGCCCAAGAGCTCCGCTCCCGCATGTAGTGCCCCGCCGCCTCCCGCTCTTAAGTCACTCCCGCTAACGCAAAGCCCCCAGCAGCCGTCCTCGTGGTGCCTGCTGGGGGCTTGCTGTAGTCTATCGCAGCTCCGCTGTCGCCCGCTCGCCTACTGCAGGAGGCGGGGAGAGGACGTATAATAGCGGTGTTTCACAAGCGTTTATGGTGCTGATTTTTTTTTTTTTCTATAAAGTTGCTACCTTTAGGGACCACTTCCATTAGCACCGCACTCCTTGAAATGAAACACATTCACTTGCTCTTAGTCGCCTTTGCGCTATCTTCTGGTAGCCTTCTCGCGCAGACGACCGTCGCTGTACAGGGCTCCCTAAAGAAGACGACCGACCGCATGCCCGTGGACTTTGCTAACGTCCTCCTGCGCCATCCCGCTGATAGTAGCCTCGTCGTGGGGACGACCAGCGATGAGCACGGGGCTTTCCGCTTGGAGGCTCCCGAGGGGACCTTCCTCCTCGAGGTGCGTGCGCTGGGCTACCGACCCTATCATCAGACGCTCACCATCGCTGGTGCTCTTGACCTCGGCGAACTCCTCCTCACTGAGGAGACGAAGCAGCTCTCCGCTGTCCAGGTCACAGGGCGCCGCCCGATCATGCTGCGTAAGGCTGACCGCCTGGTCTTCGATGCGACCCAGATAGCGCCTGCCGCCGCCTCGGCACTGGATGTCCTACGGCGGACGCCTGGGGTAAATGTCACGAATAGTGGCATTAGTCTCATCGGTAAGGGGGGAGTCATCGTCCTCGTCAACGATAAGCGTGTGCGCCTCTCTGGTACCGCTCTCCTTAGTCTCCTGCGCTCCTATCCACAGTCCGACCTTCAGGAGATTCAGATCTTGACCACACCACCTGCTAAGTACGAAGCCGAAGGAGATGCGGGCGTCTTGAACCTCGTCTTGAAGAAAGCAAAGAATGACTTCTTCGGAGGAAGTGTCACGCCATCCTTTGGGATCAAAAGGTCGCGACCTCGCTATGATCTCAGTACGAGCTTCAACTATAATCAGGGCAAGGTCACAGCCTCCCTTGATCTCGGTGCCGGTACGGGGCTGTTTGATGGTGATCTGCGTACCTATCGCACCTATCCTCAGCAGAAGACCTACTATGTCAGTGATACCTACTACACGGGGCGGGATAAGTACTTCAACGTACGTGGAGCGCTGGACTACGCCTTCACTCCAGAGCTCACACTCGGCTTCAGCGCCTCCTATACGCCACAGCAGGATAGTGCGCATCGTGAGAATGACTCTCGTGACTATAGCATCGCTCCCGATGGCTCGTACCAGCTCCTTCGCTCCCTCCCAGGGCTTGCGGTGAACACCGATCATGGGAGGTACATCTCGGCGAATGCCCACATGGAGAAGACCTTCAAGGGGGTGCCCAAGCGTCGCCTATCGTGGGATGTGGACTATGTCGGCTACCGCAATCGGGAGGATCGTAGCTTTACCTCCTCGGGCCTGACCCCTCAGGGTGCTCCTATCGCAGGCTCGGACTTCCGCTTCAATGCGCTGACCGATCAGCATATCGACTCCTATATCGCCAGCCTGGACTATGTCGAGCCCCTCGGTAAGGGGAGGCTGAGCTTCGGAGCAAAGGGAGCTTGGACGCGCACCAGCAATAGTAGTGACTATGATGCAGCGAGCACGATGGGTGAGCACCATGATAAGATCCGCTTCGATGAGCAGGTCTATGCGCTCTATGCGGACTTCAAGCATCCCCTCTCTGAGACCTGGAGTCTTCGCACGGGGCTTCGTATGGAGTACACCCATACGGCAGGGGAGAATAACGGCCGTCGTCTGGAGAACTTGAGGAGCTATCTCAACCTCTTCCCCACGCTCTTCTTAGGCTACAATCCCAATGATCGCCATGCCTTCAGCCTCAGCAGTACCATCCGTCTCAACCGTCCGCATTTCAGTCAGCTCTCTCCCTTCGCTAACTACGAGAATCAGTACACCATCATGCGAGGGAAGGAAGACCTACGTGCTGCGAAGCGCGCACGGCTTGCCCTCGGATATACCTTCCTCGGTGCGCTGAACTTCGAGCTCAATGGGGGCTACCTATGGGACGGGATTACGCAGGTGATACGCCTGGATCCTGCGACGAACCGCGCGAGCTACACGCATGAGAATGCCGAGAAGACCTGGATCATTGGACTGGAGAATAGCTACTTCTTCAATAAAGTCAGCTTCTTCCAGACCTACATCTCCCAGCGCCTTTGGTATAATGAGACGAAGCTTGATACCAATGTGTCCTCTCCCTATGGAGGCTCTGGTCTAAACTATAGCTTCAGCATGAATAATACCTTCTTCTTCAACCGCAGTAAGACGCTCCAAGGTACCTGCTCCATCTACTACGCGAGTCCACGCTACGATGACGGAGGTATGAGATACTCGCATAAATTCACGGCTAATGCAGGCCTATCCTATACGCTCCTCGATGGGAAGCTCCGTATCGCTGCCGATGCCTACAGTCTCATCTGGACCCAGCTCTACATCAATATCAATACCCCCGACTACCAGCTGCGCGTCAAGAACGAGTCGAATAGCCTCTACTGCTCGCTGAGCTTGACCTATTCCTTCGGTGCCTCCATCGAGGGTAAGGATGAGCGCAAGAGCGCCCAGGATCTTCGCTCGCGTATGTAGCGCCCTGCCGCTCCCGCTCTTGGGTCACACCCGCTAAAGCAAAGCCCCCAGCAGCCGTCCTCGTGGCACCTGCTGGGGGCTTGCTGTATCCCTCGCCTGCAAGCAGAGCTGCTACGTCTTTCGCCCAAAGCTTGCGCCTTCACTCTGCTTTCTCCTTCGCTCAAAGTGCCTGCTTCATCGGTTGCACGTGCCGAACGTATACCCCTTCTCATCAAGACGTATACGTATCGTGAGCAAAACGTATACGTTTGGCGGTGAAAACGTATACGTTTCGAGCGTGAAACGTATACGTCTTGGGCAGGAAACGTATACGTTTTGCCCGCACAAGGTATACGTCCTCACGCCACAGCTCCCTCCCGCACCGAATGAACGGGCTTGCTACTGAGTCCCTCGCTGTATGGTACAGCCTTTTGCCTTGTCTCTTCTTCGGAGGGAAAGGAGAATGTTTGTCGCAGAAAAAGGCTACCTTTGAGGTGCTTCCCCTGAGAGGGAAGTGTCTTTCACAAGAAGTGTCCAGAGAACGGCTACGAGCCGTCCGCAACCTATCCGCATACGGGGCAAGGTGCGAGAGGCAGATCTCCTGCCTGACACGAGAGGACGTATCGTCTCATCTAAAAACTAAAGGTATGACTACCCAAGCTACATCTACTTCGGCAGAGGAGCTCGCATCTGGCTCCTACATTGTCTATGCGACCGAGCACCCCGAGGGGCATCTGCGTCGGATGGATGGCACCCTTCTACGTCTCTATCCTGCGATATCTGCTCCCGCACCACTTACCCCCGAAGCATGCACCGAGGGCACTGACCTCTTTCGCCAAAGTGTGCCCCTCTTGTGGCGGCATCGTGAGCGTATCCTTTCGGATAGCCGAATGTTCCTCACTCCCATAGCGGAGGTGAATGGATTGGCATATCTGGGAGCCTTCTCCCCAGCGCCACTTGGTGCATACATTGAGCTTTGGACGCTGTGTGATGCTGCGCTCATCACGGACGAACGGGGGATAAAGCACTTCGTGACGCGTGTGGCAGGTAGCCCGCTCTCTGGGAGCAATCGCTGCACGCTGGTAAGCGAAACGGGCGAAGTCAGCATGCGCAGTGTGTGTGGCTTTAGTTCGCTGTGGCACCCCTTCCGTAGGCTTATTCGCCGCTACCGAACACTCCAAGCCACGGCTCAGCACTACACCCTTGTCGAAGTCCTTACCCTCCTCAGCAAGGAAGGGTAGGGCTGCCCTTCCGACCCTCTTCCTCATCCATGAAGTAGCCCCCCCCCTTCCGAAGGCAAAAAGTAACCCATACAAGTCATCGAAGTGACTCGTATGGGTTTGCATATCTCCTCCTTTTCATCGTGCTAGCTTTTTGCTAAGTTTGCTGTAGACAAATGAATCTGAAGACATAGAGTCTACACCGCAAACGTCTTACCATCACTCGCCATCCCATTATGAAGAAGAGAGCCCTTCATACCCTATTCGCCTGCCTCTGCGTGAGCGCCCTCGCCTCATGCGGTGCTCAGCAGGCGCTCTGCTTTGCCCCACAAACAGCGCTCGATACAAGCACCAACACGATCAAGGTCGCTGATCAGCCCGTCTTCAAGGTCGCTACCTCGGTACTGAACCTCAAGGAGAAGCAACTTGCGCTGAACAAGGAAGCGCTGCCGAAGGAGTGGGCAGCGTATATCGCCTCCATTCTCAAGGAATGCCATTCGACCCAAGACACTATCATCGCCGCTTCGCCGAGCTTCATCCTCGTGAAGAGCACGGGCACTCATAGTAAGCGAGATGTCCGCTACATGTATAGCTATCAGCTTAACTTCGAGTCAGGGCGCTGGGTCTGCATAGGTCTTGATGCCGCAACGGAGAGTGCACCGACGATGGATGGAGTGTGTGGATTTCTACGGAGGGTCTATGTGACCAAGCGGAGGAATCGCGTGATCGTCAAGGATTCTTTCGGGGATATCGCCATCGTCTATGTCCTACAAGGACGAGATCGCAAAGCTCCTTTCAGGGACACCTCTGCTTGGCGACCAGCCGACATCTCCGCTATGATTTCGACAGTGTACTATATTGAGAAGGAGTTCGATCCCAAGAGCCATGCCGTAGCGACAGGGAGGTATGTAAAGTAAATCCACTAAGCCATGAAGAAGCTATTCACCATCATCCTCTGCTGCCTCTGCGCCCAGATCACGCTGCTCTCGCAGATCATATACTCGGGGCGGGTCATCTCGTCCGAAGACAAGACGCCGATTCCCCTGGCCAACATCGTCCTCTTAGCGCAAGACTCCTCCTTCATCGCTGGCGGGGTCACCGACGAGCTCGGGCGCTATTCGATCACGACGGAGCAAGGGAAAGTCCCGCAGTGGATACGAGCGACCTGCATCGGCTATGAGGATCTACTGCGACCTATCAGCCGCTACCCTCGGGAAGGTGCGGAGCTCATCTTAGAGGTACAGACCAACCAGCTGCAGGATGTGACGGTTCGGGCGAAGCGCAAAGCCTTCAAGCTGAAGGATGGTACGCTCGTCGCCAACGTCGCGGCGGTGCCTTCACTCAGGAATAGCGGTTCGATCGATAACCTACTGAACCGCATCCCCTTCGTGCAGGGCTCGGACGGATCCTTCTCTGTGCTGGGGACGGGTGGCGAAGCGACCCTCTACCTGGATGGCCAGCGGGTGGAGGATGCGAGCATCCTCCAGCACCTCCGCTCCCAAGATATCGCGAGTGTCGAGGTCATCAATACCCCTGGCGCCCAGTATAAGGCCTCCACGAATTCGGTGATCAAGATCCAGACGATCAAGAAGCAGAATATGACCAGCTTCTCTGCTTCGCAATATGCTCTCCTGCAGAATCGCCTCAGCACCTATACCGGTGTCAACGTCGCTCACAGCAATGCTCGGGCTTATTGGAGCTTCAATGCGGGCTATAGCCACACCGCGATGGCGAGTGGGAATAGCGATTACTACAGCATGCCGAATGGGAGTGGAGACTTATTGGAGACCTTCAGCTCGTCAGATATGACCAATCGAAGTGACTTCTTCATGGGTGGCTTGGGGCTGAATATATCCCCAGCTAAGGAGACGAACATCGGCTTTGTCTCCAACCTCAAGGTGGGTGCTGCGAAGTTCGATGTCTCTTCTGAGGGGCTGATCCACAAGGAGAGCGGGATCGTACGCCTGAATACTCCCTATACTTCGCAAATAGATTCACGTCCCTATAAATCCACGTCGAGCCTCTATTACAATGGGAAGATAGGTGCCACGAGTGTGAACGTTACCGATGAGATCCTCTTGGGGAGTGGCACCAATACCTCCATATACGACGAGGCGGGTACTTCGGCACATGCGCAGACCAAGGGGGCTCAGCGCTATGGCATGAACTCCCTGATGCTGTCCTTCCAGACACCTGTCAAGGGGGTGAAGCTGGGCTACGGCGCTGAGCTGGCCTTGAGCTTCAATAAGAGTGAGCTGCAGCAGACAGAGCAAGGCATCGTGACTGACGTCATTAGCTCCACGGTGAAGAATGGCCAAACGCTACTGGGCACCTTCGTTGATGTGAGGGCTCAGTGGCTGGGGCTGTCGTGGTATGCAGGCTTGCGATACGAGTATGAAGCCTCTTCCTATACGCAGAATGGTACGCGTATCACCCGTCAGAAGCCTTCCCCTCACTTCTTAAGCCCCAGCTTCTCGCTGTCTTATTCGGGCGAAGATCTCCAATCTACGCTGTCTTATCGTAAGAGCCTCCACCGCCCAGCGTACTCGTCCTTGAATAACTTCACACTCCTCGAGAATCAGTACGTCTACCAGCAGGGTAGTCCCTTCTTACTCAACGAGACGAAGGATATCGTACAGCTCCTCGCCACCTACAAGACGCTCTCCTTCAGTGCCAGCTACAACTACGTCCAGAACACTGCGACAGCAGTATTAGCCCGCCACGAGACGAAGGCCGACGTGGTGCTCAAGCGTACGATAAGTATCCCCAGCTATTCGACGCTCTCGCTGGGGCTGGATTGGAGTGATTCATTCGGTCCGTACTCTCCATCAATCGAGGTGGGATTCCAAAAGCAGCTCCTCAAGTACAGTGGCTTGACCTTCGATCGCCCGATGCTGGAGCTCTCGACAAGCCATTATGTAGAGCTGGGGAAGGGCTGGAGTGTGAACGCTGACGCCAGCTACTCAAGTAGAAGTCATCGCCTCTTCAGTGAGTACTCTGCTAAGTGGAGCTACAGCCTGATGCTATCCAAGGAGATAGGAAACTTCACCTTTGACCTCAGCCTGCAGAACCTCTTCCTCGACAACAAGCATTACAAGACACGCAGGATGGCTGGCATCTTTGCGCAGGAGATCGAAGCGCGGGACTTCTCGGGCGCCAGCTTGAATGTCTCCTACCGCATCCATTCCGTCAAGGCAGCCTACCGCAACAAGAAGGCCAGCAGCGAAGGCCAGCGCTTTTAGCCCACCTCCCATTCCGCTCCCTCCTGCTGTCACCTTCCCCTTCCTCCGCGAAGAAGGGTAGGGGCTTACCTGCATCAAGTAGCGGGCTTGAGCCGAACGTATACCCTTCCTCTTCGGGACGTATTACGAATCGTGAGCAAAACGTATACGTTCCCTCCATAAGGCGAGACCATTGCGCAAGCCCATCTCTTTACAGCTTTCACCTTCTTGCCTCGAAAATCGGAGTCTCTAGGCTGAGAAGAGGGATCCCTATATCTCCCCCTTGCCCCCTCTCGGGAGGATGATCCTCCCGAGAGGGGGCTTTCCTGGGCTATTTGCTGCTCTGGAGCACAAGAAGCCCAGGCATACGCTTCAGATTGTATGCCATAGCTTCCAAGATATTCTGTGTATGCGTTCGCTCAAGCCCTCGGTAGCGACATCGTCCTCCAGAAAACCACCTTCGTATGCTTCCGCAAGTACGCTCTATCAAACAGCGCGTCTTGCTGATAAGATTGTTGAACTCACGTTGTCGCTCTGTGAGCTTCATCCCCTTCTGCACCTTGAGCATAATCCCATCAATCAAGCCGTACTCAAAGAGACAAGCCGAGTTCTTCTTGCTACAATAACCTTTATCGGCAAGGACACTAACGCTCTGCGTCAGCTCAGCCTTCTCTATCAGCTCGGGCAATACACCGTATCGGCACAATTGGCTGGCGTGGTAATTACGCTCTCCACCAACCCTTGCCCATCGGTCAGCACGTGCTTTTTGTATCCGTAGCGATAGTGCCTGCCTTTGCGTACCCAACGAGCTTCCGTGTCCACCCCTGGCTTACGACTTTTCAGCTCATACTGATAAGCTTGCTCTTGGGCTTGCTCTTCTTCGGTGCGCAAGTCCTCTCGGTCGTCCGCCACTTCGATGAGGACACTTCCATCGGGAGCGTGCGGGCTATCCACAATGCTCGCATCCACGATAGCCCCT
>ERZ773073.1544-NODE-1544-length-10823-cov-39.164747_pt1 | contig 10823 bp, 12 predicted proteins | sample MGYA00580616_ERZ773073 | MGnify/ENA primary metagenome ERZ773073 (study PRJEB29015, sample SAMEA2737960) | human oral metagenome | biome: human oral; feature: human-associated habitat; material: dental | place: China | collected 2131 ...
CTCTGGCGACAGCGGCGGGGGCGCAGGCCGCCGCCCCGTCCGCGGCGGCGAGCGCACCGGCCTCCTCGGTGGCGGCCGCCGTACTCGGCTCGGATGCCGACGTCGACTCCTCGTCGGACTCCGAGTTGTCTGACGTGCCTGACGCCGCGACCCTGGCCCGTATTCACGACGCCTATGAGAATGCCGCGGCGACCTGCGCCTCGCAGTCGACCGGAGCCTCGGGAGACACAAGCGCCTTCACCAAGGCCCCGGAGATCTTCTACCCGATGGTCGAGGGCACTTACACCATCTCCTCGCCCTACGGTTACCGCCTGCACCCCACCCTGGGTTACATGAAGCTGCACGCCGGCCAGGACTTCGCCGCTCCCGTCGGCACGCCCATTTACGCCGCCGCCGCCGGGAAGGTCGTGACCGCCGGTATGGATGAGGGCGTCGGCACCGTCACCATCGAGCACAACATCGATGGCCAGATCTGGTACACCAGCTATCTGCACATGTATGAGGATGGCATCTACGTCAAAGTGGGGGACACCGTCGAGGCGGGGCAGCTCATCGCCGGTGTGGGCAACACCGGGCGATCCTCCGGCTCTCACCTGCACTTCGAGGTGCGCACCAAGAACGACACGGCCGACGAGTCCACCGTCGACCCCCAGAAGTGGCTTGATGACCACCACGCCGCCGAGCTGTCTACGGACTGCTCCTGAGCGGACGGACCTGGGCACGGACGAGGAGGACGCATGACACGCAGGCGGTACTGCGCCGTTGTCCCGCACCGCGGGGGAGCCCGGGAGGCGCCGGAGAACACCTGGAGCGCCGTCGAGCACGTCGTATCGCTGGGGCTGGCCTGGATGGAGACCGATCTGCGGGTCACCGCCGACGACGTCGTGGTGCTCTCCCACGACGCCGGGCTGGAGCGGGTCGACGGTACGGAGCGTTCGCTGGCTGAGCTGACCTGGGATGAGCTCGCCCGCGTCGACGCGGGCGATGGGCGCGGCTTCGTGCGGCTCGACGAGGTTCTGGAAGCCCATCCAGGACTCGCGCTCAATGTGGACCTTAAGGAGTCGGCGGTCGTGCAGCCCGCTCTTCAGGCGGTCCGCGCGGCCGACGCCCTCGACCGGGTGCGCTTCGCGTCCTTCTCCGCACGCCGCCTGGCCGTGCTGCGCCGTCAGGAGCCGCGGGCGACGACCTCGCTGGGCGGCGGCGACGTCGCGGGTCTCATGCTGCTCAGCGAGGCCGCGCTGAGACTGCCGCACACCCGCTGGGGTTGGACGCGGGGGCGGGTGGACGCCGTGCAGGTGCCGACGCAGTACCGAGGGGTGCCGGTGGTGACGCGGCGATTCGTGGCGCAGGCGCACACCGTCGGATTGGAGGTGCACGTGTGGACGGTCGACGATCCCGACGAGATGCGCCGCCTGGTCGGGCTCAATGTCGATGCGCTCATCACCGACGTGCCGAGCCTGGCTCTGGAGACTCTGGGACGCTGAGCCCGTCCGGGCACGGCCGGCTTGATCATGCGTGCCGCCGAGATCGGCATTTCGGGCCGAGGGTGACGGCGGCGTCGTCACCCTCGGCCCGAAATGCCGATCTCGGCGAGAAATTCGCCGGCGGGGCGCCGGGCGAGGGCGGATGGTGCTCCGGACAGGATTCGAACCTGCGGTTTTCTGCTCCCGGATTTGTACTCCTCACCCTAGACGAAGATCAGGATTCACTGTCTTCCACGACCTTTAGGTAGGCCTACCTGGCATCTCGCCACGTAGTCCTCTCTGCCGTGCCCCGCCGAGACGCCGACGTCTCACCGCTCCCCTGAGCCAGGCACGACCCTCCTCAGCGACGTCCTCGACCAACCCCAGTCATCAAGGTGATCGACATCTCTCTCTTTATGAACCCGGAGAGAGAACTCATCATGCTTACCTCAATCACTTTCATGTTCCTTCAGACCCGCCTCCTCATGGAGGCGGTAGCCGAGTACGCCGGCGACATCCGCTCCCAGGTGGCGAACGGACTCGCAGAGATCCAGGAGATCCTCTTCGAAGTCGAACGAGTCGAGGAACTCCTCAACACCGGGACTATCGCCGTCGATCCGGCAGCCTTTCAGCTCGTTCTCGCGACTGCGATGAGGGTGTCCTCAATCAACGTTCGCCACCGAGTAGAGGCAGGAGAGACCGGCCTCCAGGAAACCCTCGACGAGGTCGAGCAGCTCGAACGGAGCCTTCTTCGCGGCAAGGGCATTGACGCCGACCACAGTGAGATCGGAGAATCATCTTGACCGCCCCTCTCGACTTCACTGACATTCGCGCCCGCCCCAATGACGCATTACAGGAGATCAGCTGGCTTCTGGAGAGGGCCGACTCCGAGGAATTCGTCGGCGAGGTTCTGAACGCCCTCCAAGACACCATCTAAACGAACGACAACCAATCTCAAGAAAGGAGAACATCAATATTATTTAAGGTCATCCCATTATCCTTCGTTCAGAAGTCCATTCTCGCCACATCCGTAAAGAATGAGTTCAAATGTGTCAAAATGATCCCGATACCTACGAACGAAAGTTCATCGGAGAATATGAGGCGTTACTTCAGATACTCTGAAGCACCACAGCGCTGCAAGTTGAGACATTCGCCCTCACTTTCTTCTGAGGAGAATCACCATAGGTAGAACCCGCAGCATGACTAAGGCGGAGCTGAGTGGGTGCGTCAGCACACGTGGGCCGCGACCATGCCTAAGATCTATAAATCGGTGCCAGCAGCACTGACCATGTGTTCCTGCGAATACGGGCCGTGCGGTTATTGTTCCTCCGGCAGCCACGAAAACTGTGCATACGACAAACCCAGAAGCGCTCAATGGACAGCCAGCCGCACCAATGTTCCCGCCAGCTGGGTCACCACCGCCGATCAACAGTTTCCCAGCCTCGGCGGTACTGACAGTTGGCAGATCTGGGAAGCCGGCATTCAATACGACAGCCGCTGCCCCTGTGCTCGCGCAGACCATCATGGTGCCCTCATTGAGCCTGCCGACCCCGTCAAAGGACGACAAGCCACTGTCTTCGACATCCTTGACCACGACATCCAGAAGGGGCCGGTTTGGAACACCGTCCGGCTCGCTGGCGACATGCCGACACGGTGACGTCCAAAACAGGGCTGAGATCTCACCTAAGGCCAACTCGCTCGGCCACTCGCGTGGTGCACAGGGGCATGGACACCGTCGGTTATGCCCGTATCTTCACCACCAGCCAGCACCTCGACATGCAGCTCGACGCCCTCAAGGCGGCGGGCTGTACCCACATCCGCACCGACACCACCTCAGGTACCCTCGCCGCACGCCCTGGTCTGGATGGATGTGCCCTAGCCGAGCCCGAAGAGGACGACACGCTCGTCGTGTGGCGCCTCGATCGCCTCGGACGCTCCCTGCCCCACCTCGTGAACCATCGAGAACCTCACCCCGCGAGGCATCAATCTACGCAGTCGAGGGCTTGCTCATCCCGCCAAACGGTACTACCATAATGTGGTGAGGTTCGAGTTCACCGATTCAGCTGACAAGCACGACGTCCCCCGTCCCGACGCGGAGTACGCCGTCATGCACCACGTCGACTACGAGATCCTCCAACCCCGCCGTCCAGGCGAGCAGTCATTCATGTTCGTCGGCCTGCCCCACCCACAGGCACTGCGCTACCTCGAAGTCGGCGTCGCCGTCGACGGTCGCGGCCGACGCATCATCTTCCACGCCATGGAAGTCACAGACCTCTACCGACACCTCATCCCACCTACAGACCGCTGACCCACCAGAAAGAAGCACCATGACCAACAATCCTGTACCCACCCCACTGACTGAAGCCGACCAGGCCTACTACAACCAGCTCGACGAGGACGTCACCGCAGGCCGCATCCCCACCATCGGACACGGAACCCACCGCGACGGCTCACGCATCAGCGACACCGACCTCGACGCCATCCTCCGCGGCCGCCCAGGCCTCGGACAGTCCCACGCCACCGGCCGCGGACGCTCCCCACGCCGCCAGGTCCGCCTCCCCGAGCACACCAACGCGGCTCTTGACGCCTACATCGAGAAGCACGGCACCACCGCAAGCGCCGTCATCCGCGACGCCGTCGAGGCATACCTCGCCACCGCCTGAACCACGCTTAAACAAGAGACCTCTCTCATCATGGCCCCCACAGAACAGACCATTGCGGTCTCAACCCTCTGGCTGGATCCCACTAACCCCCGGTTCCCTGACGGCGTGGCGGACCAGACCGAAGCCATCGCAGCCATGCTGGCTAACTCCAAGTCCGAGCGGGAGATCGTCGCCCTGGCCCGATCGATCATCGAACAAGGCGGACTGGATCCCACCCAGATGATTGCTGTTGCCAATGAGGACGGTCGCAAGGTCGTCATCGAGGGCAACCGGCGCGTGACCGCGCTCAAGCTCCTCAACAAGCCTTCCCTGGCCCCCAGTGACGCGATGCGAACCCGTATCGAAAAGCTTCTTAGGAATGCTAGGCCAGCCCCCACACGGGTTAAGGCGGTCGTTTACGACGACCGATCCGAGTTCGCGACGTTCCAACGACTACGCCACACCGGAGAGAACAGCGGCGCTGGACTCAAGCCATGGAGAAGCAACGAGATCGCAAGGTTCACGGAGCGTCAGACCGGGACAAGCCAGATCCATACCGCCCTCCTGGCCTGGTGCGAGCGCGAGTACGCTGCCGACAGCCAGATGCTCGCACTGGTAAAACGGATTAGGAGCGAACGTCTCACTACCCTCAAGAGGGTCCTCATGAAGGATGTCCGACCTAATCTCGGACTCATCTTTAAAGGCGGCAAGCTCACCGTCGAGTACAGTGCGAGCCAACTGCGCCCCTTCCTGTACCAGCTCCTCACCGACATCCTTGATGGCAAAACGGAGCAGAACCAACCCTGGTCCCGAGCAACCCGCCAGGATGTCAAGACTTACGTGCAGGAGACGCACAAAAGCCTACTCCCTGACCCGGCTCACAAGGACCCCGCCGCAGCGAGCGCCGCCCCCACACCCGCGGATCACCTCGGCAAGGACACAGCCGAGCAGTCCAAGACACCATCCAGCAACCAAGAGCCCACCTCCACAGAGGCTGACATTCCTCAGGCGGAGAATCTTGGTCCTGTGCCGGTCAATACTTCCACAAACGACCGTGTAGTAGACCGCCTATTCCCAGGCCTTGACTTTGACCAGTTCGGTGCCCGTGTCAACGCTATAGGAAAGCAGTCCCAGAAGATCTCCATCAATGCCAACGCTGAGGTCTGCGGTGTGCTGTGCCGCGTCGTCGTGGACCTTGCGTGTACCGAGTTCCTCGCCCGGCACAATAAAACAGTCGACGACGACAAGGTCTGGAAGCGAGTAGTCACCAGCCTGAAGGTTCTCGACCCCAACGTCACGGACCCCAAAAAATGCCAGCGCCGGGATCTACACGAGACATGGAAGGCGTCAGATCGCGGCACGCAGGGCCTGGCCGTCCAGCGGATGAACGACTTCGTGCACAGCATCCTGCTGCGCAACGCCCCCTCCGAGGTCCGCCACCTCAACGCGCTCTTCACCCCCGTGCTCGTCGCCATGGAACGCAACCTGAGACAAGCTTCTCAACCGGTGGCCACGGGCAACCAAAACGGGCAGGCTTGACCCGTGAGGTACCTGTCCCCGCTGCGCTACCCCGGCGGCAAAGCCCGCCTGGCCCCCTTCTTCACCCGCCTGATCCGCTCCCAGGTCCCAGCACCGACCCACTACGCCGAGCCCTACGCCGGCGGCGCCGGCGCCGCCCTACGACTCCTGACGGACAGCACTGTCGACCACATCCACATCAACGACATCAACGCCGGAATTGCCGCGTTCTGGCGCACCATCACCACCCCCGACGGCGCCGAAGCCTTCAACCAGCTCATCAACAGCACCCCCGTCACCATCGACCAGTGGCACCACCAGCGCGCCGTCTACCAGGCCGGCCAGGCAGACGACCTCACCCTCGGCTTCGCCACCTTCTACCTCAACCGCACCAACCGATCCGGCATCCTCGACGCCCGCCCCATCGGCGGCCTCGACCAGACCGGTAAGTGGAAGATCGACGCCCGCTACAACAAACCGGCCCTCATCGGACGAGTCAAGCACGTAGCTGCCCTCGGCCACCGCATCCACGTCACCCAGCTTGACGGCCTCGACTTCCTCACCACCATGGAACCCTACGCCACCGACGTTCTCGTCTACGCCGACCCGCCCTATGTCGAGCAAGGAGGGAGCCTCTACCTCCACGCCTTCAGCGCCGATGACCACCAGGCCCTGGCCGACAAGCTCCTGACCGCCACCTACCCATGGCTCCTGACCTACGATGACCAGGAAATTATCTGGGCCGACCTCTACAACGCCGCCCGCTGCGCCTGCTTCAACATCGCTCACACCGCTGCCATCCAACACGTCGGCAAGGAAACCATCGTCTACGGCCCCACCCTCACTGTCCCCACAGGCCTTGAAATCACTCCCGGCGTCCACGCCACCTGGATCGCCTAACCCCAGCCGTTCGGTTAGAAGTTGGGTGGATTTGGGTGTGGAGTGTCGCAGGGTGGGCGCACCTATCCCTTGAAGGTTATTCAGCGGGTGTCTGGTCGCATTTCCGTGAATCGATATTATGATGGCCCGCTCCCATGAGGTGCAATGGCCTACGAAAACAGCATCCACGACCTCATGAGGAACGGACCATCGTCATGGAGTATACCACGGGATTGACCGATGACGAGTTCGCCGATCTGCTCATCCGTCTGCGCGAGGAGGGGGTCGAGGACCACCCGCCGAGCCTGGGGTTGAGGGATTCTCTGAGGGCGGTGCTGATCTACATGCGCCACAACATTCCGCAGGCGGTGATCGGAGAGCAGTTGAGTGTGTCCCAGCCCACGATCTCGCGGGCTGTCAAGGCCCTGACGAAGGCTTTTCCCGGGTCCTGGAGGGTCTGCTGCTCACGGCCGAGGAGGTGCCCGAGGGGTGCGACTACGTGGTGGACGGCACCCTCTTCCCCTGCTGGAGCTGGCGCAATCACCGCGAATTGTGGTCGCGGTGAGCACAAGGCGACCGGCATGAACGTCCAGATCCTGGTCCTGCCGGGCGGCCGTCTGGTGTGGGCCTCCGATCCTTATCCGGGGTCCGTGCACGACGTGGCCGCCCTGGACTCCTCCGGACTGCTCGAGGGAATCGACCCCTCCGGGTGGATCGCCGACAAGGGATACGTCGGCAGGGGAATGATCACCCCGCATAAGAAGCCCCCAACGGCGAACTGAGCGAGGCGGCCAGGGAGGAGAACAAGAGCGTCAACAGGATCCGCCAGGTCGTCGAGCGTACCATCGCCCACATCAAATCCTGGAGAATCCTCCACACACCCTACAGGAGACCCCTGCACACATTCGAGCAGACCATCACCGCCGCACTCTCGCTCTACGCCTTCAAAACCACCCCTGAATAATCTTCCAGGCAGTGGCACCTTACTTTACGCTTTCAGCCAAGAAGTTAAACTGCACCTAAACCCCTGAAATAAACTCACTCGCAATACATCAGATCTAACCCCACACATCACGACTAATGAAGCAAATCAAATGCGCCACAATTATCGCAATGCGTGGGTTAATGCCCGATCATTCGAAAGGCGCTGTCGCCATACTTTGCAAAATAGTAATGAATTGCTCGACTCCCCACATCGAACATTACGTCAGACATTTCATCCAAAGACCAAGGTTCTAGCCGGAAGAAAAAGCTACCGCGGTTAAAAAGCCCCTCTTCACCCTCCGGAACAACGTTCACGGTATTAAGCTCACCAAACATCGCAATGGTCTTCACTCGGTCGAGAATCGAACTCCCCTCATGAAAATCCCAACCATAGCCGAAGCAAACAAAAGGTATAATGCCAACGTCGAGCATCATTGCGCGGAAGCCAATCACATTTTTCCCAAGACGCTCGATAGCATTACCCATGGCCTGCTTCTTCAAACCTTCTTGCGCCCGGAGGTCATTAGTGCCCTGGTTCTTAACCTCTGTGATCAGCACGGGGAACATTCGCTCATCATCTGCTGAGATGATCGAAAGAATCCCCCCATCGGGGCTCATGAACGTGTTCGGGAGAGGTTCGCCGAACGAAACCGACGGGAAACTCTGTCGGAGGGAGGCAACGATGTCGGTGAGCATCACCTTCTTGTCATGCTTAAAGGCGACCCCGAATTTTGCTATCAGACGCTCCGTAGCATCAACAAGCGCATCACCAAGTTGCAGCTCCTGCTTTGATGAAGTGGTATTGATGACCGTACCATAGCGATTCTGACGAAGGCGTGCTTTCTGCGCCAAGATATTCTCCTTCCACTCAACCGTCTCGATCAAGCAGAAATAGATGTTCATTCACATGGATCGACCGATCGCGCAAATTTCTGCTGGCACGATAGGTATTGTATTTCATGATCTCCTCGTCAACACGGCCATAAGATTCCAATGCAGACCTGATGTCTTCTATAGAAACATAGCCCTCGGAGTTGAATGACACCAGAAGAAAACGGGCCGAGATCTTCTCGAACAGATCATGGAGGAGAGATAGCGAGCGTTTCTTTACGTTGTAACCTGACCGGTTCCAGTCCTTAGGAATACCAGAAACTCGGCTGATGTCTGTAGGACGCTCGTAGTTCGTAAGAAGGTTAAGCATGAAGTAGTTAGAACCGTACGGATGCTGATTGTAAGGCGGATCAATATAGACCAAATCAAACATTTCCAGCTCGGATGCAAGATCGTTAGCATCTCGTATAAAGACTTCATGCTCGGATCGAAACACGCTCTGAACCGGCACCTCCAGAGTGATTGGCGCAAGGATCCGACTCGTTGCATCGCCAGCAGCTGCGCCAAACTTACCTATACCCGTCCTCTTATCCTTGTAGAACCCCTTAAATACTCCTCCGGTATTCGCATGAATCGACGCACTAGACAGCAAGGGCCCGAGAAGAAGGCAACGAATCTCGTCGGGGAGCTTCGCAAGTTCCTGGACATAGAAGTCCAGCCGACGCGCATTATCATTCGAATAGAAAACTCTCTCACCCTCCTGAATGTTATGATCATCAGCAGGAGAGTACAGTTCACGTATAAAACCGTCGCGCGAAGCCCCATCAAACGCAGCTCTATTAAGACGAGTAGCATGCTCCGCCGCCTCGGAGCTCAGTTTCTCATTCCGATCAGCAAGGAAACACTCACCGATCGCTTGCGCATACAACTCAAGGTCATTCGATGCCACCAGCGATGAATGTTGTTTCATGAGGCGCGCAACGAACCCGGAACCCGCAAACAAGTCCATCGACTTCAGTTTTCTCCCACCGAGGCGGTTCCGCACATCCAGGACAGCCTGGCTGATCGGCCCGGCCAGGCCACGCTTGTTACCGATATAGGTGACAAGCTGCCGAGTCAGATAGCGAGCATCCTCGTCTGGCATAACCTGTCCTTCAAGTCCGATCTCGAACAGCTTCAACTGATTCACTTCTTCCCTCCAGACGTAAGCCCCGTGCGGAACTCGACCACGTCGCCGTCGGCCATGACGTAGTCCTTGCCCTCCATGCGCACCCGGCCGTGGGCGCGGGCCTCGGCCACGCTCCCGTACTTCATGAGGTCGTCGTAGCTGACGATCTCGGCCTTGATGAAACCGCGCTCGAAGTCGGTGTGGATGACGCCGGCGGCCTGCGGGGCGGTCCACCCCTTGCGGATCGTCCAGGCCCGCGCCTCCTTCTCCCCCGCCGTCAGGTAGGTCTGGAGCCCGAGCGTGTCGAAGCCCACGCGCGCCAGCTTGTCCAGCCCCGACTCGGACTGCCCGCTCTCGTGCAGCATCTCGGCGGCCTCGTCGGGCTCGAGCTCGACGAGCTCGGCCTCGAACTGCGCGTCGAGGAACACGGCCTCGGCCGGCGCCACGAGCTCGCGCAGCCGCGCCCGCCTCGCCTCGTCGCCCATTCCGGCGTCGTCCATGTTGAACACGTGGATGACGGGCTTGACGGTCATGAGCTGGAAGGAGCGCAGCGCGCCGTCGTCGATCCCGGCCCTGGCGGCGGCGCCCGAGGCCACGGCGGCGGACAGCATGGTGCCCTCCTCCAGGATCTTCAGCGCCGCGCGCGCGGTGTCCAGCACCGCGGCGTCGGTCTTCCTGCCGCGCACCTCCTTCTCCAGGCGCGGGATCGCCTTCTCCAGGGTCTGGATATCGGCCAGCATGAGCTCGGTGGCGATGGTCTCGATGTCGTCGGCCGGCTCGATCCGCCCGTCCACGTGCACGACGTCGGGGTCGTCGAAGGCGCGCGTGACCATGCAGATGGCGTCGGCCTCGCGGATATTGGCCAGGAACTGGTTGCCCAGGCCCTCGCCCTCGCTGGCCCCGCGCACGATCCCGGCGATGTCGACGAAGGAGACGGTCGCGGGCACCACCCTGGCGCTGTGGAACATCTCGGCCAGCTTCTCCAGGCGGGCGTCGGGCAGCGGAACGACGCCGACGTTCGGCTCGATCGTGGCGAAGGGGTAGTTCGCCGCGAGGACGGTCGCACGGGTGAGGGCGTTGAAAAGGGTGGACTTGCCGACGTTGGGCAGTCCGACGATTCCGATCGTAAGGGCCACGGCGCGAGTCTAGCCGCCGGCTGGGCGCCCGGCCGCATCCGGTGCCGTCGGGCCGCCCTGACGCCCAGTCCCCGCAGCCGGTCGCCGTTTTCCTCAGCCGGCTCGCCGACGAGCACGCCGATGTTCTCGCCGGCCGCACTCCGTCGCCGGGCCGCCCCGCTCACCCCGGCAGGAGGACCACGTCGTGCCAGGTGGTGTAGAA
>ERZ773073.1547-NODE-1547-length-10808-cov-83.678787_pt1 | contig 10808 bp, 16 predicted proteins | sample MGYA00580616_ERZ773073 | MGnify/ENA primary metagenome ERZ773073 (study PRJEB29015, sample SAMEA2737960) | human oral metagenome | biome: human oral; feature: human-associated habitat; material: dental | place: China | collected 2131 ...
AAGGTATGTTGATAATTCTATAAACAAAAGGAGAAGCGAAGATGGGACAAATTAAGTCAAACACTATTTCAGCTGGATCTGCTATTAGCGAGCTAGTTGGAGTTGATACTAGCAATGCACAAAATCAACAAGTCAAATTTTTCTATACAACAGGGATTGCTGGAATGGAAGCTGGCTGTCAAGCCTGCAATCAAATGCTGCAGGCTATCAGTGACTTCAGTTCGGCCGTCTTAACTCAGGCCAATAAATTTCCAGAAATTGCTGCAAAAATTGAGAAACGCGATATAGAGCAGGCTAAGCGCTGGGAGAGTTGAGATGAAGGTAGATAAAAGCGAAAAAGAACGCCAAGCACTTTACGAAAAAATTCTCAAAGTTGACGAAAAAGAAGATGAATTTATGGCTCTCAAACATCAATACGAAGATTCTCTGGTAAACTTTGCGACGGATTTCCAATATTTGACGACTCGAATGGAAAATCTACTTTATGAGTATCCGCAAAATACTGCTTCCCTCAGTCGTGATTTAGCAGAGACTCACCATCTTAACCAACAGGTTAAGAACTATGTGGATATTCAGATGGATGAACTAGAAAAGCTCGATCGTCAAACAAGAAAGACTCTGGAAGAGGAGCGAGAGAAACTGACCAAAGAAAGGAATAGTCTGCCATGGGAGTGAAATATAGTGCAACAGATTCAGCCCAGCTTATCCAAGCGATGACTAGCAACCTGCAGGTAGCTAATCAGGTGACCGATCGTCTATCTAGTGGCTGCGATCACTTGATTGCCTCTTTGGAGTCGGGTGAGCTGCAGGGAGCGGCTTATACAGCGGGAAAAGGCTTATTTACAGAAATTATAATCCCTGCTATCAAAAAGCTACAAGCTGCTATTGATGATATTCAGGAGGAGCTGAATTCTTATAAATATGCTGACTCCACCGTATCTGAGTATGGGATACTGGATCTTGACTTGCTGAAAGAACAGTTGGAAACAAAACAGGAGATGTTGGTGAAAACCCAAGCTCAGCTAGCAGAGTATCAATCTCTATTTCGCCGGATTATTGATGGACTTGCAGGGGAATTAGCTGACAATCTGTCCAAGACGAATGCTCTGACAGTGCTGGAAAATCAGCTAAATATCGGCATTCGGGAAATTCAGGAAAAAATTGACAAACTTGAATGGTTTGTGGCAGATGTTTCAAAATACTTTACAGACAGTCTAGAAATTTTGAGACTAGCTATTCAAGGAGCAGTGTCATTGAGTCAAATCACAATTGATGCAGAAGGAAACTACTATACAAATGGTGCGGACATGTCTTGGGTTTCAAAACTGAAAAATGAAGAAATTCGTACTTATGGAAGAGGAGTAGATCCTAAGATTTCTTTGATTAATCAGAGTATCAGAGAATTGATGCTGCCTGATGAAGCAGCAGCTTACTATCGTAAACACTTGCTGGCCTACTTAGAGGGGAAACCTTCTAGCGATTGGCCAATCTTGATTCAAGAATTCAATCAATCTTTACGCTTTGACCATGAGGGGAATATACTGACTTTTATACCTACCAAAGTTAGTGATGTCCCAGTCGTTGGTGAAGTGTGGGTTGTTCTAAAAAATGGTAATTTTGATGAAGAATACACTCAGCGTCTGAATGATGAGCGAGGTGGGCAATTCTGGGAAAGTATCCGAGAAAATGCGGCAGAGTTCTTAGCGGGCCTAGGAAGTATTGCCCTTGGTGCTATGATTGATACAATAAGCTTAGGAGGAGGGGCGGCAGGCTTAGTACTTTCTATACCAAGTTTTGGGACTTTAACTATTCCCATAGAAACAGCGGCAGCAGCTGGTTTTGTGACAGGAGCGACGATAATTGCTGGTGGCACATATGCCGTTAATGATGCTATTATCAAGACTTGGACAGCTAATGCTAGTTTGAATGTCAGCTTTGCCCAGAGCTATGACAGCTGGAAAGCTAATAAAAAGACAAGTATTACTCATGGGAAGCAGATAGAAGCACGTGTGAGAGGGAAAAATGTAAAAATCCGTGTTGATTCTGAACCACAGAGTGGTAAATTTCAAGTACAATCTGGAAGTGGGAAATCGGGCTATTCTCTAAATGAGCATCTAAGGATAGATAGAATAATAGGAAGAGATTCTATTGTAGACTGGGTAAATTCAAATGAAAGTTTAAGTAAACTCAGCAAGGGGGTTAGAGAGCAAATTATTGATAGAATTTGGAAAGCTTATCAAAGGTATTATGCGAATTAAAACAGGAGGTATGCATGAAGTTATATTTACAAGGTGATTACACCAAGACTGATTTTTATGAAGAGTTTAAAGAAATAGCTCAAAAGATGTGGTTCAAAGAGCGAAAAGGAATTCCACTCGATTTTTCCTATGCTTGGGATGAAGATTTACATTTGAATTTACGGTTGGATAAATTTAAATATAATGACGAACGTTGGGAGAGTGCAAATTTTAATACAAATATAAACCCTTGGAAGACATTTGAATATGAAAACTTGACATTGGATCTAGAAAATTCTTATGAAAGCGATGGGCGTGAGAAAGGTGATTATTTGCGAATTATTTCCACTCATCTAGATATTTTAACGGTTGACAAGCGTGCTATGTATATTATGGCGATTGAGGTAGCATCTGCCATTGACGGTCAAATCAGCGAAGACGACAAAGAAACATGGCTGAGTATTGAAGAATTTAAAACGAAACATATAGACTTGCTGAATTTGACCTACGACGAAGCGGTTGATATTAGTTTGGAGGAACTAGAGATTATGGAGGCGGTTGATGAACCACTTTGGGATGAATTACACAGAGGGTGGGAAGAATATATCAAAATCCACGGAGAACGTGTTTATGACGAAGAGGAAGACGAGTGAGATTATACATCAAAGGTGATTATGCTAAAAAAATAACATTTACTACTAGAGAACTAGTTTGGAAGATGTGGTTTAAGGAAAAAGATGGAATAGAGTCGGATTTGTCATATGCTGGGTATCTAGAACTACCAATTGAGAAACTTTCTATTCACTTAGAATTAGACAAGAAAACTCATGATGATAGATGGAAAAGTGTTCAGATTAAGGAAGGGATAAAATATGATTTTTTATCCCATAAGTCAGAATATATACAGTTAGACTATGAAGATGCTATGATGTCGGATTTTCGTGAGAAAGGTGAATGTTTAAGAATTGCTTCTAAGCACCTTGACCTTCTCACTGTTGATAAACGAGCTATGTATATTATGGCCATTGAAATTGCGACTGCTATTGATGGTCAGATTAGCGAAGATGATAAAGAGAGCTGGTTAAGTGTGGAGGAGTTTAAAAAACGGCATGAAGATATCCTTTCGATGAGTTATGAACAGGCTAATGAGCTGAGCCTTGAAGAAATTCCATTTATGGATGATGTTCGAGACCCAGTTTGGGAAGAAGATGACCGCAGAAATGAGGAGTACATTAAAATCCATGGAGAGGTAGAGTTGGACGACGAGGACGAATGAAATTATACCTAAAAGGCGATTATACAAAAAAAGTACCTTATGGTTATTTAGAACTTGCTGGTAAAATGTGGTTTCCAGAAGATGAGCAAATTTCTTACTCAAATGCTGGGAATAATGATGCATTACAAGAAGATTTTTCTGTAAATTTATCCTTGAGGAAAAGTACTGCAGATAAGCGATGGTCTAGTGTCCCACTAAAGGAAGGGGTACGAAGTCTCTTTTCACATATTGAGGAATGTATTGAGATAGAGTTTGAAGATGCGTTTGCTACAGATTATAATGAGAAGGGGGACTATCTTCGTATTTTAACCACCCATATAGAAGTTTTGACAGTAGATAAACGAGCCATGTACATTATGGCGCTTGAGATTGCAAAGGTGATTGATGGGCAAATTAGCGAGGACAATAAGGCTAGCTGGTTGACAATCGAGGAGTTTAAAAGAAAACATGAGGATATTCTATCCCTAACTTTTGAAGAAGCAAATGAACTAAGTTTGGCAGAAATTCAAACGATGGATGTTGTAGACGATCCTCTTTGGGAGGAAGAAACCAACCGTCGAAAAGAATATATACTAGCACATGGAGGCGATATCTCAGATTTATGAGACTATATATCAAAGGCGATTACACCAAAAAAATTCCGTTTAATTACTTAGAACTGGCGAAAAGGATGTGGTTTGAATCTTATAGAGGAAAAGCTCTCTCTCTTTCCTATTCTGGATATTCTGGAATAGTGGAAGATGGCGATTTGGCCATTCATCTCAAACTAAATAAGCAAGAATGTGATGAGCGCTGGTCTGTAGTACCTATTCAAGAAGGGATAAAATATCGTTTTTATTCACAAATTGATGAATGTTTGAATTTAGATTTTGAAGATGCTTATGTAACAGATTTTCGAGAAAATGGAGTCTGTCTGCGTCTAGCTTCTACCCATCTTGAACTGCTCACTCTTGATAAACGTGCATTCTATATTATGGCACTTGAAATTGCGACTGCGATTGACGGTCAAATTAGTGAAGATGATAAGAAAACATGGCTAACAATCAAGGAATTCAAGGAAAAGCACGAAGATATCTTATCTCTGACTTTTGATGAAGCAAATGAGATGAGTTTGGAAGAAATTCAGACGATTGACGCTATTGACGATCCCATCTGGGAAGAATTGGATAGAAAACGTGAAGAGTACATAGCCATCCATGGCGAACGAATTTATGACGATGAGGAAGACGAGTGAGATTATACATCAAAGGTGATTATGCTAAAAAAATAACATTTACTACTAGAGAACTAGTTTGGAAGATGTGGTTTAAGGAACGGAATGGCAAGAAAATAAGTTACTCCAACGTTGGTGATGATGAGATGCTGCAAGATGATTTTTATTTCGGAGCAGAGTTGCGCAAATGGGCTTCAGTTGACGAAAGATGGGATAAGGCTCCTTTTATAATTCCGAGCAATCCTTGGTTGTCCTTGCAATATGAAGATATTGAACTTGAATTTGAAAATGCCTTTATTTCCGACGACCGCGAAAAGGGGGAGTTTCTTCGAATTGCCTCAACTCATGTAGATATTTTGACGGTTGACAAGCGCGCTTTATACGTTATGGCTATTGAAGTAGCATCTGCCATCGATGGTCAGATTAGCGAAGACGGCAAGCAAAGTTGGCTAAGTGTAGAAGAATTTAAGAAATATCACAAGGATGTTCTTTCACTGACTTATGATGAAGCTGTTGAAATCAGTTTGGAAGAATTAAAGACAATGGTACCGGTAAGAGATCCTCTATGGGAAGAGGAGGAAAGGCTTCGAGAAGAATACATCAAAATCCATGGTGAACGTGTTTATGACGATGAGGAAGACGAGTGAGAATTTATATTAAAGGTGATTACACCAAAGAAATTCCGTTTGATTACTTAGAACTAGCGAAGAGGATGTGGTTTGAGGAAAAAGACGGAATAGAACCAGATTTGTCGTATGCAGGGTATCTTGATTTACCAATCGAGAAACTCTCAATTCACTTAGAATTAGACAAGGAAACTCATGATGATAGATGGAGAAGTGTTCAGATTAAGGAAGGGATAAAATATGATTTTTTATCCCATAAGTCAGAATATATACAGTTAGACTATGAAGATGCTATGATGTCGGATTTTCGTGAGAAAGGTGAATGTTTAAGAATTGCTTCTAAGCACCTTGACCTTCTCACTGTTGATAAACGAGCTATGTATATTATGGCCATTGAAATTGCGACTGCTATTGATGGTCAGATTAGCGAAGATGATAAAGAGAGCTGGTTAAGTGTGGAGGAATTTAAAAAACGGCATGAGGATATCCTTTCGATGAGTTATGAAGAGGCTAATGAGCTGAGTTTGGAAGAAATTCCCTTTTTGGGCGATGTGAGAGACCCAGTTTGGGAAGACGATGACCGTAGAAATGAAGAATACATCAAAATCCATGGCGAGCCAGTTTATGATGACGAGGATGAATGAAATTATATTTAAAAGGCGATTACACTAAAAAAGTACCTTATGGTTATTTGGAACTAGCTGGTAAAATGTGGTTTCCAGAGGATGAGCAGGTTTCTTACTCAAATGCTGGAGACAATGATGCATTACAAGAAGATTTTTTCTCAAATTTATCCTTGAGGAAAGGCACTGCTGATAAGAGATGGTCTAGTGTCCCTCTAAAGGAAGGGGTACGAAGACTCTTTTCACATATTAAGGAATGTATTGAAATTAATTTTGAAGATGCATTTGCTACAGATTATAATGAAAAGGGAGACTATCTCCGTATTTTAACCACCCATCTAGAAGTTTTGACAGTTGATAAACGAGCTATGTACATTATGGCGCTTGAGATTGCAAAGGTTATTGATGGTCAAATTAGTGAGGATGGCAAGGCTAGCTGGTTGACAATTGAGGAGTTTAAAAGAAAACATGAGGCTATTCTATCTCTAACTTTTGAAGAAGCAAATGAACTAAGTTTGACAGAAATTCAAACGATGGATGTTATGGACGATCCTCTTTGGGAGGAAGAAGCTGCTCGTCGAAAAGAATACATCCTAGCACATGGAGGCGATATCTCAGATTTATGAGACTATATATCAAAAGTGATTTTAAGAAAAAAATAACCTTTACAACAAGAGAGTTGCTCTGGAAAATGTGGTTTAAGGAATGGCATGGTCATCCTATTACATACTCAAACGTCGGTGATGATGAGATGTTACAAGATGATTTTTACTTTGTAGTAAGTTTTGATAAATGGCGTTTTTTTGACTCAAGATGGAATAATATTCCCTCTTATGATTTAAAAAATCCATGGAATTCCTATAAATATGAAAATATATCCCTTGAATTTGAAAAAACTTTCATTACAGAGTGGAGAGAACGTGGAGATTATCTACGTATCGCAACATCCCATATAGATGTTTTAACAGTAGACAAACGTGCCTTATACATTATGGCAGTTGAGGTTGCGGGTGCAATTGATGGGAAAATTAGTGAGGACGGCAAGCAGACATGGATAGATGTAGAGACTTTTAAGGAGTTACACAAGGCTGTTCTTTCACTGACTTATGATGAAGCGGTTGAAATTAGTTTGGAAGAATTAAAGACAATGGTACCAGTAAGAGACCCTCTATGGGAAGAGGAAGAACGCCTTCGCGAAGAGTATATCAAAATCCATGGCGAACGTGTTTATGACGACGAGGAAGACGAGTGAGAATTTATATCAAAAGTGACTTTAAGAAAAAAATAACCTTTACAACAAAAGAGTTGCTCTGGAAAATGTGGTTTAAGGAATGTCATGGTCATCCTATTACATACTCAAACGTCGGTGATGATGAGATGCTACAAGATGATTTCTTCTTTGGAGTTCAATTTGATAAATGGCGATTTAAGGATGAACGATGGAATCATATACCATACAACAAGAGCGATCCTTGGAATTCGTTTTCTGATGAAAATATTCAATTAGAATTTGAAAATGATTTTATTACTGATGGGAGAGAACGTGGCGAAAACCTTAGGATTGCGACCACCCATACGGACATTTTAACGATTGACAAGCGTGCGATGTATGTCATGGCTGTCGAGGTTGCTGGTGCAATTGGTGGGGAAATTAGTGAGGACGGCAAGCAGACATGGATAGATGTAGAGACTTTTAAGGAGTTACACAAGGACATACTATCCCTAACCTACGACCAATCAACAGATATTAGTGTTGGGGAACTAAAAATATTGGAGCCTGTAGAAGACCCATTGTGGGATGAAGAAGAACGCCTTCGTGAAGAGTATATCAAAATCCACGGCGAACGTGTTTATGACGATGAGGAAGACGAGTGAGAATTTACATCAAAGGCGATTACACCAAAGAAATTCCATTTGATTACTTAGAACTAGCGAAGAAAATGTGGTTTGAAAGTTATCAAGGAGAAGGCATCCCTCTCTCCTATTCTGGTTTTCTTCAAATCAGAGATAGGAATGATATAGCCATTCATCTCAAACTAAATAAGCAAGAATGTGATGAGCGCTGGTCTAAAGTACCTATTCAAGAAGGGATAAAGTATCGTTTTTATTCACAAATTGATGAAGACCTAAATTTGGAATTTGAGAATGCTTATGTAACTGATTTTCTCGAAAATGGAGACTGTTTGTGTTTGGCTTCTACCCATCTTGAATTGCTCACTCTTGATAAAAGAGCGTTCTATATCATGGCCATTGAGATTGCCACAATCTTTAATGGACAAATTAGCGAAGATGACAAGAAAACATGGATAACAATCGAGGAATTCAAGGAAAAACACAAAGATATCTTATCTCTAACCTTTGAGGAAGCAAATGAGATGAGTTTGGAAGAAATTCAAACGATTGACGCTATTGATGATCCCATCTGGGAAGAATTGGATAGGAAGCGCGAGGAGTATATCCGAATTCATGGAGAAGTGGAGTTGGATGACGATGAGGAAGACGAGTGAGACTATATATCAAAGGAGACTATACTAGAAAAGTGCCATTTGGGTACAGAGAACTCGCATGGAAGATGTGGTTTAAAGAAAGAAATGGTCAAAAAATAAGTTTCTCAAATGTCGGAGATGATGAGATGCTACAAGATGACTTCTATCTATCTTTACGGCTAGATAAGTGGGGAGCAAGTGGTTCTCGTTGGAAAGATGCCAAGGTTAAAGGTGGCAGTGCAATCAATTCCCAATTGTATGAAAATATTGATTTGGATTATGAAGGAAGTTATGAAAGCGACGGTAGAGAAAAGGGAAAATATCTAAGAATCGCTTCTAATTATTTGGATGTTTTAACAGTTGATAAGCGTGCTATGTATATTATGGCGCTTGAAATTGCGATTGCTATTGATGGACAAATCAGTGAAGATGATAAGAAAACATGGCTAACAGTCGAGGAATTCAAGGAAAAGCACCAAGATATCTTATCTCTAACCTTTGATGAAGCAAATGAGATGAGTTTGGAAGAAATTCAAACGATTGACGCTATTGATGAACCCATCTGGGAAGAATTGGATAAGAAGCGTGAAGAATACATAGCTATCCATGGCGAACGTGTTTATGAAGATGAGGAATACGAGTGAGACTATATCTTAAAGGTAACTACGAAACTAGTATATACCAAAACTGTATGGAATATCCTTGGAAAATGTGGTTCAAGGAATGTAAGGGAGTGCAGGTTGGTTTTTCTTACGCACGTGATGATGATTTTTATTTTAGCGTTAGTTTGGATAAATTTTCTTCGAATGATGAGCGTTGGGGGGTGACTGATTTTAAAATAGGAGATAATCCGTGGAATTCATTTAAATACGAGTATCTAATATTGGATTTTGAAAATTCCTATGAAAGCGATGGGCGTGAGAAAGGTGATTATTTGCGGATTATTTCCACTCATCTAGATATTTTAACGGTTGACAAGCGTGCTATGTATATTATGGCGATTGAGGTAGCATCTGCCATTGACGGTCAAATCAGCGAAGACGACAAAGAAACATGGCTGAGTATTGAAGAATTTAAAACGAAACATGCAGACCTGCTGAATTTGACCTACGACGAAGCGGTTGATATTAGTTTGGAAGAGATAAAGGCTATGAAAACCACTGAGGAGCCCCTCTGGGAAGAATTGGATAGGAAGCGCGAGGAGTATATCCGAATCCATGGAGAGGTAGAGTTGAATGACGATGAGGAATACGAGTGAGACTATATCTTAAAGGTGATTACACCAAAGAAATTCCGTTTGATTATTTAGAACTAGCGAAGAGAATGTGGTTTGATACTAAAGATGGTAAACGAGTAGATTTTTCTTATTTTGGAAATACTCGCCCATTTAAAACAGACCCAACTATTCACTTAAAATTAAATAAGTGGATGCATGATAATAGATGGAATAATGTTCAGTTGAAAGAAGGGATTACCAACGAATTTGGAAGTCATGTATATGAAAACCTTGAATTAGATTTTGAAGATAATCCAGCAACAGACTATCGAGAAAAAGGAGACTGTCTACGTTTAGCTTCTACCCACCTTGACCTTCTCACTGTTGATAAACGTGCCTTCTATATTATGGCGATTGAAATTGCGACTGCCATTGATGGTCAGATTAGCGAAGATGATAAAGAGAGCTGGTTAAGTGTGGAGGAATTTAAAAACCGGCATGAGGATATCCTTTCGATGAGTTATGAACAGGCTAATGAGCTGAGTTTGGAAGAAATTCCGTTTATGGACGATGTGAGAGACCCGGTTTGGGCAGAAGATGACCGCAGAAATGAAGAATACATCAAAATCTATGGTGAAGTGGAGTTGGATGATGAGGAGGAAGACGAGTGAGACTATATCTTAAAGGCGATTATACAAAAAGAGTACCTTATGGTTATTTGGAACTAGCTGGTAAAATGTGGTTTCCAGAAGATGAGTAAGTTTCTTACTCAAATTTATCCTTGAGGAAATGCACTGCCGATAAGAGGTGGGATATTGCTTATAATGTTGAAGGCGATTACTTTACTCCTCTTGTTATTAAGAAAAAAATCATTATTCTATAATTGTTAAACGATTTGATAGGGAAGCTTAATTTAGATAGAAGGTACAAGTGACTAAAACAAAATAATTTCACTTGATGATACAGAAATGATATACTAAATAGAAGAATGTTTAGAAAAGAGTAAGCAATGCAAAAAAAGACTATTTCCCAGCGCTTGGAGCGAGTAGCTGCTTTTGTGCCGGATGGGGCAAGGATGCTGGATGTTGGGAGCGATCACGCCTATCTGCCTATTTACCTGATTCAGCAGGG
>ERZ773073.1548-NODE-1548-length-10808-cov-7.155491_pt1 | contig 10808 bp, 12 predicted proteins | sample MGYA00580616_ERZ773073 | MGnify/ENA primary metagenome ERZ773073 (study PRJEB29015, sample SAMEA2737960) | human oral metagenome | biome: human oral; feature: human-associated habitat; material: dental | place: China | collected 2131 ...
CATCCTTGCTCCATTGCGGCAATCTCATTGCTTTTCCTTTTTTTACTTCTTCAAACGCTTTCCCAAAATTCATCTACATCACTTCCTTTATTTCTTCAACATTCAATATTATGTTGTCTTCTTCAAATTTCACTCCAACGACCTTGTATTTTTTACCATCCAATTCTATTTCTGTGCATATCAATTTTTCTATATTCATTCAAATCACTCCTCTTAATTTTGAAAAAAATCTTTTACATTTAAATCTAACATTTGTTCAATAGTGTATCTGCTGATTCCAACTACTGCCATTTGCTCTGCCATGTCAGCAATTTCTAAAATATCCTGAATCTTTTTAGCCAAAACTTTTAATTCAGCTCTATTCAACTCAATAAATTCAACCATTTTTTTATCATTTAAAACTTTGACTTTTTCAATTTTGTCCTGCTCTAAAATCCACATTAACGACATCTTTAAGGATAAACTGTTTCTATTTCTTTCGTTATTTTCAAACGTGTATTTTTTACCAGCTTTTTCAATTTCAAGCGGCTGATTCAAAAAGTTTGATTTAGCTTCTGCTAAGTCTTTTAATGCTTTTTCCCTTAACTCTTTTAATTTTGTATTTAACAAATCATTATCAACTTTCCAAGTGTGAGAGTCTTTATCCCATACACTCCACTCGTTAGGCTTTGCAATAGTTACTATTGTCTCATTTTCTTCATCCAAATAACTTCCATCTTGTAAAATTATTTTTCCATTTTTCACTTTTTCAATTTCAGTCATTTCTCTAAGCTTGTTGTTTTTTGAATCGACAGTTGGATTGTTTAATAATACTTCAGACCACTTCATTGTTTTATCATTCCAGTCCGGGTAAAACAGATTTGGCTTTTCTTTAAATTCCTCTATCGTTGTGATTGTTGGTCGTGCTATGCACTCCATTGTTGCGATTAAATAAATGTAAACTACTGTCATTCTTATCACTCCATTCCTTTTATGATTTTTATCTTGTGTTAACTTATGAATTTGTACAGAATTTTAAATATTATAGTCTAGAACAATAAACAATTGAACCTTTTAGAATAGTTTGCGTTCCTCTTATATATGCCCCCCACACATTTATTGATGTAGGATTAATTTGTATTCTTGTAGCTCCTTTTTCTCCGCCTTTCGAGTTAGAAGCTAGCGAAGATTCTAACCAGTAAAATTCTTGGATAGGAAGAAATTTTTCAGGAATATCTACAAGCTTTTGATTATCAGCATAAAATACATCATCACCTTGTATTAATATTCCTGCACTCACAATATTTCCTTGTTTCACAAAAGTTACAGTACCGTTGTGAATATTTATTGTTTGTTTCTCAACTTTAAATAATTTTTCTAATTTGTCTGAAATCGGCTTATTAGAAATAGCCCTAAATTTTCCGCTATCGTTGTATGTCAGACTGTTGTCTTCGACACATTCGTAGTAAAATTTTGTTACACTATCATAATAAAATTTTCCTTTTGCTTTGTTTCCAATATCTTGTATGTTTCCACCAAATTCCAGTCCTAAAATTTCAGCCAATCTCGAACTAACTAAATAATTTTCATCCGCATATTTTTTAGTAATATACGTGATACTCGGATCAATAACAGCAGTTATATTTGCCACTTGATCAACAATAATCGTATCTACATATTCAATCTCTACAACGTTGTTAGCTGAAAAAGGCGGAACAAAATCTGGACTAGTTGAAATATTGTAAGCATAAAGTATTTCAACATTATCATTCCCATGTGCAAATATTCCTAACTCTTTGATATAAAACCCTGTTGTTACTGATTTATTAGTCAGCAAAGCGCTAATTTCGCAAGTTCCGTTTCCTTTTGCGTTTATATTCAAAATCGGCAATGTTGTAATTTGATTGACTAATGCTGTCCTTTCCCTTTCAGAAGTTAATGATGTTCCATCTCCTATCGCCATTTTAGTGAATGTTATCGTTTCTCCTGATAATCCTTTTGCTAATAGCTCTCTACCTTTTTCTGTTAAAATAAATCCGTTAAATTTTGCCATAATTTACCTCCTATCTTATTTCTCTCAGTACTCTTGTTCTGTGTACTGTTCCAAAATTTTCTGTTATAATTTCATTTGGAATATTTATGTCAGTTGAGTTCAAGTAATATTTCTTTTTATTTTTTTCAACAAAACCATAATAATTTTTCTTTTCCTCTTTTCTCAAAAGCCTTATTCCTTCAAGCCAAGAACGAATATTTTTATACTGCTCTACAACTTCAATTATTTTCTTATAGCCTTCATAATCTGATAAATTCCCATCTGTATTTACTTTAAAATATCCAGGATTTCCTCCATATTTAAACCATTCTATTATTTCAACGTTTCCATTAAATAATATTTCACATATTTCTTTAATTCCGCCTACAGTACCTTTGTTAAAGTGTGAAAAAACAGACCTTTTTATTAATTTTATTTTAGTATCTCTTGTGATATTAGAATCAATGTAATCAACATGATATTCCCACATCAAAAAATCTAATTCTACATCATTTAACTCTGATAATTCCAAGAAAAATTTTCTTTTAATTGCATCATGCTTCTTTTTAATAGCAAAATTTATAGATTCATAAATCCAAAGTGTTGTTTTATCATTCAAAGTTGACTTAGCTGCTATATCCGTTAAATTCAAATCATCAATAGTTATCATATATTTTCAACTCCCAAATAATTACTTGTAACACTTGTGTTCTCTGCTATCTCATTAAAATCTAAAATTCTAAACGTTGGACTTCTTAATACAACTCTTTTCACTCCAGCTAGTTTTAGCAATTTTATAAGCTCATCTGGATTAATATCTCTCCCCATTTTGTTTTGTTGCCAAGTCTTAAAATCTTTTACAGCTTTTTCAACATTATTTTTAATAACATTTACAAGCGTTTCATTAGACTTATCAATGTAGTAGTCAAAATCAATTGTGTATGATGTCTTTATTGCTTGTTTCACTGTCACATTATCCGTTAAAGGTCTTATATTATCAGTATTCAACATTTCTTCAATTCTTTTTTTTAGCTCATTTGTTAGCGTTAGAGAATCAGTTAAAACATAAATGTCTACATTTGTTGCACTTGGACTATATGCTACAACATCAACAATATTTGTACTTGTTGACTTAGCCCAAAATTCATAAGCCCCTTTACTTCCAGCTGTTGTAAACGATTCAGGGATTTCCCTAATTCTAGCTCTATAATTGTCATCTTGCTCTATTTCAGCCCCATTGTTTGATGCCGTAATGTTCTCAACCTTGTCATAATGTGGAAAAATATCGACCATTGTGTTAATTTGCCCCACTGGAATATCATTTCCAACAGTTCCTGATGTGTTGCAAGTTGCAATTCCATCTACATATAAATCACCTTTTTCTATCTTATATTGTTCATCTGTTGAAAAATACAACTCATTGTATTGAACCCTCGAACCTTTTGGAATTATTATATCCGTCGCCTGAATGTTAGTAATATAAAATCTGAATGTTGCCACGGCTGGCTGTTCTACAAGTCTTTTACCTCTGTTTCCATAAAACTCTCCTTTAAGATCCAGCCGTTCATCCCTTGCAAACCTTAAATAATTCTGTTTCATTTCATCATTATATTTTTCTTCTCTCAATCCAATCATGTAAGCAACTGTTTCAAAAATAAGTGTTTCTGGACTCGCTTCTATCAATTTTCTTCCACTTAATTCTTGGAATTTATTAATCATATCTCTTTTAAGCTCCCAAGAATCCGCATCTATAATCTCGTATTCATCATTAAATATATCACTCAATATTTACCACCTCGATTCCTAATTCAATGTCAAAATCATTATTAAACTTATCCTCCGTTTTTATCTCTGTAGCTCTCAAAATTGCTCTTGGCTCGTATTTCCTAAACATTTCAAGCAACTGTGCAGTTATCCTGTTTTTTACAACATTTATATTCTTATCTATTAAATCGCTGTCAAAACTGAAATCACGGTTAAGTGGCTGTTCTTCCTTACAAACTCTTAAAAGCATTCCAACATTTGTTACAACTTCCTCGACATAATTTTTTGGAGCATAATTTATTTCTTCGTTAGATGAAACATATATCATTATTTACCTCCAGTCTGATTTCTCAAAAAATTCAGTAAGATCTGTCTATCTGTTTCGGAAAAGTTTTTAGCATAGTCAATCATTTCATTAACTTTATCCGCTGTAATCATTCCGGCTCTTACTAAATTCATCAGTTCATCAATTTTGGCATCTTTTCTAATTTTTTCAAGCTGGCTCAGTATTTCTTTTTTCTTGTTTTCTGCGATTTGAATAGCTTTATCTACTTTTTCAAGCGTGCTATCTACTTTATTTTTTACTTTTTCGGAAAATTCCTGTAATTTTGTTTTCTGCTCGACTTCAACATTCACAGCTTCTGCTTCAACAAGTTCTTCCTGTTCTTTCTTTTGAACTTTTAACTGTTCTATTATCTGATTATATTTTTTAGGATCATCTATATATTCCTTTAAAGTCAGGTCTAAATTTATATAATCAAATTCAGAAGTTTCTCTGTTGAAATAAGAATTCTTTTCACTCATATCTATTATCAGAAACGGAAAAGCTCCAAACGTCTGCCCTCCTAATGTTAAATAACCATACTCTCCGAACTCCCACATAGTCTTTATTTTATCAAGCTGTTCCGATGGTGTTGTTTCTTGTAATAATGAAGAAATCAATGTAATTCCAAAAGTTATTTCCGTTAACTCCCTGCCTTGATGCCTTAACATGCCAGGACCATATATTGGGTTGTGTTCAGATATTTTAGATTTATATGATCTATTTATCTGATTATTGATTGAAAATACTTTCTTATCAGATACTTCAAATATTACATCTCCGAGACTCCCTATCATTGTGGACCTCCTGTCATATCTCCGCCAGCAGTTACTCCATCGTGCTTATGTATATTAAGATTAATGCTTCCACCAGTTTTTGTAGTTCCGCTGACTTCTAAATCTCCGTTAATCACAATTTTTTTAATATTCAAAGTCAATGTATTGCCGTCATAAACCCAACTTCCACCATCAGAAAAAGTCTTTTTTACTTCACTTTCGCTGCTAGAAGCACCTCGCATAGGACAACCAAGCACAACTCCCTGTTCAGGCATTTCCGAGAAAAATAAGCAATAAACAGTCTGCTTCAGTCCAAGCGTATAATTATCACTGTGGCTTTCGGAATAAGGAACTAACACATTAAGCCAGTCCGTCGTTTTATCGTCGTCACCTTTTAACAGCACTCTTACTTTTCCAGTTTTTGAATCTATCGCACTTACTTCTCCTGCTTTTAATGTTTCAATCAATTTAACCACCTGCCTTATCATTTTTTTTGTAACAAAAAAATCACAGCTAAATTAATAACTGTGATTCTTATATTGACTTTTTTTAAAAATATGCTATAATATAATCAAGTAAATTTCGATTATGTTCAAGCCCTCGTTGTTGGGCTTATTTTTTTTTGCTTTTTTTCCATTTTATAAATTTTATAGTCCAGAAAGTGCAGAATAAAATTATTATCGTTATTGATAATACCAGTTGTATTTTTTCATACATAATAGCTACCTCTTTCTATTTTTTTTTATTAAAGTGTAGAGAAAAGGCTAGAGGGTTTGGCAACCATAGCCTCGTTGTTGGTTATTTCTTCTTGTCATTTCCGTCTTTATACTCTTTGTATATCATATATACAAATTGTAAAATTGTACAGATACTGGCAAGTAGATGAATTTTTTCGATTATGTTCATTACCTTATATCCTCCTTTCCGTTCTCTACGGAACTATTATATTGCACCTCTTGAAATTTGTCAACATATTATCACAGTTATTATATTTAGTTGTCATTGTCCTACAAAACTCTATTTCTTTTTACTAGATTTTTTAGTATTTTTCTTATCTCTTACTCTTTTTCTTGGCTTCTTAGTACTTTTCTTACCCGTTCTTTTACCGCTTCCACCTTTTTTATTAGCCTTTTTAGCTTGTTTTTCAGCTTCTTTTTTTCTTTGTTCTTCTTTAGTTTGGGCAATTGCATTTTTTTCTGCATTTTCTCTCGCTCCAAGTTTCATTGCTGTAATTTCGCAAGTATAATCACCGCTTATCTCGTGCGTTACCTTGTCAATTACATATTTGCCTTCAAACTTTCCCCAACTTTCATCAAGCTCAATTATTGCTCCTGCCAAATATTTAGTGCTTCCATCAACATTTAAAGTTATCTGATATTCTTGTTTAAGATTATCTTTCAAGGTCTTTTTTGCAACCTTCTTTGGCTCTGTTTTTCCTTTTGTTTTTACCTTTAATGTTTTTTCTTTTTTAGTTCTTTTCTTCTTACTTTCGGCTTTCTTTTGTAATTTTTCTTTTGATTCTTTAATCGTTTTACCTTTTTTCTTACCAGTTGTATTTTTCTTCATTTTAACCTCTTATTTTTTCTTAGATTTAACCTTTTTGGCTGGCTTTTTGTTAGTCTTTTTCTGACTCTTCTTATTATCTTTCTTATTATCTTTATTTTTAGATTCTTTTTCTTCAGTTGTAACTTGATTACGCTTGTCAAGTTCCTCTTTTGTAATGATTTCCTTAACAACTTTTTTCTTGTCAGGATCATAATAGGAAACTTCAACTTTATCGTAAATCTCTTTATTTTTCTTTTTCAAGCTAAAACTTCTAATCCGATAATCTTTAATGTTGAAAACTTCAATAGTATCATTCTTTTCCATTTCTTCATCATCAAAAACAATTATCTTGTCATCAGATACTTTCATATTCAAACCGATCTCTTTTACAACTCGGTTAATAAAGGCTAAATCCGTTTCCTGATTTTGGTCTAATCTCTCAAAAAACACATTCTCTGCATAAATCTCTGCATTCATTTCGTGTTTATTTGCAATCCGTGTAACAAGCTCTTTCAAAGTTATACTCTCCCAAGCGACACTATTTTTCTGGTCTCTAATATTCTGATCAAGTGGCAAAGCCAAGCACTTTAAAGTAAGTTTATGGTCTTCAAAAGTCGGCTCATCCACATAAAAAGTTCCCAAATCCAAAAAATTAGTTTCATTTTCCAGCTCTTCGTGAATCCCAACAAGTAATTGAGCGTTCTCGTCAGGATACCACTCTTTAAGCCATCTATAATCTAAGTTTTCTAGTTCTATTTCTAAATCATCTATAGCATTTTTGGAATTATCTGTGTAGTTAAGAGATGAAATAGAATGTGCTATCTCATCAGAAATATCAACCTTGTTAAATATAACTATCACTCTGATATTTCTAGCAAATACCATTCCTATTCACCTCTCTTCCACGGCGGTAAACCTGTATCATTATCACTTTCTTCAGCAATTTCAGGAATGATAATTGGAATATTTGCGTCAAAAACGGCGATGTCTATTAAAGCTAAATTACTTCTTATAAGATCATGATAATAGCCTTCGCTTCCATAAACCTTATATGCTATCAAGTCCCAAGTATCGCCCGAAACTGTTTTATACACTTTTACTTTCGCCATTATGCAAATGCCGTCCTTTCTTTTTTATTTTTAGCTTTCGCCAATGCTCTCATTACTGCTTTTTCAATTGCACTTGTATCAGCATTCCCATTCACTGTTATGCTGATGTTGATAACATCTCCGCCACTTGAACCTTCATTACTTCTAAGTCCTGACATTCGCTCTTTTAGTCCACTAATCTTATCTCTAAAACTATTTTTAGTTTCACGATTATTCAATATTTGAGTACCACGAGGTAAATTTAATAACATTTCATGTTCTGCTAAGAAAGCTGGTTTACCAGGCATTTGAATTAATTCAGCTCCACGTTCTGCTACTGTTGTAAGTCCTCCACTCCAGTAATTAGTTCCTGCTGCATTTTTCCCGAATCCTAAAAAATTCCCAACTGCTCCAAGTCCTTTTGAAACCATATTTTTTAAGCCGTTCCATTTATCTGTGAAAAATTTTACAACACCGCTAATTGCACTTTTCAATCCTTCGACAACTTTATCAAATGCTGATTTAATACCGTTCCATACAGCAATTGCAGCTCCTTTTATTCCTTCCCAAGTTGATTTAAAAAATGATCCTACTGCTGTTATCCCAGATTTTAAGCCGTTCCACAATGCTATTGCGGTTGCTTTTATAGCATTCCATACAGGAATAGCCACACCTTTAATTGCATTCCAAACAAATCGTGCAACCGCAACTAAACCTTTCCATATAGTTTTTATTATCATAATATTTGTCCTGATTACAACGACAATAGCAACAATAACAACTAAAATTACAGCTTTTATTACGGTCCATACAACCTTTATAGCTATTGTCAATACTTTCCAAGCTGCTTTTATAATATTAATGTATGTCTTAATATATACAGCTATTATTTTAATCACCACAAGCACAACTGCTTTGATTGCATTCCAAACAGCAACCACAACAGGTTTCAAAACTTTCCATACAGCTTTTAAAACAGCGATAGATGCTTTTACAAGTATCGTTATTCCTTTCATTGCAACGCTTGTTGCCGTCTTAATAGCATTCCACACTTCCATTACCGTAGGTTTAATTATTTTCCAGACTAGTTTAATAAAATCAACACCTTGTTTAACAATATTTTTTATTCCTGTTATCACATTCATTACTGTCGGCTTTATCCCTTGCCAGACTTGTTTTATAAAGTTAGCTACCGCTTTAAATATCGCATTCACTCCATTTCTAAACCAAGCACATTTATTATATAAAACTACAACAATTGCTATAACAGCCACTATTGCAACAATTATTAAAATAACAGGATTTGCCATAAAAGCCGCTTTGATCGCCAAGCCTACTTTTTTGAACATTGAACCAACTTTGCTTATTGTCGGAAATGCTGTTTTAAATCCTTCTGCAAAACTCCCAGCCGCTTTAAATTTATCAAATATATGAATTCCTTTCGATATTCCACTAAATACAGGTGCAAAAACTTTTGCCAATCCGCCAAGTCCTATTTTAAATGCTGCAAATCCTGCCACTGATTTCATAATTCCCGCTGCCAATTGTGGATTTTTCTGAATAAATTGAGAAACTTTATCTATTAAAGGACTCAACTTTTCTAATGCTCCAGTAATTGTCGGCATTAAAGCATTACCTAGATCTCCCATCGAATTAACTACTTTGTTCTTAGCCATCAACATTTTATTCAAAGGAGTATCCATTCTCTTGTTGTATTCTACATCAACAGCATCCTTTCCAAATCCTACTTTTGCTTCTTTTAGATTTTTTTTAACCTTATCAAGATTATTTACCATATCTTGAACAGATGACTTCGCTTCCTCTCCAAAGATTGTAGAAATTAATGCTCCTTGTTCAGCTGGATTTGCTTCCTTTATTTTCTGAAGCACTCTCAAAATAGTACCTTCACCATCTCTCTGCATGTCTACAGCCAATTTATTGACATCTAATCCTATGCTTTTGAAAGCATTTGTTGCTTTTTTAGAAGTTGCACTACCTTTAGTTAAAGCTCCAAAGAAATTTTTAAGTCCTGTTGCAGCTTGTTCTGGAGTTTTATTAAAAGACACCAAAGTTGCTGATAATCCTAATAATGCTGAATTTGATACACCAGCTCCTTTTGCAATCCCACCGACTCTACCTGATATTTCTGTCAATTCAGCTGCACGTGAAGCACTACGATCCGACATATGATTGATAGCATTAGAATATGCAAACAACTCTTCCTTTCCTAAACCTAGTTGTTCTTTTGTCTTAGCTAAAAAATTTCCAGCTGCTGCTGCATCTATATCAAATGCAACAGCGATTTTATTTGCCTGTTCAGTATATTTTACCAAATCTTTTTCTTGTATTCCTGACTGTGCTAATGCTCCAGCCATTTCAAATACTTTAGCTTGAGATAAAGATGATCTTTCTGAAATATCTCTAAGTTTTCCATAATATTTTTCAGCACCGTCTACCATTTTTTTTAGATCAGCTTGACTTTCTCGGGTATCAAGAGCAATCTTTACAGGAACAGCCAAAGCTCCAGCTATTCCCATACCTTGCATTATTCGCTTATCTCCAAAGTCTTTCATTTTTCCAACAGTTTCTTGTCTAGCATCGTATCTTTTTTGAGCTTCTTTCAGTTTGTTCATTTTTTCGATTTCTTTTTCAACTTCCTGAACCTTGCTTCTGTAGTTAGATAAACTAGCGCCTTCTGCTTCTATCTTACTTCTTGCAGCTTCAAACACATGTTGCTGTCGTTCTTTTTGCTTATTCAATTTTCCAACATTTTTTTCAGCCTGTTCTATTTCCTTAGACAGTTGTTTATTACTGCTTCCAGTTCTTTCGTATTCGGCTTTCAACTTCTGTAAATGTTCAGCAGCCTTTTTATATTCTGAATTAATTTTATTTAATCCTTCACGAGCCTTGTCCATATTTTGAAACGCTTTTTGTGCTTTCTCCATACTTTTGATTTGTTTTTCAAATTCTTTGACAGATTTTGTCGTGTTTTTCAAAGCGTTTGCAACTTGGCTCATTCCATTGATAGCACTGGCTACTGCTGCGCCCAGAACAATGTTCAGCTCTAAATTTTTTGCCACAATTTTCCTCCTTTTCTCTCAAATATGGTATTTTTCATTCACTCTCTTCTTCTTGCCTTGCCTTTTCATCCTCAATTAATTGATTTGCCCTTAATATCCAGTAATCCAGCTCATCAAATGTACATTTCATAAGCGTTTCATAACTGATATTCATTTTAAAATAGTTGAGTCCGCTCAATAAATCTGTAATCAAGTCTAAAAAGTCATCTGTTATGCTTCCGT
>ERZ773073.1552-NODE-1552-length-10797-cov-4.458574_pt1 | contig 10797 bp, 6 predicted proteins | sample MGYA00580616_ERZ773073 | MGnify/ENA primary metagenome ERZ773073 (study PRJEB29015, sample SAMEA2737960) | human oral metagenome | biome: human oral; feature: human-associated habitat; material: dental | place: China | collected 2131 ...
TCACGACTAGACTATGCGGTCTCTCAAACTCCTTATCTAAGTAATCTTGGTACGTCCCTGGGGAAATAAACCCTCGGGCGCTTAAAATATCCGTTCCTGCTGTTCCGACAATCGTATCGGCTAGCAGTACGCAGTTAGTACTCATCACAAAATACGTCTTGAATTTTGAAGAGGTAAATTTATACAAGCATGCATCTGCTTCTTGTTTTAGTTTGTAGGCATACATCGGTTCTTCTTTCTCGATTCCAGAACGCTTAGGTTTCACGGTTTTCGGTGGATTCCAAGGCACTGTCAGCGACATCAATTTGGCGATTTCCTTATCGACAGCTGCCAGTTGTTCTGGAGATAACGCCAGTCCATAACCCAGTAAGGTCTTATGGTTTTCGCGTTTACAAAATTCAATGTATTTTTCACGGTCGGCACTGAAAAGCACCCCGTCCCCCATCGTTCCAAAAAGGCGTTCCGAATTCGTATCGTAGTTCCCGAATGAAATAATACGACCTTTGTAACACAGGTCGACATGCCCGATTGCCCCAAATCCGTCTTTTGTGACGTGAATAAACATTTCTAAGTTTGGTTCGGCATTTTCTTTGGTACGGTCGTAAATTTCAGAAGCCGTTTCGCCTTCTCTGAGTTCCAACGCATTATTGATTTTCTGCAAGGTTACGCGAGGAATCAGTGCAGCAAACACGAGCGGCATCCCACGACGCAAGCGTCTGCGAAGGACTTTCTTTCCAACTTCGGCCTCGAAAAACCATCCGTCACGAATGTTACTAGTCCCAAGCCCGATGAAATAAAGCGCAAGGAAGAACATTTGTAAGTTGCCGTCGCCCCCAAGAGCCAGTAAAGTCGCTACCCCGACAACTGAGAGCCAAATGGTATCAATGAGCAAGCGCAGTCGTGGACGGATCCCGTCTTTGACATAAATATAGTACGTCACGCCACTAATGGCCGCTTTCATCACTTCGTTAAGCCCCATCAAGATACTGACAATCGCAATCGGAAGCGAGATAAAAAATTGATTTCCTGCTAAAAATCCGTAAAGGAAAAATTTAACAACATTCAGCCATAACGGATCTTTTGCCGCCGCCTTACTAAACCAACGGAACAAGAAATTCCATAGTTCACGAGCCCATAAGAATGTTAAAAACAGACGTAACATCAATTCCGGGAAGCTTGGTCCGTAGATTAGGAGCAACACCCCAGCAACAAGGAACGCAATCCCTTCAATTAGGAGCTTTTTCCCCGTAATCCCTAAGTCGCTAATTTTCTTCATCAATAACACCTCCTACAGCTATCACTGGAGCTGCTTGTTCTTGTTCTTTTTTCTCCACCCATTCTTTCACAAGACGGTAAATCACGGCAAAGATTGGTGTGAAGAAAATCAATCCGACTAAGCCAAAAAGATTTCCGCCGATTAAGGCTGCCGCTAATGTCAGAACCGTTGGCAAGCCAACAGAAGTACCGACCACTTTCGGATACACTACATTGTCTTCTAACGTTTGAACAACCATATAGACGACCACTGAAATGAGCGCTTGAATTGGACTCTGCACGAAGATGAATAGAGCTCCGATTCCACACGCCATAAACGGCCCGATGTATGGAATGAACGAGAAGACCCCTGCCAGCACACCGACTAGCGCAGCGTACGGAAGCCCTGCGAGTGAATACCCTGCAAAAATCATCACGCCGACAATCAGCGCCTCAATTAATTGGCTCATCAGGAAGCGGTCATACGTATCAATCACGACTTCTCCAACATATCGAATGTGTTCCACCTGTTCTTTCGGTAAAAGCACACGTAAAATTCTAAAGCTCATTTTCCCTAACAATTCTTTACTTGCTAGAATATTAATCATGAAGAAAATTCCCATGATTACAGAGAAGACATTCGAGAAAATTCCCGTAATATTTGTCGTAAATCCGCCAAGGAAGCTAATCACTGAAGAGACAAGATTACTTTGATTTAACATGTCGGTAATTTGCGATACTTCACTCGATTGCAACAAGTTCGACCGTTTTACAAATCTTAGAACGGCTTCTATTAAATGATTGACGCTACTGCTCAACTGCGAAACCGTATCGGCAATCATTGGCGTAATAATCCATAATAGCAACGAGATAATACATAGCAAAATCACAATAATCGTCAAAATCGCTGTGGCTCTGCGGAATTTTTGAGGAAAATTGAGATTCTCCAATCCTTGCTCGATTCGTTTCATAGGTACGTTTAATACAAACGCCAAGACCATCCCCATTAGAAGCGGGAATAGCATTCCGATAAATTCAGATATCCACGTCAAAATCGCACTAAAGTTAAGAACGATTAATAATGCCGTGGCAATTATCCCAATTAAGATGAGCCATTCTTTTTTTACTTTATTCATATGCAATTTCCTTTTTTAATTGTTCTAAGAGCGCCTTGCACCCCAATGTCACATCGCGGTACGTCGCATCAAAGTCTCCTGTATACCACGGATCGGCGATATCACGACTCACTCCGGCTACTTCTAATAAGCGCGCCACCGTCGCATCCGATTTTCCATCGACAAACGAGTGGATATTACGCACATTCGACGCATCCATTCCCAAGATGTAGTCGGCATCCAGGTCGGTTTCATCCAACGTCCGTGACACAAGCCCCTTTGCGGAAATGCCGTGCTCCTCGAGTTTCTTACGAGTGCCGTGATGCACCGGATTCCCATGTTCCCACGTACTTGTCGCAGCGGAATCGATCGTAATTTTATCTTCCAATCCTTCTTCATGAACCATTTTTCTAAATACAGCTTCTGCCATCGGCGAACGACAAATGTTGCCTAGACAAACAAATACTACTTTCACGCGCTTCCCTCACTTTCCATTCTTTCCCTTCATTGTAACAGACGAGCCAACCCCTTCGCAAAAAGAATGTCTGTAGTGTGCTTCGACCCATTCGAACGAATTAAACTATTTGAGAAACTCTCCGCGTAAAGCAAAGACAAGATTCCTTCAAATCCTTGCGGATTTTTTTATAATCGCTGTAACGTTGCACCGGTTCGAGTCGTACCGTCTCTCACCTTCGAAGCTTCAAATGAGGAGTACGGAGTAAACTCCTACTCCCCATAAGCACAGTGGTTGAATGGAATGAGCTTTGCTGTAAGCAGCAAGCTCATTCCTATTCAACTTTGTGGGGGAAAGAAAACGAAATACTCTAAATACATAAATATATTTAGAGTATTTCTGTCCTTCTCCCTCACATTCGATGCTCTTCACGTTACTGCGATTATAAAATCCGCATGATTTCCCGTAATCTTGTCTGCACTTTTTATTTGTTTTTTAAGCAGCAAAAACATTTTTCTCAATTTCTACTGCTTCCAAAACCTCACTCTCAGCGACTGGCATTCTTCTAGAAAGTAAACGCTCTATTTCACCCTCAATAAAGTCTCTAGCGAACTTTCTACTATCTTTCTTACGAATCATATCTTTTAAAAATTTTTCGATATTCTCGTTAAAAACCGACCACTGTAATTCTTCAAATTCATTTTCTGACAATGTCATTATCATAACTATATCAATATATTCCTCTTTTAAAATACCAAACATTTTAACATTGTCATCTTCAATGAAGTAATCCATTATTTTCCTTACACCTATACTGCCAACAACAGCACCTATCATAGCGCCAACTGGACCTCCAGCTAATCCAGCAGCAGCCCCTCCAATCATTCCACCTCCAGCAACCACCATATTTTTGAAAAATTGCTCCTTTGAAATCCTTCCTGAGAGTGCTCTGAATAAATCAGGCCCCACAACTACCATAATGGTAAGGGTTGTCCCTGTTTTCATCGCAACTTGATTTGCTTTAAAATTTAACCCAAATGCCGTATTAATTTTAGCTGTAAAAATCTTACTTACTTGTTGCGAGACAGTATAAATACTTGTTCCTATTATCAAAACTTTAGTTCCAGATTTAGTTGCTATTTTTGCAGCTTCTTGTGTGCTTTCTCCACTCCATTTCGCACTTGCAAAAACAATTATAAAGCTAAGCGTCACCCCTGGAATACTATGAATTGCGCCATCTATAGCATCGTATTTTATAGAAGTAAGATTACCCCCTTTTGCGATTAATTTAGCTTCTCCGTAGGTAACATTTCCTTTTCGAATAATGTTCTTTGCATCAGAAGGATTTGTAACACCACGTACTTTCCCATCTCTAATTTTTTCCTGCATTATTTTTACACATTCATCGTATTGCTCTTTAGGAACTTCCAATTGCATCCCTTCATAACGATACATCCCTCCATCAGCATTTGAGTCAAATGCTGAGTTAACGGTACTTCTTGCATTAAAATGATATTTTGTTTGTATATTTTGATTACCAACGATACGGTCTGCACCATTTGAAGCGTTATTTTGACCAACTTGTTTAACTTCTTGAAAAGGATGTTTTAACACATCAAGTACATTATTAGCATACTCTGCAGCATGCCCGTGTCCTTGTGGAGCACTGACAATAGAATTCATTTGGATTTTTTTAAAGTACGCATTCATCGTCAAAAGAAACGAAGATAGAAATCCGATTTTTGTACCATTAGAGATTGTTTTGTCTGTTATATTCCAACGACCTATTTCAATCAATTTTTTGTTAAGTTTTTCCAATTCCACATCATTAGTATACCCTGATGAAATTATCTTTCTAAATTCTCCAACGCTTTTCTGTAAACAATTGTTTGAGTGGAGCTTTTTAATCACTCCATACGGATAATAAAAGACCAAAGCTCCATCCGAATCTATTTCAACTTTCCACAGTGTTGCAAAAGGATAAAACTGAACATTAGCTGTTTCCCTTTTCTTTATTTGAACCTTCTCAAAAAGTCCGTATTGAGTTAATAACAAACCATATTCTTTAAACTCTTCCAGATTTTTACTTTTGATTGGTGAATATCCAAAATACTCAAATTCAACTTTTTCAAAATTCTTATGAAAAGCTTTTTCTGACGAAACAAACCATTGTGCTCGACCATAAGGAATAGATTCACCATGAAATTCAAAGCTGTTTAACGAAATTTGTCTCAAGCTTTCTCTAATACTCTCTTCGCTATGATTATGAGTATCTTTCATTCTCCGTTTCCACATCAAATACTCTGGCAGCGTTTTTAGATTTTCCCAATAAATACTAATAAATATTACTGTTAACAAGATTGATATTACCCAAAAAGCTGCCATCTTCTATCTCCTTTTTTTCTTAACCTACTTCACAAATACTTCTACCAGTATAGTTAAAAAAATTATATCAAAATTTTTAGTTTACTTTCAATATCAACTGTTATTCTTTTCACATTTTTATCTCAATTACTTTACTCGAAGATATGGCAAAATCCATTTGAAATAAGATCCAAAGGCGAAGAATAAACGGAAGACCAAGGGATTCCATAGTGGCAACAATAAGGGAGTGCAACCAATGTGAATTACTGACTCTAGGGTGAAACCCGTAGAGTCAGTTTGAAGCTTGGTAGGAACTGAGACCTTGGGCTCAGTCCGGTGCCCTTATTGTAGCAACTATAGAGACATCCCTTCGGTCTGGAGTTTATTCGTAAGCCCTTTGGGCTATATTCTCTCTTCTTTTCAAATGGATTTTGCATCCTTCGAAAACAAAAAGTGGTGGACAGCCGTCCACCACTTTTTCTATTCTACTGTTACCGATTTGGCAAGGTTACGCGGTTTATCCACGTCTAATCCTTTACCAAGAGAAGTGTAGTACGCGATTAATTGCGTTACCACTACAGATACGATCGGTGCTAATAAGATTGGCACCGCTGGAACGATGATATCGTCGCCTTCTTGCTCAACACCTTCCATCGCAATTGTTGTTACGACAGCGCCACGAGCTTTCACTTCTTGGATATTTCCGCGAGTGTGGCTCGCTACAACTGGTTCGCTTAATAATGCGATGACTGGAGTGCCTTCTTCGATAAGGGCGATTGTTCCATGTTTTAATTCCCCTGCGGCAAAGCTTTCAGTTTGCACGTATGAGATTTCTTTTAATTTCAACGCTGCTTCCATCGCTACATAGTAATCTAAGTGACGACCGATGTAGAAAGCATTGCGAGTTTCTAATAAGCGCTCTTTGACTAAGTCTTGAACTGCTTCTTTGTCTGATAATACGCTCTCGATTGAAGCGGCAACGACACCTAATTCATGCTTCATGTCGAATGGAGCTTCTAAGCCTTTAGAAGCGCGTAATGCGTCTGCTAAAACGGCCATTACTGCGATTTGTGCAGTGTAAGCTTTTGTTGAAGCTACGGCAATTTCAGGGCCTGCGTGTAATAGTAATGTATAGCTTGCTTCACGAGAAAGAGTTGAGCCTTTCACGTTTGTGATTGTTAATGATGGGAAGTTTTGCTCGTTTACTTTTACTAACGCTTGACGGCTGTCCGCTGTTTCTCCACTTTGTGATAAGAAAATGAAGAATGGTTTTTGTGATAATAATGGTTGGTGGTAAGCAAATTCGCTTGCTAAGTGAACTTCTACTGGAATTCCAGCAAGTTGTTCTACTAACGCTTTACCAACCCATCCTGCATGGTAGCTTGTTCCGCAGGCAATCACGTAAATGCGGTCGCTTGCTAAAATGCTATCTAAAATTTCTTTATCAATTATTAATTGGCCATTTTCGTCTTGGTAGTTTTGGATGATTTTACGTAATACGGCTGGTTGTTCATCCATTTCTTTCAACATGTAGTGAGGGTAAGCCCCTTTTTCTAAATCGTCTGCATCTAATTCTGCAACGAATGGTGCACGTTCTACTGGTTTGCCATCAATTGTTTCAATTTCTACAGAGTCTGCAGTTAAAGTAATTAACTCTTCGTCTTTGATTTCGATGTAATGGTCTGTTTCAGCAATTGTTGCCATTGCGTCTGAACAAATCACGTTGAAGCCTTCGCCAACCCCAACTAATAATGGGCTCTTATGTTTTGCGGCATAAAGAACGCCTGGTTTTTCGCTGTCTAATAAACCGAAAGCAAATGATCCGCGGATTTCTTGTAATGCGCGACGGAACGCTTCTTTTCCTGATAAGTTTTCTTTATTTGCAAAGTATTCTACTAAGTTTACGGCAACTTCAGTATCTGTTTGAGATTTGAAATCAACGTCGCTTAAGAATTCTTTTTTCAATTCATCATAGTTTTCGATGACACCGTTATGCACTAATGTGAAACGACCTGATTGAGATTGATGAGGGTGAGCGTTATTTTCTGTTGCTGGTCCATGCGTTGCCCAACGAGTATGCCCAATCCCTGCAAATGCTGGAATTTCTTCATCCACTGCATCACGAAGATTTTGAATACGACCCACACGTTTTACTAATTGTGTTGATCCATCTTCGTCCATAATAAATAATCCTGCTGAGTCATATCCACGATACTCAAGCTTTTCTAATCCGTTTAATACTACTGTTTGGATTTTTCCGTGTCCAATACATCCTACGATTCCGCACATAATTTTTAACTCCTTTTATCAGAGGCCTTTTTTGCCCTCTTCTTAATGTAATTTTGATTATGTTTCTGGTGCTGTTTCAATTTTGTCATTTCCTTGCAAAAATGGTTTGTATGAAACTGTAGACTGCACTGCCTTGAGTCATCCGCCGAGTATTTCGATAAACTCATTCCTCGTCACCTGTTTTTCAAACAGGCCTGGCGCTATCCTTGTCGCTTCCTTTCAAAGCTTTCATAAATTTTCAGAAACATAGTTATCATAACCGATGACCACCCCAAAAACAACTAATTTTCCTTTTCCCTAACCTTTTACAAACCAAACCTTAACCTTACCCCTCCTCAAACCGCACTCTTATCGCATTTCTAGGCAACTATTCAGTAGATACCACTTTCTAACTCTTCAATACCCCCCATTCCGAAACTTTTGTGTTTTATCACCCTACACAAGTGATGTTGTAAGCCGTGAAAAGCACACACACTATTCTGCTCCTCCCTCCATTTCAAAAAGAATACCAATTTGTCATGAGTGGTGAGCGAAAAGCACACATGATGTCAGTTTCGATTCCAGCTGAACTATTCAATTCAAAAAAGCGATTAAAGGCGATTGGCTGTCCTTTCGGATCCCATAGTAGCAGTAATGGGAAGTAGCATTAAAACGAAATAGACGGAGTTAGGAATTTATTCCTTACTCCGTCTTTGAGGATTTAAAGGCGAGAGACAACAGGCTCGAGCCGGTGCTTCATTACAGCTACTATAGGAAACATCCGAAAGGATGTAAGCCAATAGCCGCTAATCGCATTTCACTTATTTTATGAAATTGAATAGTTTGGTGCTTCTTTCGTAATTTGTACATCATGCGGATGGCTTTCTCTTAGCCCCGCACCACTCATACGCACAAATTGCGTATTCTCGCGAAGCTCTTCTAAATTATGCGCCCCAACATACCCCATACCAGAACGCAATCCGCCGACCATTTGGAAAATAATATCCGCCGCAGACCCTTTGTAAGCTACACGCCCTTCGATTCCCTCTGGTACGCGTTTATTCGCTTCGTTTTTCGCTTGGAAGTAACGGTCACCTGAACCATTTTCCATCGCCGCTAGACTTCCCATTCCGCGGTATGTCTTGAAGCGACGACCTTGGAAGATTTCGAATTCTCCTGGAGATTCATCTGTTCCGGCAAGCATGCTTCCTAACATCACCGCATGTCCACCTGCTGCGATAGCTTTAGCGATATCTCCGGAGTACTTAATCCCACCGTCTGCGATGATTGCTTTGCCAAATTCTTTCGCCACTGTTGCGGCATCGTAAATCGCTGTGATTTGTGGAACCCCTACACCGGCAACGACACGAGTTGTACAGATAGAACCAGGTCCGATTCCGACTTTTACAACGTCCACGCCTGTTTCAAATAAGGCACGTGTTCCTTCTCCTGTCGCTACGTTTCCGGCAATCAATGTTGCGTCAGGGAATGTTTCGCGGATTTCTTTAATTTTACGGATTACGCCGGCACTATGCCCGTGAGCTGTATCGATGACGATGGCATCCGCACCTGCGTCTAGTAATGCTTTTGCACGTTCGAATGTATCTGAAGTAATCCCTACTGCTGCAGCCACGAGTAAACGTCCGTGTTCGTCTTTAGCAGAGTTCGGAAATTCAATCACTTTCTCGATGTCTTTAATCGTAATTAACCCTGCTAAGCAGCCTTTGTCGTCTACTAAAGGTAATTTTTCGATTTTATGTTTTTGAAGAATGGCTTCTGCGTCTTTCAATGAAGTTCCAACTGGAGCCGTTACGAGGTTCTCTTTTGTCATTACTTCGTCAATGAAAATGGAATAATCTGAGATGAATCGTAAGTCACGGTTTGTCAAAATCCCAACGAGGTGACGTGTTTCTAAGTCATCAACGATTGGTACACCGCTAATACGGTATTTTGACATGAGGTCTTCGGCATCTTGTACTTTATGGGATGGAGTTAAGAAAAATGGATTGATGATAACGCCACTTTCGGAACGTTTTACTTTATGAACTTCTTCTGCTTGTTCTGCGATAGACATGTTTTTATGAATCACGCCTAATCCACCTTGACGCGCAATCGCAATCGCCATTGTTGAATCTGTGACGGTGTCCATACTTGCACTCATTAAAGGAATATTGAGACGAATGTTTTTGGCTAATCGCACGCGTAAATCCACGTCATTTGGCAAGACATGACTCTCCGCTGGAATTAGTAAAACATCATCGAATGTGTACCCTTCTTTTTGAAATTTTGTTTCCCATTTTGACATAGCTCAAACCTCCAGTGATTGAATTTATTAACGAATAATATACCACTTTTAAAAGAAAAAGCAAGTTTTTCTGCAGAAAATCCTGTTAATTCATGGAAGTTTCATCTTTTATTGTTCGTATTTTAATGAGAGTTTAATTTTTCACAAAAATACCGCCTAAAACTTCGGAATTATGCTACACTTATAGTGACAAAGAAAGGATGATTCATGTGAAAAAACAACTCTTACCAACGCTAGTTTTAGGTTTAGTACTCTTTGGCTGTTCGAGTAAAAATGACTCCAAAGAAACAACATCTACCACACAAACAACTACAGCACAAACAACTGCTGGAAAAACTGCTGAAAGTACTAGTGCAACTTCTGAATCCAAAAATACCAACTCAACTCATTCAGAAGAAAAGAAAGAAACAACAGCTTCCAACGGAATGGCAGATACCTCTTTAGGTTATGATATTATCGTTAATAAAAAACATGCATTACCATCGAATTACTCACCTGGAGAAGATCCTACAGCGGCTGCCCAAGTAAAAAAACTTATTCGTAAAATGCAAGAACTTGGATATCCGATTAGTAATACCTATAGCGGATATCGTTCTTATGACTATCAAACACAACTTTATAATAATTATGTAAAACAGGAAGGACAAGCTGCAGCAGATACTTACTCTGCTCGCCCAGGATACAGCGAACACCAAACCGGTCTAGCCTTTGATTTAATCGATAACTCAGGTGAGTTATTAGATGGCTCCCAAAATCAACAAGCCATTCATTGGCTTCATACACATGCCCATGAGTACGGCTTCATCATCCGATTCCAACCAGGCAAGGAAGCCATCACTGGTTACCAAGCCGAAGCCTGGCATTTAAGATACGTCGGTGATAAAGCAACAGACATCTATAACTCCGGCCTTTCTCTCGAAGAATACTTCGGTGTTCCTGGAGGGGACTACGAATAGAAGAATCTGAAACAAAAATAAAAAAGGGTTCTATAATTTTTAGGGTTGATGGAATTTTTCCACCAACCCTATTTTAGTGTA
>ERZ773073.1556-NODE-1556-length-10781-cov-2.876375_pt1 | contig 10781 bp, 9 predicted proteins | sample MGYA00580616_ERZ773073 | MGnify/ENA primary metagenome ERZ773073 (study PRJEB29015, sample SAMEA2737960) | human oral metagenome | biome: human oral; feature: human-associated habitat; material: dental | place: China | collected 2131 ...
TTGGCAGGCTGTTGGTGGCGGCCTGATTGTGGCTGCGGCGCAGCTATTCTCGAATATCGCCCTGTAGCGTCAAAATACAATGGCGCTTGAAATCAAGGTATATCGGGAGATCACTGCCTACCAAGCGAAAGTTATGATGGGCATGTCATGGCGACAAATGGCGTGCTCAGCAATAGGAATCATTGTTGTCGGCGGAACATATGCCCTGTGCTTCTGGGCGGGGCAGTCCGATCTGGGATCCTGGATGGCTGCACTTCTGACCATGCCTTTTGTGGCGGTCGGCTGGGTGAGGCCAAAAGGTCTGCCTTTTGAGAAGTATGCGCGTTATTTCTGGAGGTACAAGTGGGACCCCCAGAAGCGACTGTATGCGCAGGACTCGGTGTTGTCGACAGAAATAGCCGCAGAAAGGTCAGCTAATGCTGTTCGCAACTCGAAAGCGCCAAAGCAGCGAGTCATCCGAGAACTCGAATGCGGAGGATGGCAGTAAGCCTGATCGGAAGGCTCGCAAGCAGAGTAAAAAGCGCCGCGAGAAGAATGATGTTCCTCGCCGTAAAAGGAACACCGCTCAGGCTGTCATCCAGTATGAGGCGATGGTCGAGAACGGCGTGTGCTCGCTTGGGGGGAACCAGTACTCCGTGACGCTGAAGCTGGCGGATATCGACTATCAGCTGGCTCCGGAAGAAGAGCAAGCCTCCTTGGTGGAGTCGTATGCACAGTTCGTCAACTCCTTTGATGCTGGGCAGAGCATTCAGTTGACGGTTATGAATCGCCAGCTTAATAAAGCTGAGCTGGCGCAGAGTGTCGAGTTCGCTCCTCGCGGTGATGGGCTGGATGCCTATCGGTGGGAATACAATGACCTGATTAACGCGAGGCTGGCATCCGGCCGCAACAACACTGTGACGGAAAAGTATGTCACCATCACGGTTGAAGCCGATGATTTTGAGCACGCCACCAACAAGCTGGCTCAGATATCATCAGATGCGATCGCGCAGCTGCGAGCTGTTGGTGGGTGTCGTGCAGAAAGAGTCTCTGGTGAAGACCGGATCCGGATCCTGCATGACATTCTGAGGCCGGGAGAGCCGTTTCGTTTCGAGTATACCGACCTGATCGGAACCAACCTCACCACGAAGGATATCGTCTCGCCGTGGGCAATCGATTTCTCAGGTGACGGGAACTCGATCTGTTTCACTGGTGAGAAGGACTCGTACTACCAGGTGCTGTGTCTGCGCGACCTGCCCTCGTGGCTCTCTGATCGTCTCATGAAGGAGCTCTCTGAGATCAACTCGGAGCTGGCGATCTCGGTGCATTTCCGGCCTCTCGATCACGCAGAAGGTCTGGATCTGGTCAAGCGGCAGATCGCGGAAATGGACATGCAGCGCTCCAACGAGCTGCGAAAGGCCCGGAAGCAAGGAAATGGTGAGGAGTCGATTCCTCACGAGCTGGTGGCTTCGCATCAAGAGGCAGTCGATCTGCGTGATCAGCTCGAGTCGAGTAACGAGAAGTTGTTCACGACCACCATTGTCGTAGGGGTCGCTGGTGCGACGAAGGACGCGCTTGCGGAGGCCGTTGAGAAAGTGCGGGTCGCTGGACGTAAGCACTCATGCCCCTTTGAGACGTTGAAGTGGATGCAGGAGGATGGTTTGAATGCCGTTCTTCCGCTCGGCGTGTCTCGTCTACCGATTTACCGGACTCTGACAACGGCGGCAGTGGCTGTGATCGTTCCGTTTACAACGCAGGAGCTGCTACACAAGGGCGGCCTCTTCTACGGGGTGAACGCAATTAGTCAGAACCTTGTGGTGGGATCACGCACATCCACGATGAATGGAAACTCCTTCATTCTCGGTACGAGTGGTGCAGGAAAGTCGCAGTTCGGAAAAGGCGAGATCATGCAGGTCTTCCTTGGACGTCCTAACGACGATCTTATTATCGTGGACGCTGAGCATGAGTATGCGCCCCTCGGGCAGGCTATCGGAGCCACGACTGTCGAGATCAGCGCAGGATCACGAGCATGCATCAATCCACTGCATATCGACAGAGACGCGCCGGCGGATGATGGGAGTCCCGTCAAGCTGAAGGCGGAGTTCATCCTTTCTCTCTGTGAGGTGCTTATTGGAGGAGTTAATGGACTGAGTGCGCCTCAGCGCTCAATCATCGACCGCTGTGTGACGCGTATATATGGGCAGTTCTTCCAGGACAAGAGAATGGCTCCGCCAACTCTGCTCAACCTGTTCGACGAACTGCGGCGCCAGCCTGAGGAGGAGGCCAGGGCGGTTGCAACTGCTCTTGAGCTTTATGCGGCGGGATCGTTCTCGGGCTTCTCGCAGCAGACGAATGTGGACACGTCGAACCGTGCGATGATCTATGACATCTCTAAGCTCGGATCCGACATGAAGACGTTCGGTATGCTCGTGGTGCTGGAGCAGATTTGGGCACAGGCTCAGGTCAACCGCGCCAAGGGCAAGCGGACCTGGCTGTACCTGGATGAGTTCCACCTTCTTTTCAGTAACGACTACGCTGGCGCGTACTGTCAGATGATCTACAAGCGTGCCCGTAAGTACGGCCTTTTGCCGACCGGCCTGACGCAGAACATTGAAGAGCTGCTCATCAGTGAGCGTGCTCGTCTGATGCTCGCCAACTCGGACATTCTTGTGCTCCTGAACCAGACCCCGACGGATGCCCAGACTCTGCAGGAGCTCTTCAACTGGTCTGATAAGCACCGCTCCTATTTCCAGAACATCCCACCAGGGTGTGGGCTCTTGAAGATGGGGCCGGCGATGGTGCCTTTCGATTCGAGGATGCCAACAAGCTCCAAGTTGTACCAGCTGTACACAACTAAGTTCGGTGAAGGAGTGTAGGTCATGGCTAACGTTCGAGTCGACCTTCGTAATCGAGACGCTCAGTCACTGACGGAAGACAAGTTCTCAAGCGTCAATGTTGAGTCCCGTGGTTCTAGTGCTCTCACGTCGGCGCCGAGGGAGGCCAGGGCCACCTCCGTCGATGGAGGCACAGGGAAGACCCCCAAGGATGGTGCTCCCGGTAGCGGAGGCGATGGCAAGGCTTCAGGCAGTAAGAAGAAGGAAACCCCTCAGAAGAAGGACGTAAAAAAGCCTTCCTCTAAACACGCCCCTAAGAAGTTCAGCGACGAAGTTCGTAGTTCTATACGTAATGGTACCAGGATTGCGACCAAGACCTCGATCGTAGCCAAGAAGGCCTTTGATCAGGTTGATAGTGTTACCTCTCCATTCGGTAGCGATGCGTCAATGGCGGATGTTGGCGGAAAGATCGCCAAGCAGAAAATGATGAGCGCGGCAGCTAAAACGCCGAGGACTGCGCTTACTAGTTATCGCATCGGAAAACGTGCCGTAAAGAAGTCCATCGAAGTTACTCCGAGAGTCGCTCGGATCACATCGAAGCAGGTCCAGAATGCAGCACGGCTTACGTCGCGGGTTCGAAAGGCTGGACTCAAGAACTCGGCCAAAGCGGCCAGGAACAAGATTGCCAAGGTTAATGGCAAGGTTGCCGCAAGGGCTGCCAACAGGGCTGCGGCAGCGGCGTCGCGAGCGGTCGCACATCTGATTGCAAGGATCGTCGCAATCATTGCCGTGAAAGTGAGTGCTTTGCTCATTTTCATGTTACCCATCATCGCCGTCATTGTCGTGGTAGCCATCGTTCTGTCCTTTCTTCCTTCATGGCTCGGAGGCTATGAGGAGGAGCAGAAGTCAAAGGGGGGCGCGGCAGGAGTTGTTGCGGCTGGTATGGGCGATGACTATCCATACAAGGGGATGGGTTCGTCGTCAGCCAACCCGGATACAGGATATTTCTATGGAAACTGTACAGACTTTGCGATCTGGCGAGTCAATCGCGATGAAGGCGTGACAAAAAAACCGTGGAAGTATGTGAATGCCAATACGACTCCTGCTGGGGGTCATGGATATCAGTGGGGAAATGAATCTGCTCTGCCAGGTTGGGAAAAAGTGAGTAAACCTACTCCAGGTGACATTATTTCCTTCCAGCCCGGCGCCCAGGGGGGACGCTGGAACGCAAGTTTCGGACACGTCGCCTACGTGGCTCAGGTCGGTGCCGACGGCAGTATGGTGACGGAGAACTATGGAGATGCGGAATACTTCCTGGAGAACTACACGCCAGATATGGTGAAGCAGCTGGTGTCGTCCGGGCAGGCGGTTATCAAGCACAACCCTAACTCCAAATTAAAGGTTAAGACTGAGAATGGTGTGACGACGGTCGATAATGCGCAGTATGCGGCGGCTGGTACAAGCGCTGGTGACGCTCAGGCGTACGCCAAGACGCAAATGAAAGCCTACGGCTGGGATGATAAGCAGTTCGCCTGTCTGGTCGAGCTGTGGAACCACGAGTCGGGATGGAACTACACTGCGGACAACCCGACGTCTGATGCCTATGGTATCCCACAGTCTCTACCCGGAGAGAAGATGGCGTCCGAGGGTGCCGACTGGGCCACTAACCCTCAAACCCAGATCAGATGGGGATTGAAGTATATTAAGGAGAGACCTGACTATGGCTCTCCGTGTGCGGCGTGGACGTTGTGGCAGCAACGCAGTCCGCACTGGTACTGAGAAGGTGAGTGATCATGGATCGGCGACAGAAGCGTCTTGTGGCAACAATCATTGCGGTGTCGTTGTCGCTGGTTGGCGCCTTCGCTGGGGTAATCGTATGGTCGGCATCCCATCGAGGTGAGTCTGAGGCGAAGGCAAGCTCGGCTGCGACATCCCCGGTGCCGTCATCGGAGGCGACCCCGTCGCGTTCTGCGACATCCTTACCGTCTCAGGTGGATGGCTATGCCTCAGAGTTTCGGCCGACGTCCGCTCAGAAGGAGCGCGCAGTGAGGGCCGTGAAGGCAGCAGCTCAGTGGTCACAGTCGGAGACGGAACAAGAGCGGTTCAAGCGATTGTCGAGTGAGTTTTCCGATGACGTTGCGAAGCAGGAGTCTGCCTGGAAGAAATTATACGGCAGCGTCGATAATGCGCGTGTCACCGTGGACTCCACTGGCGATGCCAGCGTCACTTCGCATGACGGCAAGACCATGAAGCTGGGAGTGATGGTCACCTATACGGTACACATTCCTCATGGAAATGGCAGTGAAGTGGTGTCGTCAGGAACTCGCTTGTGGGTAGCCGAGCTCCCCCTATCGGGTGATGGAAAAGTAACGGGCTTGGAAGAGCCCAAGCTCTGAAGTCGGAACAGGACATTCACTATGAGACTCAACAGCGATCTTACTCCGCAGCAGTTGTGGACTATTGCGGCGGACAGTGAGCATCGGGATCGAGATGTTCTCGACGAGCTCGTCAGCCACCCCAACTCCTACCGCGCGCTCAGCGACTGGGCGTTAGCCGGTTTGGCTGTCGAGGATCCTAGGTCGCTGGATGTTCCGCCTCAGCCGGATGCTGTGGAGCCGGTGCAGAAACGAAAGCGGCGCTTTCCGGGTCTCAAAGCGAAAAAGCGTGGCGGTGGCAGGCAGTCCGGAGACGCAGCACCAACGTCGTTCTCACCGCCTGCGACGGGTCCGGGTGTGATGGGGCCTGGTCGCGTGGAGCCGGGCCTGTCGGGTCCGGGTGTGATGGGGCCTGGCCGGGTGGAGCCGACCGTGACGCAAGCAGCACACGCCGGGCCTGGTCCGTCCCATGCGACGAGTCGCACGCCGTACGGATCTGCGCCGTCACGTAAGACGGCGAACCAGCAGGCGACAACTGAAAACTCTGATCCTCAGACGGTGCCCATCGATGTTCAGAGTGAGTATCGCCGACGTCAAGAGTATCGGTCTCGCACGGTTGAACGACCCCGCAGCTCGTCACAGGATTCGGATTCCTCGGCCAACGTCTCTCATCTGCGATCGCCTGAAGTTCCTCAGGCCTCCGCGAGTCATACTGCCCACGTGGGTCAAGCACCGTTTTCCCCAGATAGCACTACTCTCCAAGGCGGTAGCGGTGTTCCATCGCGATCTGGCATCTCGGATTGGGTCAGTGCCGGTGAGCGACTGAGTCAGAGTGTGCGATCTCCGGAGCCAACTGAGCCGCAAAGACAGATGGATCCTCATGATGTGCGTAGCCTTCCTGCGACATGGAATTCATCTCCCCCTCCAGGGACTCCTTTAACCCCGTCGGCTCCTAGGGATCGGCCTCAGCCCACTCACCCGCCAGTCGAGAATGGGCATAAGCATACGGGTTGGGCAGCTAAACCAGCACCCTATGGTGTTGTTGCGGCGCTTGCCGCACTGCAGGTGCTCACTGTACTGGCTCTGTTGTTGGTTGTGGTGTGGGGTCATTAGTCAATAATGCAAATGGAAGTCAGGTTCGTCGAAATGAAGTTGAGGTAGAGTTTCCATGGATGACATGATAATCTACATGTTTAAAAAGCTGTTTGAGTTCGACACAAGTGAGGCAACAGGACTTAAACAGACGCTATCGGAGTACAGCAATGAAACATACAATGTTGTCACGTCATTGCACAACACGGGCATCAAGCCGGTAGCGTCTGTGATCATTTCGATGCTACTGGTGCTAGAGTTGGCGAGGAATGCCAGCCGAATCGAAGCGGACCAGCAGCTCGGCGTTAAGATTATTGCGGCCACGATGTTCAAGTCAGTGCTCCTTGTGTGGGCTGCCCAGAACGCCATGATGTTTCTTGATGCAATTAATCAGGTCGTTCAGAGTGTCGCTAATAATATAGAAGCGGCTCAAAAGTCGTTACCGCAGCTTCCTGACATTTCCGATAAAGTGTCCAATGCAGAGATGATGGACAAGGCGGGAATGGTGATGCTGCTCATTATTCCATTCATTGTCGCAATGGCTGCCGTCCTAGTTGTTAAGCTCATGGTGGTGCTGCGCTTTATTGAGCTATACATTATGACCGCATTCGCATCATTGCCGATTGCGTTCCTGGGGCACCCGGACACGAAGTCGATGGGTATCGGATACCTTCAAAAGTATGCCGCCGTCTCGATGCAAGCTGCCACATTAATGCTGGCGACTAAAATCTATTCGTACCTACCTGTGGTAAATGCGATTAATGTCGGTGAGCCTGACGATTCTCTGAGTGGATGGATCGTTCAGAATTATGCGACGTTCCTTTTGGCGCCAGTGCTCTTAATAATGCTTGTGATGAGCAGCGGTAAGGTGGCCAAAGCGCTGGTTGGTCAGTGAGAACAGAGAATGCATGCAATGAGTTCGTTCAGAAGCAAAATTGATTTTTATGTAACTCTACTGACATCTGACCAACCAGTGTCTCGGTGCTTCCGATGGTTGCTGGCATACTTGGTCGTCTACTTACTTGTTACGTACGTTGTGGGGAGGGTGGCTGGAGACTGGCCTCGGTTCCTGGTTGGAGGAATTGGGGTTTTAGGGATGGCTCCTTTTGTAAAGATCGTGGCGTCAAAGGGTCCTAAGGTGTCTGATGATGCAGGCCAACATAGGTAAAATGCCCTGCGCGCGCATGCCGCGGTCGGGTCTGCCAGAATAATAATGAGGTTGGAAGGCGTTCCACGTCTTCTTGCCGCGGCAGTCCCCCTCCGAAAGGCGTTATGCTGGGCGTGAATAACGCGGTGCGGTGAAAGGTGAGTCCTCATGATTACGATCACGGTGAATCCCGACGGAAGTGGCCAGCTTTCCGGCGACGGAAGGGGGCAACGTGTCAACGCCGGGAGCGTATCTCAAGCACGTGAAGAGCTTCTGCGTCTCGTTGCATCGATCGCCGCAGAAGCGGGTATGAGCGTCACTGTAGCGGCCGTTGACGAGAACGGAACGCAGTACATTTCTGTCGACGCCTTCGGCGCAGTGACGCTACTTGATGAAACGCTGGTTGTCCGAGAGTATAATGAGCCGTTCGCCTCAGATCTGACAGTGGCAGGAGGTGTTGAGGCTCCAGCCCTGCAGCCAGAGGAAGGTGCTTCAACGAGTGAGAATTCGTTGGTGTCAGAGATCGGTGGCTCTGTCGATTCGGTCGCTTACTCACGTCATTCTCCGTTCGTGGCAGAGCTTGAGGGGCACAGTCCGCTTGACTCGCGAGTGTTGAATGTTGACGAAGGTGAAGGTGGTCCCGAATTTTTGCATAACGACGGCGCCTATGAGATGGATTTGCTGCCTCCACGAATCTATCCGAAGCGAACTCGCGTAGCTCAAAGCGCCTCGTCACCGTATCGGGTTTTGTCTCCACAATCCGTGTCGCCTGATGGCGATGAGCGACTAAATGAAGATCCGGGCCGCCTGTCCCATACCTCTGTTCTGAGTGAGTCCACGTCCAAGTCGACTCCGTCTAGCATTATCGACTACTCTTCCCTGCTGGGTGTCGATGGCCACAAGAGTAATGATTCTGACATTGACCCTGGTGCTGCTGGAGCTGACAGTGAGGCTGATCCGAGTAATGTGGGAGAGGGTGTCCCGGGCTCTGTATTCCGGATGGACCTTTCAGTATTTGGTTTGCCAGCAATGGGAAAGAATGCCGTGGGTCACGATGACGCGCAGAGTAGTTTCCCCGATGCATTTATGGCATACGATGATGTTGAAACACCTTCCAGTTCCTTGTCGGGGCGAGGTGCGGAACTTTCCGGTTTTGTGAGGGATGAGGATCTTGCGTGGGGTCCGGAGTGGATTGAGGAGCGTATCCGGGAAGGGCTGCTGGGCTACCATGACATGCCTCCTTTGGGTGTGGGGCGTGTGGTGCCGGAGGGGTACTTTGAGCGGTTTGGGGGTGTGTTTCCGGAGTCGGTTTTGTATATCTGGAGGCGTTTCGGGTTTGATGGTTTTGGGCAGGGGAGGTCGTGGATCACGGATCCGGTTGAGTGGGCTCCGGTGGTGGATGCCTGGCTGGAGGGTGTTGAGCTGCCGTTCCCGCCTCAGCGCTGGCACTGCCTGACACGCACTGCCCTGGGGCGGATGCTTCTGTGGGGGGAGATCTCTGGGCCGGCATTGGACATCGACGTCATCGCCGGTGAGATCTCCCCGAATGCCTCCGCTGCGGAGAATATGACTGATCCGGTGGTCAGGGAGCGCAGCGGCTGCACTGTCTTCACCATGCCGCGTGGCGACCTGTATGACGATGAGGTGACGGGTCGGCCTTTGGCTGTGGAGGGGATTGAGCGTCTGGGGGTGCCTGGGGCTGACGAGGTGCTGGGGTTTGTGCCGCCGTTGAGCTTTGGTGGCCAGATCCGTGCGGATCGGTTGAGTGTGCAGAAGGCTGTGCCCTATCTGGTGGGGCTGGCGCAGTCCACGCCCAGGTACCTGGGGGTCGATCTCATGGCTGCCTGGGGCGGGGCCGCCACCCAGTTCCTCATCGACCAAGGCGCCATACCCCCCACCAACCCAGACACCTCCGGTGGCGCAAGCACCCCCGACACCCCACAGCGACCCCGACAACCAGGATGGTCCTGGTGGCCCGGGAGGTCCTGCTGGTTCTGGTTTTGGGGGTGGGTTGTGAGCGGCGGTGGCTCGCGTCGGCCTGGTCCCGGGCGGGACTCTGGTCGGGGTCCTGGTGTGTCTGGTGCTGGTGGGCGCGGCACCAACACCACGCCCAGGACAACGCCCGGCTCCGTGTCCCGTTCCGGGTCTCGTTCGGTGTCGCGCTCGGCCGGTGCCACCGCCTCTGGCGCACGCACGGGGGCCCAGGACCCGATCAAGGCCCGCCTGGCCCCCACCGGCGACTCCCAACGAGACGGCGCCATAGCCGGCATCTCCTCCAAGCTCGACAAGCTCCGCCAGAACAACCAGCAACGCCAACCCACCCAAGCCCCCACCCGCACCACCCCCACCCACCACCCACGCCGATAAACCTATTCTCCGAATCAAGGACAGTGTTCACCTCGATCAATTCACAGCCTCGATGTCAACGAGCGACGTAACGTCATTGAACTGGGCCCAAGGATCAAGAAAGGCAGTCAAACATTATTGAAATAATAACCTACCAACATCAGTACACTCTGTTCCGTCACCATTAGTAGAGGTTGTTATGCTCGCAGATGACACAGCCAAAGCATCCGTGGATGTCACCATCAGGATGGTCAGAGGGGCGCCCCAGCTGCTCGCCCGTATTGGCCAGTTGACTCCTTCAAGCCTTCACAACATTGCCGGACTCGGACATAAAGGGGCGATGCTGGCGAACGCAAACTCCATCAGTAACGGAACAATTTCGCTTTCCCGGAAGCAAGCTCCGCTCGGGCGCGGCATGGGCGCCAAAGGGATGAGCAGATCGCTGTTCACAAAAATTCAGGCAGGCCTTCTTCAGCAGGGACTGAATATTGCTGCCAATATCGGAGGAGATGGCAGCGTCCAAGTAAGTATTAGCGCGAATAATCCCAGTTCCTTAATGAAAGGACTATCAAGCCTCGGCGATATCCTCCGTGGTCGCAGCCAAAAGATTGGCGGCCCAAATTTGAACCCCAGAACTCCTCGTGGCATGAATCCCGGCATGCCGAAGCCGGCACTTTCCGGGCCGCTGAAGCACGTTGATGGTATTCCTCAGGCTCGCCAGAATGTGAACCGCAATAATGTGCCTGGAAATAAAGGGACAAGATCGACGCCTGGTCTGGGCGCTCCCCAGGGCGCACCGATGAAGCCGCCGTCATTAGGGTCGCGCTGACAATCGCGTTCTACGGCAACTAAATTTCGGAGGAACAATAATGAGTAGAATTCGATATGTCATTCTCGCGTCAGTGACCCTGATTTCCTGGTGGGTTGGAGACAAGATATCCTGGCAGATACGAACTGACCGTTCCGCCGGGCGCACTCTCAGTGACGTGATGGACAGATTCTGGTTCG
>ERZ773073.1557-NODE-1557-length-10775-cov-8.868377_pt1 | contig 10775 bp, 4 predicted proteins | sample MGYA00580616_ERZ773073 | MGnify/ENA primary metagenome ERZ773073 (study PRJEB29015, sample SAMEA2737960) | human oral metagenome | biome: human oral; feature: human-associated habitat; material: dental | place: China | collected 2131 ...
GTATCAACCCTATGGAAATGGCGAAACGCAATGCCGTGCCTTGTATTATTGCGACTGTAGTCATTATGCTATTGTTATTATAGTCTTAAACCGGTTATATATTTGAAAGTATAGTTATTATAGTGAGTTCAATATGATCGTTATATTGAAATTATAATTATATCAATACTACAATTATATTAATATCATAATTACACAGAATAAAAACCCTTCTGTATGCTGATTAGATATGTCATATTCGTGAGAATATAATCTTAATAATCAGCTATAGAAGGGTTTTCTTTTATGTATCGTTATTATTTGAGTTTTAAGCCAATCCAGAGAGCAGAAATTATAAATAAGCAGCCACTTGCCCAGAATAAGGTTGTAAAACCTAGCCATGCCATTAGGCTTGCACCACCGACGGCGCCTAAGAAGTAACCAAGAAATAAACATGATTGGTTGTAGGAGAATACTTGTCCCGTAAACTCGCGAGGCGTTTTTGAAGATAGATAGGTGTTTAATGCCGGTAACATACCACCTAGGCCGAAGCCTTGTAAAAATCGAATGAGTGCTAGTTGGTAAATATCAGTTACATAGGCTTGAGGAATGTTAAATAAGCCTACATAGATAAGAGATACGACTAATACCTTTCGAGGACCAATCTTGTCAACTAGCTTGCCGAGAGGTGAACTACTTATTAATTGAGCAATGCCCATGGCAGAGAACACCGCTCCTGCAATAAAGGCTAGGTTTTCAGTGTTGCTCGGAACAATACCTTTAATATATACGGAGATAACAGGTTGTAAGGACATAATGCATATAGCATAGATAAAGGATGCTATACACAATGCTACAATACTATTAAATTCAGGAATTTGTTCTTTTAGTTTGCTAATAGAAAGTTTTTCAACATTAGGCTTCGGTACATAATTTTCATGGATAAAAATAGTGGCTAGCAAACCCGCGAAACTCATGAGAATACCAACTAAAATAAAGCCATTACGAATACCTATGGTATCTGCAATATATCCACCTAGTAAAGGTCCAATTAGAGAGCCTGCTAGATTGGCCGAAGCTAATAGGCCAAGTGCCCAGCCAGTTCGTTCAATGGGAGATTCTGAAGCAATCAATGTAATAGTTGCAGAATAAAAACCATTTACTAAACCTTGTATGAGGCGAATTATTACAACCCCTTCAGGTGTTGTTTGAAAGGCGAGCAATAGATTACATAAAGCCATTCCAAAGCTAGATCGTATTAATGTAATTTTGCGACCTTTTTTATCTGCTATACGACCCCAAAATGGTGCAACTAAACATACGATTAAATAGGTTGCGCCGGTTGCTAAACCTGACCAGAGAGACATAGCCGATGGCGTTTGAACTCCTAGATCATGAAAATATAGAGGGAGAATAGGTGCTAATTGGCTCACCCCAAAGGATGTACAGAATACACATATTAAACTTATATACACCGTACGTTTCCACGTTTCCATGCGGATCCTCCTTTAGTATTGAATGGTAAATATGTGTGGATGTATTGAAATATCTTCATGATACATTTATTGTCAGTATACTACTATCTTTTAAGAGAAAACAATATCAATCGATGAGATTTATATAAATGTAACTTCATGTATATCTCATTTGATTTCATGAAATAATCACCATATAATAAGTACAGAATGTGTATACAGTAATTATAGAAAGAGCGTGTTTATGAAATATAGACAACTATTGCTGGGAATTACAGCTGTAATGAGTTATCCATTATCCATACAAGCACAAACTATGGATCAAATGGAACCGTTGGAACGGGCAAAAGAAGAACAGATAGCGAGAGAGGCGCGGTTAGGAGAAGAACGTATACATGTACAAGAAGATGCTATGCATACTATAGCATCGTCAAGTACATCATTAGATGGTCATACTATACCGGCAGAGCAGCCAGTACAGGTAGGACCATCTTTTTTTGTGTCTCATATTCGCATTGTGGAGGAGCCGATACATGAGGAAAGCGTTATATCCCGTGATTTTATTACGTCCTCCACAATGGAGACCACAACTTTCCTGGATAATAGTGTGCCGGCAAGTACGCGCATGATTAAAGGCCCTTTATTTTATGACGCGCAGCGTATATCGTTAGTTATGGATATACCTAAGGAGTTTTCATTTTTAAGTAAAACGGCACATCCATTTGTCAATCGGAAAATGACTATTGAGGATATTAATACATTAGCAGAACGGTTAAATATGGCGTTAGTTTCTCATGGGTATATCACGTCACGAATTGGTATTCCTGCACAGTCGTTAGCATCAGGGCAGTTACAGTTTAATTTGCAGGTAGGTCGTATTGAATCTGTCGTATATAAAGAAAAGAGTCCCCATTTACCATGGGAAAATGCGTTTCCATTACGTCCAGGAGATATATTAAATATTCGGGATATTGAACAAGGTCTGGAACAGATGAAACGAATCGGCTCCCAAGATGTGTCGATTGAGCTGGAGCCGGGAACCAGACCGCTATCTTCCCGTATTGTTTTACAAACAATAAAACGTCCACCGATTCATGGTGTTATTTCCGTGGATGACTCGGGAATGAAGGATACGGGTAAACTGCAATGGAATGCGTCTATTGGTATTGATCGACTTTTCAATGCGAACGATGTATTGCGTATCAGTGCCAATCATGATGGTGCCAATGAGGGATATGTAAAGGGAACTAAAAACCATAGTATTAGTTATTCTATTCCGCGCGGTAAGGATACCTTTAGCATTGGATATAGTCATTTATCATATCACCAATCGATTCAGTCTATAGTGGGACCTGTGATCAGTTCCAGTCGAGTGAAATCCATTAGAGGCACCTGGCAACATGTGTTCCATCGTGATCGAACTACCAAACGCAGTTGGGACGTGAGTATCAGCAAACGTAACTCACATAATTATATTAATGATGTGGATATTGCTGTACAACGGGCTGATACGGCCGCTTTGGAAGTGGGGGTGTCGGAACGGCGCTATATAAGGCAAAATACATTATACTCTCGTGTAGGCGTGAAGCAGGGGGTAGGCTGGTTCGGTTCCCAGCCTGATTTTGGTGGTGGTGCACCTAGCACTCGATTTACCCAACTTCTTGCCGATGTAGATTATCAAATACCACGTCGGTGGGGACATCGTCCGGCCAGCATCACTACATCATTTCACGGTCAATGGACCTTAGGCGGTAAGCGGTTATTTTCTCGAGATATGATGAGTATCGGGAATCGCTATACGGTACAAGGTTTTGATGGAGAACGGACGCTTTTAGGTGAAAGCGGTTGGTATGTACGGAATGAAGTGGCTAGCTATGTTCCTCGTCTTCATTCCAGTGTATATGTTAATTTAGATGTCGGTGCAGTATATGGACCTAGTACGGATATATTAACAGGACGAATTATAGCCGGTACGGCATTAGGTATACGCGGTCAATTTAAGTCCGGTTTGTTTTATGATGCTTTTATCGGTGTCCCTTTATATAAACCGAGCGGATATGTAACTGATCATGTAACCACCGGGTTCCAAGCCGGCATTCGATTCTAAGTATTGATAATATAGTTGTATATGCGTGAATGCAAGCATGATGCAATTGTACCTGTTTAGTAGTCGTTATGTATATTGAAATGGCGGTATGCTATAGTGTATGCCGCCATGATATATACAACGTATAGTGTATTATTATGTGTGGAGAAGAGAGCTGTATGAAACAGAAATCATTACAATATAAAATTGCTATATGGCTCACGATGGGATTATTGGTTGTGGATCCTGTTGTGATGCCTTTTTCGTATGCGGAACATCCGATTGAAGTGGATCGCCAGGCCCCTCAAGACCGTCAGGCTCAAGTCACTCAGGCCGGTAATGGTGTGACACTAGTTAATGTAACAGGTCCTACGGCTGGTGGTGTATCTCGCAACGATTATACGAAGTTTAATGTGCCTGAGTCCGGGACTATTTTAAATAATTCGTATGGTATGTCCAATACTACGCTCGCCGGTTATGTACCGGGTAATGCTAATATGGCTCGTGGTGCGGCACGTGTGATTCTTAATGAGGTAACTTCTACCAATCCAACTGCTATGAAAGGTTTTATCGAGGTAGCAGGACAAAAGGCCTCGGTAGTGGTGGCTAATCCGAATGGTATCAGTGTCGATGGCGGCGGGTTTATTAATACAGATCGTGCTGTATTGACGACAGGGAAACCAGAGTTCAATGGGGACGGTAATATTCAAACTTATCGTGTAGAACAAGGTGCGGTATCAGTTAATGGAAAAGGGTTAAACGCCAAAGGGGCTAATGCATTACAAATTCTAACGGAAGCGGCACACATTAATGCCGGTGTATGGGCCAATGAGGCGGATATCCGTACCGGTAAGAATGTTGTGGATGCGAATACGTTAGATACAAAACGTATAGGCACATCCAATCAAGTTGGCTTGGATGTGGCGGCTATCGGTGGCATGTATGCCAATGCGATTACCATGAAGGGTAGTAATACCGGACTGGGTGTGAATGTGAAAGGTGTCGTCAGTGCTGCAAAAGCTACGAATATTACCAGTGATGGTCGTATTGTTGTTAGTGGTGGCGTGACGAGTAACGGTAATACGGCTATATCAGGACAAGCTGTTACAGTAGGGGCATCCGGAATTGTACAAGGTGATGCAAGCGCTACCGTAGAGAGTCAAACGACGGTAGATAATGCAGGTCTTATTAACTCCGGAGATACTACACGTGTGCAAGCGAGTACGGTAGATAATCATGATGGTGGACGTGTGTATGGGGATGGTGTATCTATTAAAGCGAATCAGGTGAATAACCATACAAATCGCGAATTAGAAGTACGCTATCATGCAGCCGGAGACGCATTACAAGCGGCAAAGAAAGCGCTTGATGATGAATGGAATGCGGATATAACCGGGTACAAAACGCAAGAAGAGTTAGAGGCTCACAAACAACGCATTCAAAATCTCACAAAAGCATATGATGAGGCACAAACAAAGCTGAACACTATCGAAACAGAGTTTGCAACACATAAGTCAGCTACTATAGCAGGACGTAACACGGTCGATGTTGAAGCGAAGCATGTAACAAATGAAGGCCGAGGTCTTATATATAGCGGTGGCTCCATGCGTGTAACAGCTAAAGAGGACCTGACGAATACCGGTGCTACCATTAAGTCTGCAGGGGCTATGACAATTGATGTGCCTGAGGTAAAGAATGAGAATGTGGCATTTGGGGCTAAACGAGTTTCTGACGGTGTGACTAAGAATCCGGATAAGCTTAAAGTGAATGATCCAAATCATAAACTGGAAGGGCAAGTATTTGACAAATCGGAGTTCCCATATGCCGATGATAGTAGTGGATACGGTACGCCTCGTGTTATACCGGTACATAGTGAAAAGGATGAAGCGTATAACAAAGAAATGAATAAAGGGGAAAATCGTGTTCATAAGTTCACCATTATTCGTAGTCAAGCTGAACATACGCATACAGACATTACCCATGATGATCCCGGAGTCATCAGCAGTGGAGGTGATATGACTGTATCCGGAGCTATCTATAATACAAATAGCCGTATCGTAGCAGGTGGGACTGTACGTACTAGCGGTAAGATAGATAATCAATCTGATGAAGTCAGTGAAAAAACGATTTCTACAGGTACAACGCAGGAAAGTTATACTAGGCGGGTCAGAAAGTCGCATGGTATAGGACATAAACGTCGTCGCGCTTGGAATGCCGAAGTGTTTATGACTCCGTCTATTACCGAACAAAATGTTAAACCTATTGGTGTTATCAAAGACCATGCGGAGGATGCATTGTCGACTTCAACTATTGCTAAGGTGAATGATAGTTTAGATCCGTATGGTTTAGGAAAAGGAAATGGTAAGCGTAGCGGTATAATCGATGGTTTATCATTACCTACGGAATCACTCTATAGAATTCATCCGGAGATTACCGCCAATGCCCTGGTAGAGACAGATCCGGCTTTCACAGACCGCAAACAATTTTTATCCTCTCAATATATGATTGATGCCCTTAATCAGGACCCTGACCGTCGTCTTAAGCGTTTAGGTGACGGTTTCTATGAACAACAATTGGTGAATCAGCAGATTCTAGCTGCTACCGGCCGTCAATATTTGACCGGTTATACAGATAATGAAGCGGAGTATAAAGCGCTTCTTGAGGCGGGCATTGCCTATGGTAAACAGTTTAATTTAACGCCGGGGATTACCTTGTCTGATGCACAAATGCAGGCCATAACGACGGACATGGTATGGCTTGAAACGAAAACGATGGTTGTCAATGGTAAAGAACAGCAAGTTCTCTATCCAAAGGTATATTTAGCAAAACAATCCGCCAAGAGTCTGGATGCTATGGGCGGTCTCATCAGCGGTCGCGCGATTGTAAGCGATACAGATGCGGATATACACAATCAAGGTGTGATGACCGCCGATACCATTGTATTGAATGGACAGAATATCCATAATACCGGTACGATTGACGGACGTACTGTGGTGGTTGCAGCGAAGCAGGATGTAAATACTACCGGAGCTATTCATGGGGATACCAATGTAGCAGTTCGTGCAGGCAGAGATGTGAATGTGGGCGCTCGTGTCAAGGCTTTGTCGAATCAGGATGTAGTTCGTCGTCAAGGTACGGTCGGCGTATCTGAACCGGGAGGACAATTATCTATCGCCGCGAATCGTGATATACATCTCAAAGGCGCCTTGGTTCATGGTGGCTCTCTTACAATGATGGATATTACGGCCGGACATGATGTGAATCTCGGTACGGAACAGCTGGCTGCGAAAAAAGATATGACCGTCAACAGCGATAATTATAACCGTACGGAACGTCGTACTGAATTGGGGACAACCATTCTAGGTGACGGTGATGTGGCGATTCGTGCCGGACATGATGTATCTGTTCGCAATGGTGTCGTGAATAGTGAGCAAGGCACAACGACAATGGCGGCCGGACATGATGTGAATGTGACAGCCGGTGAAAGCTATAGCCGTGATGAATATGGTATTAAATATAAGGAAAAAAGCTTATTATCTAAAACAGTGCGTACGCTACGTACTGACCATGAACATACGGGTGTGCTATCTTCGACTATCGGTGGCAATGCTGTCGATATGAAAGCCAACCATGATGTGTACTTAACAGGGGCCAATGTATTGGGTACGAAGGATGTGAACATTACTGCAGGACATGATGTGCACACGGATTCCGGTGAAGAAAGACAGCGCGATGATATCTATGAACACAGCAAGAAAACAGGTATCATGAGCGCTGGGATAGGCTTTACCATAGGCAGTAAAAAAGTAACGGATACACTGGATGGAAAGTATACGAATCAGGTGGAAACGTTAATTGGGGCAGCTAAAGGAAAAGTTGCCATTCATGCGAATGAGGCCGCTCATTTAACAAGCGCTTCTATATTAGCAGGTACAGATGCAACGGTACAGGCGCCGGATATGGTCCTTGACGGCAAACATAATACGGCTGATATAAAACAGACACATGAAGTTAAAACTTCCGGTTTAACTGTAAGCCTAGGGGGCTCTATTGCATCGGCACTTAATGGTGCCTATGCGTTGCAACAAAAAGGAAAAGATCGACATGATAAACGATTGGCAGCCTTAGAATATGTAGAGGCCGGTAAAGAACTACGTAAAGGTCTTACTAATATTAACGAATATAGGGCGTATACGCCGGCTAATGTTGTTAATCATGCAGATAGTTTAATGGATTCCGGACTGCAAAAAATGGATTTCAGTGCGAGACTCGATCGGTTGGCATCATCCGGACAGTTAACTGAAAAACAACTAAAGACCGTAACAGGAATGCGTGACCGGTTCGCTGTAGAAGGTGCCCAGGAGTATCAGACAGGTTTTAATGAAATGGCTGATATACAGGGGGATCAGTCTCAATATAAAGCACAAAAGCGTGCTAAGAAGGATGGGTTGGCTAATATTCATGTCGGCATTGGCTCCAGTTACAGCAAGAGTGTTACTGAATTACACGATCGAGACTATGCAGGTGGTAAGATTATATCCAATAATACTACTTCCTTGCTGGCTAAATCTAATGCACCGGATACCGGAACGATAACCGCTATAGGTGAAACGATACAAGGTAAGACGGTTGATGTAATAGCTGATAATACGATTAATCTACAAGCGGCAACTAATACAAGTCGTAAAACAGAAAATAATGATACGAAAAGCTGGTCCGTCGGAGCTAATATAAGTGTGAATGGTGGCGGTGTGTTAGGATTTGATGCTAACTATAATAAAGGTATGCAACGAGAAAATACCGAGAAAGTATCATACGCACCTTCTCGAATAACAGCTAATACGGTTAATATGAATTCCGGTAACGATACGAATGTAATCGGCTCTACAGTCAAAGGTGATAGAGTTGTTGCCAGCGTAGGCGGTAATTTATATGTTCAAAGTTTACAAGATAAAGAGACCTATGTCGGAAAACAGAAAAATACAGGATTTAGTGTTTCTACAAATGGGACTCAATTAGGTAGTATCTCCGGCGAGCACTCTAAAGGAGATACGCGTAGTAACTATGCCGGTGTAACGGAGCAAGCCGGTATCTTTGCAGGTAAGAATGGTTATACAATTACTACAAAAGGCACTACCACATTAGAAGGGGCTGTTATTGACAGTAAAGCTGCTGCAGAAAAGAATACAGTATCTACCGGTCGCTTAGTGATGAAAGATATAGAAAATACGGCTGAGTACTCCTCGAAGAATACAGGTGTGAGTTATAACCATATAGGAAACTTTAAGTCGCTGAGCCAAGCGGGACAAGATGCGGTATATAATTCGTTAGGACTTTTACCAAAATTATTACCGGAATCTAAGGAGTCCGCACATAGCACTACCAAATCTGCTATTGCTGATGGTACAATAACTGTACATGATGAATCTGTAGATATACGTTCGATCTCTAGAGATACTGCTAATAGTCTTAATAAACTGGACAAGATCTTTGATAAGAAGAAAGTAGAGGAACGACAGGAATTAGCTCGACTCTTTGCTAAAGATGCATTTGAACAATTGCATTATTGGGAACCGAAAACTAAAGAAGAGAAAGTGGCGAAAGCGATTGCTCATGGTGTAGTGGCGGAAATATCCGCTCGAGTTGCCGGTAATAAGCCGGGTAGCGGGTTTTATGCCGGAGTTACCAATGAGGCACTAATTGGTGAAATTCAAAAGGTGGCTAAGACAAATCCTGCTGTGGCGCAATGGCTCAGTGCCGGGGTAGGAGCTGTCGTTAATGCTGGATTGGGAAAACCTGTTATTACCGGAGCGGCCGAAGCGCAGTATGGTACTAAGTGGAATCTAGAGTTAACAGAACATGCAAAAGAGGTTAGATTAAATGGATATTTTGATTTTAAAAAGACTTTTGATGAAGAGTATTTAGAACAGCTTGCTGAAGGTAACCCTTATAGCGAGGAGGAGATAAAAAAAGCATATAATGATTTGTTGTTTGTACATAATCATGCAGAGGCATTTGGTCTTACCCCTGCGGCAAATGATCTACTTGGGTTTTTCTTAGATGAAAACCCAAATGCACATGGTATTATTGCTGTAGATTATACAGAACATGGTTATCCAATTTATACATTTGGTCCTAATTCGGTAGTAAATCAGACTTTTAGATCATCAAAATATCGTGCAATGAATCTTTACATATTAGGAGATGCCTATCATAACACTAATGCTTCACAAGTATCTATGCCTACATATATAAATTCTCATAATTTTTATGTTTATGGAATGGATCCTGCTTTAGCACTAGGGCGTGCTTCTACAATTACGACTTTTAATAAGTCTAGTGGAGATGATTCAATCATTACTATAATAGATAACTGGAATCATGATAAAATGTTAGCAGAATTGGTTTCGTATCCGAGAATTTATGAAGCTGCTTATATTTTACAGCAATCAGGATATAGACGTACATTTGCATTTAAAACAACATATGATTTTTATGTAGGTTCGAAAGACATTGAGGAGATGTTATTCTATGTATAAATTTATCATTCTTCTTTTGCTAGGGGGTATTATTTTTTCACAGTATGCATTGACCTTTATTAACTATGATTATAATAAATATTATTCTTTTGGAAGATATAAATTACATGCCAATCATACATTTGAAGATACGTGGCGGGATAATGGGTTTGAGAAACATATTTATAGTTATAGCAAAGTAGGAGATAAGTTGTATCTTTATGGAGAGTCTGGAATAACTATTATTACGATGAATGTTATAAATCCTAAAATTATAAAGATTCCGAATGGAAGATATTATGAGTTTGTTCAGACATATGGAAAGTTCAGTATATATACTAACTCATTAGAAGAATTATCTAACATCTATGGGAATGATTTTATTGTTTTAAATCGCTTAGAAGAATTAGATAGTAATGACTATTCCATTGTCAAAGAAATTATTGAGCAGGGCAAGGATAAAGCGAAGAAATCATCCTTGCTTTGATGAATTATTAGCAATAATTAGCAATATATAGGACTGTATGCTAATAATGTTTCTATAATAGAGTAATAATCAGAAATTAAAACTTCTTGACTTTCATTCTATAGAAACATTATAATCAGATTATAATTTTATACTCGCCTGAAATAAACCGATGAGGTGGAGATAAAAATAGGATATGCACTCACAGAGAGCGGGATTAGCTGAGAACCCGTAGTACGCAGCTTATTAAA
>ERZ773073.1561-NODE-1561-length-10750-cov-2.454324_pt1 | contig 10750 bp, 8 predicted proteins | sample MGYA00580616_ERZ773073 | MGnify/ENA primary metagenome ERZ773073 (study PRJEB29015, sample SAMEA2737960) | human oral metagenome | biome: human oral; feature: human-associated habitat; material: dental | place: China | collected 2131 ...
CCTATGGGATGATTAAGGCACAGGAGCAGCCTGACATTACGCATATCTTACTTATGGATGATGATGTGGAGCTCTCGCCCGAGAGCATAAAGCGCACGTACTCACTTTTGACCATCGTAAACGATGAACATGTCGATGCGCTGATAAGCGGCGCAATGATGAGTTTCGACGAGCCGGACATTCGCTGGGAAGACATCGGTTACATGACGCAGAGCGGTGTCTATCGCTCCCTCAAGCCGCTCATGAGGATGAGCGTACTGCACGACTGTGTTACAAGCGAGAGCTTCGAGCCAGACACTGCCACGTGGAAGGATCTAAAGCAACGGTATGCTGCCTGGTGGTATTGTTGTATCCCCTTGCCGGTGATTCGTAACAATGGAATGCCACTTCCCTTCTTCGTACGTTTTGATGACGCCGAGTATGGCATGCGATGCAAATCTCGTATCATGACGCTGAACGGAATCTGTATCTGGCACCTCGCTTTTTTCATGCGCTACAATGCCGCAGTTGAACGCTATCAGACCATGAGAAACGGTCTTATTGGTCAGGCGGTTACGGGCGTTGCACCTCTCACTAACTTTATCGAAGAGCTGCAGCGCAATGTCATGATTGAGCTTGTGAAGTTCAACTATACCGATGCCGAACTCGTCCTTGAGGGCCTCGAGGACTTTATGCGTGGGCCTGAGTGGTTTTCTCATAGAGACGTTGCTGAGCGGCGTTTTATGGATGCAAACAAGAATAAGGAAAAGCTCCTTTCCTTCGCAGACCTTAGAAAACTGGTGAGGGACCAGTTCGCTATTGACCTCACTACGATTAGTGTAGACGAGATAATTCGCGACATTCCTTTGGGTGGGTCACTGAGGGGCAGAGTCTATAACGTCACACATGCGCAGTTATTTGAACGCTCACTCAACGGACAACTCTATGGTAGACTCAAGCCCTTCGCTAGTGAAACGGCAATTATTGAGGCGGTAGGATGGTCCTATCAGCCAGGGAAGCTATATGGCGTAAACCATATTATAGCAATCAATATTCAGAGTAAATCAGGCATCATCCGACATCGTGATAACGCACGCGCGAAGAAAATCTGGACTCGTTTTCAAGACCTTATTAAGATCTACAAAAATAATAAGTCATCACTTGAAGCATCCTATGCCGCCGCACGTCCATGGCTCACCTCAGTGAAATACTGGAAAGAGTACTTGGACCTGTAGCTTGTACTTAGATATGGACTATGGAGGTTTCGCGCTCATATTGTCAGGCCGATCAAATGAACAAGGACCTATGACGTGGATACACTATATATAGTAATGCCTGCTTATAATGAATCTGAGGGTATTGTTGATACTATCACGCAGTGGTATCCAATCGTCGAGAGGGTGGGCGGCAATTCCAGGCTTGTTGTTGTGGATGATGGCTCGAAGGATGCCACGCTCGAGATCCTTAGGCAGTACGCGAGGAGTCATCCGTTGCTGATGCCGCTTACCAAGCCCAATGGTGGTCATGGTCCTGCATTGATATTTGGTTACGGCTATGCCGTCAAACGGGATGCAGACTATGTTTTTCAGACTGATTCCGATGGCCAGACGAGTCCTCGTGAGTTTTGGCAAATGTGGGAAAAACGTGAGCAGTATGACGCACAGTTTGGCAACAGGACCGTACGGGGCGATGGTCGAGACCGTGCATTTGTGGAGAGTACGCTCTGTAAAATCGTTTATCATTACTTTAAAGTAGACGTTCCTGATGCGAATGCTCCGTTTCGTCTCATGTCGAGGGCTTTTCTGGAGACGTACCTTCCGAGTATTCCAGTCGATTACAATCTGCCTAATGTGATGCTTGTGGTATTTGGCGCGTACAGACATGATAGAATCCGGTTTGTTCCCATTACGTTCGATGCTCGAAGGACGGGAACGAACTCTATCAATGTCGGTAAGATCGTTGGTATAGGATGGCGCGCTCTGAGTGATTTCCGCAGGTTTCGTGCTGAACTACGATCTACTCACATCTGATATACTATCACTATATGTTTTTTAGATGCTTTGTTGACTTCTTTCACAGACCGTAGGTGGCTTGGGGCATGTGTCTGCGATGGTTTATCTGTCCTTTTCTTGGGGCTATCCTTACGCGCGGCTATGAGGGTATCGCTCAGCTTAAGCAGTCCCGAGGAGGCATAGGGAACAAGTGCGAGGACATATGCCATGACGTACTGCGATTTTGCTTCCCAAAAGAGATATAGGGTAAAGCCTCCTATGACAAAGAGCAATGGAGCAGTCACCTCGAGTGTGGCGGTGAATCGCTTTGACAGGAGGTAGATGAGGGCTCCACAGTAAATGAGGGCTTGGTACCCATCCATGAAATTGAGCAGTACTTCTGCGGTGGCTCCATAATAGATCCCGTTGATGGCGGTAGGTAGATCTCTCCCATAGTTTGGCCCGTAGGGACTCCACGCTTCGGTACAGTTACTGTAGAAGAGGCTCTGGTAAGTCGGCTCTGACCACTCGCTTAGTAGTTTGCGCCCAAGGAAGTCGGCTGCTGCATGCGGGTCAGCCACCATACTATGAAGCCGTGACACCACCCTATCCCTTGAAGCTGTAGCGAGGCTATCCGCATCGGGGAAGTCTGGATTCCACGTCCATGCGTTATACCAACCTGGTCCCAAGGAATTTGGGTCATCCATAAGACCCATGGCAATGAATGCGATGGAGGGCTTTTGATCGTTTGTTTGGGGAGCGACTCCCGTTATCTGCGTGACAGCACATATGGTTAGCCTACTTAAGGAGAAATAAAGTATACCAGACAAGATACCTAGGATGATCCCGCGAGGATTCTTCTCTCGTAGTGCGTGAAGCACCCAGATAACACTCATCGCAATGAGCGCAGGAGAGTAACTGGATTTGATAAGAAGACAAAGCGCTATCAATAGAGCCGACAGTATTCCATCACGAACTTTTCCTCCCTTAATCCAGCGGACCTGCTCCCAGAGAGCAGCAAAAAGGAACGGCAGGGCCGTGATGAGCCCATATATAAACGTTGTGTAGAAAAAAAGAGGTAAAAAGCAACTTAAGAGGATGCACGACACAATTGTCACGCGCTTGTCTGTGAACAGCTCCTGTGTGAGGAGGGCGGCTGTGGTGATAGTAGCTGCGGCCATGATCCCCTGAAAGCACTGCACTGCCCGTATGTAGCGAGCATCGAAGATCCTATAGGCTAGCGCCACAATAAGTTCGATAACAGCCTGATACGGAAAAGCAGAATAATATACATTAGCTGCGAGCTCATGGGTATCTCCCGTGGCAATAGAGAGGCCGATCTCACAGATGGCCTGGTCATCGGTAAAGGGGAAGACGCGCGCGAAATAGACCCATGCTATAGAGACGATAAGGGCGCATACGGTGACAATAGCGATGACTCGGCGATATGAGCACTCAAGGATTTTGGTCTTTTGGCATACGAGGTGTAGTCCAGTGAACAGCGCTATGGCTGACAAGATACCAAAAAGGGCAGTATTTACCCCAACAGAGAGCTTGTCATAGCCAAGAGAGTAGTTGAGGATCTTAGTGGTGAATGGGACTGAGAGTACACACAGTATGGTTACGACAATCATCCCGAGAAGGAGAATCACATTCTTTGCGAACCGAGATAGGGATGCCATCCTAGATAGGAATGTCATTCAATACTCCAAAGAACGAGACGAACCTGTGCACTCTATAATCCATTGTCTCTGTGGCATATCCTGTCCAAAATAGACGTTTGGAGATACTGCACGTATCCCTCGTGGCTAGGTATAGATGAATCGCTGTGTACTGACATAGTGTATATGATTGGCTAAACTGACACAGTCAGGTGCTGTGAATTTCAAGTTTCGGAGGGAAATGTGCTACCAGTAGACAAGCAACTGAAAGTCATCACATCGGGCACCAAGCAGATCGTGCCCGAGGAGGAGCTCAAAAGGAAGCTTGCGAAGGGGCGTCCCCTCAACGTCAAGTTGGGTGTGGATCCCACCTCGCCTGACTTGCACCTTGGCCATGCGGTGCCCCTGCGAAAGATGCGTCAGTTCCAAGATTTGGGACATACGGTCACACTCATCATAGGCAACGGCACTGCCCTCATCGGTGATCCCTCGGGTCGCGACAGCACGCGCCCGCCACTTACTGAGGAGCAGGTCGAGGCAAACGCCCAGACGTACGTCGAGCAGGCTATGAAGGTGCTCGATCCTACGAGGACGACCATCGCTCACAACGGCGATTGGCTGAAGCCCCTCGACCTCGCGCAGATGCTCGGTCTCATGAGTCGATTCAACGTCGCGCGTATCCTCGAGCGCGAGGACTTCCACAGGCGTTACGTCGAGGGTCGCTCCATCGCCCTGCACGAGTTTATCTATCCCGTGCTCCAAGCATATGACTCTGTGGTCATCAAGGCGGATGTCGAGATGGGCGGCAACGACCAGATCTTTAACCTGCTCGCTGGACGAGACCTCATGCGCGCAAGAGGCATGGAGCCGCAGGTAGCCCTTACAATGCCGCTTCTGGTGGGTACTGACGGTGTCAAAAAGATGTCTAAGAGCTACGGCAACTACGTTGGTCTGACCGATGAGCCATCGGATATGTTCGGTAAGATCATGAGCATCACCGACGAGCTCGTGCCCATGTACTTTCGTCTCTGCTCCACGATACCCCCAGATGAAGTTGACGCGATAGATCGTGCCTATGCTGACGGCACGGCAGACCCTTACGAACTTAAGCGTGCCCTTGCCTCCAACATCGTTGACCTCTACCATGGCGCGGGGGAGGGAACAAGGGCGATGAATGCCTTCGATGCTACGTTCAGGAAGAGCGAGGTTCCCGATGACATCGCAGAGTTTCCATACTCTGTCGTCGAGGTCAACGACCAAGGACAGGTTTATTTAGGAAAGCTGTTTGTAGACGTGAAGATTGTGAAGAGCACAGGAGAGGCGAGGCGCCTGATCGATGGCGGTGGTGTTAAGATTAATGGTAAGGCGGTAGCCTCGAGGTGCTACAACGTGGAACCTTCCCTCCTTTCAAAGGGCACCGTCCTGCAAGTTGGCAAACGTCGGTGGGCAAGGCTGGTGTGACGTCACGTTCACTGATGGGACGTCGACTGTCGTGAGAGGCGACGCAAGAGGACATGAGTGTTGCGTGTTGACATCCTATCGCCGAGGGAGTGGCTAGATGGCGTACGTGAGCGAGAGTTTTGAGGACGTTGCTGTCCTTATCCCCTGCTACAACGAGGCGCAGACTATAGGGAAGGTCGTGGATGACTTCAGGAGAGAACTTCCTGGCGCCACGATCTGGGTCTATGACAACAACTCTGCCGATGACACAGCGGACATAGCCCGCAGTCACGGCGCAATCGTTCGTCCGGAGCCTCGTCAGGGCAAGGGCAACGTTGTACGCCAGATGCTGCGCGACGTGGATGCGGAGCGGTATTTGATGGTCGATGGCGATGACACCTACCCGGCCGAGGCAGCGCGCATGCTTCTGGCGCCTCTTGAAGCCGGCACGGCTGATCACGTCGTGGGCGATCGCCTCTCGAACGGGAGCTACGGGGATGAGAACGACCGTGCCTTTCACGGTCTTGGTAACGACCTCGTACGCTGGCTCATAAAGCTGCTCTACGGCTTCGAGTTCACTGATGTGATGACAGGCTATCGCAGCTTCAACTACGCCTTCGCCAAGACGCTGCCCGTGCTCTCTCCGGGTTTTGAGATCGAGACGGAGCTCTCCATCCACGCGGTGGACAAGCGTTGGAGGATAGCGCAGGTCCCCATCAAGTACCGAGACCGTCCGGAGGGTTCGGTATCCAAGCTGAGCACCTTCTCGGATGGGGCCAAGGTCCTCAAGATGATAGGTCGCCTCTTCAAGGACTATAAGCCACTCGGTTTCTTCTCCCTCGTGTCCTTTGTCGTTCTGGTCGTCAGCCTCTGCCTTGGGGTGCCGATCATCGCCGAGTTCAGGGTGACGGGGCTCGTTCCCCGCCTTCCAACGGCCATTGTTGCCGTTGCCTTTGCGGGTCTTGCTGCGCTGCTCTTTGCCTGTGGCCTCATCCTTGACACGGAAGTCAAGGCCAGCCGTCGCCAGTGGGAACTTGATGTCATGAGGGTGTACACAGAGATGCGCACACGCCCCAGGTCAGAGGGAGCTGTGTCGGGGGATGACTCGACGAGAGGGTCGGTTACCTCAGCGTGATGGCGATGCTCCACTCGAAACATCTCATGCCTGCCTCTTCTGCTTGATGCCATCCTCCATGAAAGTGCCCGAGCTGCTCGCGCCTGCCGGTGATCCAGGGTCGTTCAACGTAGCGCTTGCGGCAGGCGCAGACGCCATCTACTGCGCCCTCGGAAATGACTTTAACGCCCGTCGCAAGGCGAGCAACTTCACGCCCGACTCCTTCGAGGCGGCCTGTCAGAGGGCGCATCTCGCGGGTGTGCGCGTTTACGTGACGACCAATATCGTCATCAAGAGCGCGGAGATGCCACGAGCTCTCGCACTCGCTCGTGAGGCGTGGCTTTTGGGGGCAGACGCCCTCATCATCCAGGACTGGGGACTGCTCTTCGAGCTTCGTCGCCGCTTCCCTCAGATGGAGATTCACCTATCCACACAGGCCAATGTGCATGATGCACGTGCGGTGGCCTGGTGTCGAGGCTTGGGTGTGGCGCGCGTGACGCTGTCGCGGGAACTCTCGGTGGATGAGATATCTCGCATCTCTCAGGAGGGCGTTGAGCTCGAGGGCTTTGCTCATGGGGCGCTCTGTTTTTGCTACTCGGGCGTGTGCCTGATGAGTTCGCTCGCCGGTGGGCGTTCCGCCAACCGGGGGCTCTGCGCGCAACCCTGCCGCCTGCCCTACCGGTTGGTGGACGAGTCTGCCCACGACGTCTCTGCACCCAACCGTCGCCTGCCACTTTGTCCTAAGGACTATTGCACCATAGACCAGCTAGGAAGCCTCTCTGAGGCAGGCTTGGATTCCATCAAGCTTGAGGGACGCATGAAGGCGCCCGACTACGTATATGCGGTGGTTCGTTCCTATCGTGCTCAGCTGGATGACCTCGCAGTCGACCGCACGCCTACGATCGAGGAGGGTGTCCTGCGTCACGAGCGTCTGCGACGCGCATTCAATCGTGATTTCACCCACAGCTACCTGGACGGGTGCGCCGATGATGACATGATGAGCTACGAGCGCTCCAACAACAGGGGACGGCTCGTGGGACGTGTGGTGGCCTCGCGCGATTGTGGTGGTGCCAGGCTACGCAGGGGTGGAGCCAATGGCGGTCGCGAACGCTTCAGGCTCAAGAGACTCTTTGAGGTGGATGTCCTTCTTGATAGCTTCGTGGGTGGCGGGGACCTTCTGGAGATCCGTCCCGCAAGTGACCCCACAAAATTTCTGACTACCACCGCACCCGCCGATGCCAAGACAGGCTCAGTCATATGCTGCAAGGCAGTGCGTCCCATGGAGTTTGGCTCCTTGGTGCGCGTCATCTGCTCGCGGCAGGCCATGAATGAGGCGACGCGCCTCGCTGCGGGAGGTGAGAGGCGTAAGCGTCTCGTCACGGTACGAGTGCTCGCGCGACTGGGAAAGCCGTTTGTGGTCGAGCTTGCCTGTGTAGATGGGACGGCGACGGCACGTGTGGAGGACTTTGTGGTCGAGCCCGCACGGACCAGGGCCGTGAGCGAGCAGGATTTGACCGAGCACGTGGGGCGCATGGGGCATACTCCCTTTGCGCCCGCTTCTATTGAGGTCGAGTGCGATGCGGGTTGTGGCCTGAGCTTCTCGGCTGTTCACAAGGTACGCTCAAAGGCCTGTGAACTGCTCGAGCGAGAGGTACTGGAGTCCTATTCCACTGCAGTGCGTGGGAGGAACCTCGCCCACGCACCTGATGGCGATGATGTTGCGCTGCAGTTACGCCTCGCGCGCCAAAAGACGGGTGGCAGAAAGCCTGTGCCTGTCGGTGAGGTCGAGATCTGCGCCCTCGTACCGACGCCAGAGATTGCCGACGCCGCGAGTAGGGCGGGGGCCACACGCATGTACGTCACGCCTGACGCCCTCGCTGAAGCAAAGGCGGATGGTGCTCCATGGCCGTCTGACGCTGCCCTCATCCCCTGGCTCGACGAGGTGTGTCGGGAGGCTGACCACAGGCGCCTGGACCCACTTGTCAGACGAGGCGAGGCCTGTGCGGTGGGCAATGTGAGCGGACTGGCGCTCGCAGTTCAGCGAGGTGCGGCCGCAGAGATCAGGCCCTGTATTCCCGTTCATAACGAGAGCTGCCTCACTGCCCTCGAGACGGCCGGCGCCATGGGCCTTTGGTTCTCGCCGGAGCTCACGCTTGAGGAGGTCTGCGCCTTGGGACGCGTGGCCTCGATACCCTGCGGCCTCATCGTGAGCGGACGTACGCAGGCCATGACCAGCGAACACTGCGTTCTTCAGACGACGGGCCACTGCCTCCATGACTGTGCGGCCTGTGAGCTGCGCCGAGGACGTCACTTCCTCAAGGACCGCAACGGCCGGCTCCTTCCTGTACGCACGGACCTTGAGGGCCGCAGCCACATCTATGCCGCGCGGCCGCTCGACGCGACCCCTGAGCTTGGTAGGCTCCTTGCGGCGGGTATCACGCGCCTTATGGCAGACTGCACGCTCCTCTCTGCCGAGGAGACGACACGCGAGGTTGCGCGCATTGTCCGTGCGCTCGCTGCCGTAGCCGCCGGCAGGCGTCCAGCCAAGCGGATGGGGCATGCGGACTCCGGCCATCTCTATGAGCCCATAGCATAGATATGTTCTTGTCCTTTCACCTTGACCTTTGGGTGGTTCCCATCGACATCATGCTCGCTCCTTTTCATCGCAGCAATTGTATTGATGGACGGCACCTGCCTGACGTATGCCCTCGTGGGTGTTGGGTACACTCGCCCTCAGTTACGCTTGCGCAGGTAGAATGTTGCGTTGGGTCCATGGGAGGTTGGGTCCGCGCATGAGAGGGGAGATGACATGGCAAAGAGCGAGACCATGACCGAGGATAGGCCCAAGGTAAACCGGGAGTTGCTCGAGGCGACCCTCGACGTCATCCGGCAAAGCCTTCAAGCTGACGGTGGTGATGTGGTCCTCATTAGCTGTGATGATGATGGAGTCGTGACGCTCGAGATGCAGGGTGCCTGTGCGGGGTGCCCGCTGTCATCCTATGACATGAGCGAGGGCATAGAGCGTATCTTGAGGGAGCACGTTCCTGGCGTCACGCGCGTGCAACCCGCGATGGCATGGTAGCTCATGCAGCTGCGTAGGGACTGAGAATCCGTGAGGAGGTCTCCGGCGCGCAAGGGATATCCTGTGCGTCGAGGACCTTATTGTAAGGAGTTTTCTGGGCGATGTGGCTTAACGATCTCTATCATGCCCTCAATCCGGTGGCCGTGCAGCTGGGGCCTATTGTGATTCGATGGTATGGCCTTGCCTACCTTGCAGGATTCTTACTGGGTGGTGTCGCGATCTGGCGGACGTCGCGTCGCTGGGGGCTCGATCTCACCCCAGATGACGTCATGAGCGTCGTTGTGAGCATCGCTGTCGGCATCATCGTCGGCGCGCGGCTAGGCTACGTGCTCTTCTATGGAGGAGGGCACTACCTCAAAAATCCCATCGAGATACCGATGCTCAGTGAGGGGGGTATGAGCTTCCACGGTGGGCTTGTGGGTGCCATCGTCGGCGGGTCTCTTGCCTGCTGGCGCCTGCACCTGTCCATCGCGACCATGTGCGACCTCGCCGCGATCGGCGCCCCTATCGGCCTTTTCTTTGGTCGCTGTGCGAACTTCGTGAACGGGGAGCTGTGGGGGAAGCCGACTCATCTGCCCTGGGGCGTCATGTTCTCTGACACGGGCGGGGGGATGGTGTACCGTCATCCCTCCCAGCTCTACGAGGCCATCCTAGAGGGTCTTGTCATCTTCCTCGTCCTTGCCCTCCTCTCGCGCCGTGTTCCCGCACGACCGCAGGGGACTTTCATCGGCGTCTTTCTCGTTCTGTACGGCTGCCTCCGCTTTATGGTCGAGTTCGTGCGCATGCCTGACGAACAGCTTGGGTACCTCGCTGGAACCGGCTGGCTCACGATGGGGCAGTGTCTTTCGGCGCCCCTCGTGCTCTTGGGTGCAGGTATCCTCGTCATATCCCACAGAATGTGCCGACCACAGATTGGCAGAATGGTTTGAGCTTATGCTCGTGCCTATTCTGGGGCATGAAGTTGGACCTGTTTGGATAAAGATTGTCGTTTCGTACCCCTTAGATCCTGTGGCATGCCGTAACTGTCGCCGTGACGTCTGGCCGACGGCAGGGAGGAGGGGCCGGTGCCCGGTGGTATCCTCGAGGCGAGCATAGCCACCAGGGCGGACCGGGAGAGCGGGGAGGGGATTTCCGGCCACCTCGACGGCAGGCCTGTTGATGCCTGTCTCGAGGGCGCCGACTCGCTCACGTGGCTTGTCGAGAGGGTGGCGAGGGGGGCTCTACAATGTCGAGCGCTTCGCTACGGAAACACCGGTTTATTCAAGGCGTAACGCGCCGCAATCTTCCCCAGACTGTGAGGCCTGTCGCTTGACTCCTTCGCTTGCGCACCGTCCTAGCCTGCACCACCCACCAGACACTCTGGAGAGCCAATAATAATAGTAATCCTGAGTTCCCGGCACTTCCTTAGCCCACAACTGGCAGCCTGATGGTGTCCGGGCACCTGATCCCGAAGGCCCTGTACGCCTCGTTCATCTTCCTGACC
>ERZ773073.1562-NODE-1562-length-10740-cov-3.171175_pt1 | contig 10740 bp, 9 predicted proteins | sample MGYA00580616_ERZ773073 | MGnify/ENA primary metagenome ERZ773073 (study PRJEB29015, sample SAMEA2737960) | human oral metagenome | biome: human oral; feature: human-associated habitat; material: dental | place: China | collected 2131 ...
AAATGTTCCCATCAATCTGTTTTCGGTCTTTCGTCCCTCGGTTCGGGTTATGTCGTCTTAGGAGTACGGAACACATCAGCCTGACCGGCCGAGAGACTCTCCCGCCAAAAGACCTCCCGCCGCCCGTGGAAGAACCGTCTTGGGCAAGGTCTGCGCCTGCTCGCTCGAGGCACGTCTTGGCATCGGCGCAGCGCCTGTTGGCCCGAAGGTCACTCGGACCCACACTGCCACTCGGCCCTGAACGTACCTCCTTGGTACGCTCGACGTCGAGTGGCAGTGTGAGACGCACTGCCCCGTACGCTCACCATCGAGTGGCAGTGTGGGTGGCACTGCCACTCGACCCTGAACGTGCAGTCTCGTGCATTCACCGCTACATGGCAGTACACGCTGTGCCAAGAGCCCTCTTGGGCGTATCGGTTGTACCGCCAGCTGCTCCTAACGACCTCTGCAGCGGCTGTAGGCGGGACCTTGGCAGACGGGCCAGGTCAGGCGAGCTGTCAGATCGCTCTTTCATAGCTTAGGGTAGCTCTGCGGCTGGTCAGCCCGATTTAATCCATGTGTCCCTTAAAACCGACTCCCAGAAAGGTGGATAATCATGAGTGCGGCAGAGGCCGCAGTGATGCACGAGAGGGACGATCGAGGAGTGGGACATGAACATCAGAGACTTTCAATTTGACGGCAGCGAGCGCTTCTTGATGGCGAACACCGTGACGTCGGTCGAGGCCGATGAGGGAGAGCGCGCCGTATACGCGCAGCTTACCGCTACGAACACCAAGCTTATGGGAGAGCTGCAGGACAGGCTCTATGCTGACGGCAGGGAGGGCCTCGTCATCCTGCTCCAGGCGATGGACGCTGCGGGAAAGGACTCCACGATCAAGCACGTGATGAGTGGAGTGAACCCGCAGGGCGTCATGGTCCACAGCTTCAAGCAGCCAAGTCACCTGGAGCTTGCGCACGACTACCTGTGGCGTGCGATCATGCAGCTTCCGCCGCGTGGTACCATCGGACTCTTCAATCGCTCGTACTACGAGGACGTGCTGATCGTACGCGTGCACGGGCTCTGGAGGGACTACAGCCTGCCCAGACGCTGCCTGCACTGCTCGGAGGACGAGTTCTTTGGCAGACGCTACCGCCAGATACGCGACCTCGAGGAGTACCTGTACGAGAATGGCTACCGCGTGCTCAAGGTCTTCCTCAACGTGAGCAAGGACGAGCAGAGACGGCGCTTCCTCGCGCGCATCGACAACGAGAGGAAGAACTGGAAGTTCTCGGCGGCTGACGTCGAGGAGCGCAAGCTCTGGTCTAGCTATATGGACGCCTACGAGCAGGCCATCAACGCGACCTCCACCAGACACGCTCCCTGGCACGTCATACCCGCAGATCAGAAGTGGCTCGCGCGCTGGCTCGTGAGCGAGGCCATCGTGGACGTGCTCAGGCAGATGGACCCGCGCTACCCGACGCTTCTTGCGGCGGCCAAGAGGGAGCTCGAGGAGGATCGGGTGCGACTGATGGGGGAGTAGCGATGTCCGTACCACCTCAGACCGGGCCCATCGCGCATGTCTCCTTTCTGCAGTATGGTAGCCAAGCGATGGCCTTGGGACGTCAACTCCGCACGGCTACTGCTGGCGGGGGGTCGCAGGCTTGCTCCGTGGGGCCATGCACACGACACCCCATCGAAGCCAACGGCGGCATCGCAGCGCCTCGGCGGCATTACAGCATCTATGTATCTATATGCCCATGCTGCGGATGAGGTTTACCATCTCGATGGCACCCTCGGCGCACTCGGAGCCCTTGTTGCCCGCCTTGGAACCGGCGCGCTCGATGGCCTGCTCGATGCTCTCGGTGGTGAGGACGCCAAACATCACGGGGATGCCCGTTGACAGGGCAATGTGCGCGATTCCCTTGGACACCTCGTTGACCACGGCCTCGTAATGGCTGGTCGCGCCACGTATGACCGCACCCAGGCAGATGATGGCGTCGTATTTTCCCGATTGGGCCATGCGGCTGGCGATGACGGGAATCTCGAAGGCGCCTGGCACCCAGGCGACGTCCACCCGGTCCTCTGGGACGCCACGACGCGCCAGGCCGTCCAACGCGCCGCTCAGGAGCTTCGATGTGATGAACTCATTGAAGCGTGCGTTCACGATGCCAATCTTGATGTCGTCCGCATAGAGCCTTCCCTCATAGCTTGTCATGCCATCTTCCTTCCTCGACGATCGTGGGGGAGCGCCTAGAGCAGGTGTCCCATCTTGTCCCTCTTCGTTCGCAGATACGTGCGGTCGAAATCGTTGGCGTCCACTTGGATGGGCACGCGCTCGGTGATGCGCAGGCCAAACTCCTCAAGCTGATAGACCTTGTCGGGATTGTTGGTAAGCAGGCGCATGGTCCTCACGCCTAGGTCGCGCAGGATCTGGGCCCCGATGTAGTACTCGCGCGCGTCAGGCTCAAATCCCAGGGCCAGATTGGCCTCGACGGTATCCATGCCCTGTTGCTGCAGCTCATAGGCCTTGAGCTTGTTGATGAGGCCGATACCGCGACCCTCCTGGCGCATGTACAGCACGATTCCACGTCCTTCAGCATCCACCTGGCGCATGGCGGAGTGCAGCTGGTCGCCACAATCGCAGCGCAGGGACCCGAACACGTCCCCGGTCAGGCATTCGGAGTGTACGCGTACCAGCACGTCCTCACCGTCACCGATGTCGCCCTTTACCAGTGCGACATGGTGCTCGCCGTTGACCTCGTTCACATAGCCGCATGCACGAAACTCGCCGTAGGAGGTGGGTAGCAATGGGCTTGCCTCGCAGCTTACCAGCTTGTCGTGGTACTTACGGTATTCTTGCAGGTCCTTGATGGTGATGACGGGCATGTCATGCGCGTGCGCGAGTGCCAAAAGCTCGCTGGTGCGCATCATCGTGCCATCCTCGCGCATGACCTCACAGCAGAGTCCCACCTGCTTCAGGCCTGCGAGGCGTAGAAGGTCGACGGTTGCCTCGGTATGGCCATTGCGCACCAGGACGCCGTGCCTCTTGGCCAGCAGGGGGAACATGTGCCCAGGGCGGCGGAAGTCTTCGGGCTGGGTACCCTCTTCGGTGCACTTGCGCGCCGTGTAGCCCCGTTCCTCGGCCGAGATACCCGTGGTGGTGTCGATGTGGTCAATAGAGACGGTAAAGGCCGTCTCATGGTTATCCGTGTTGTTGTTCACCATTTGCGGTAGCCTCAGGCGCCGCACGTACTCCTCGCTCATGGGCATGCAGATGAGTCCCTTGGCAACGCTTGCCATGAGGTTGACGTTCTCGGTGGTGGCGAACTCGGCGGCACAGATGAAATCGCCTTCGTTCTCGCGGTCCGGATCGTCGATGCAGAGGATCACCCTGCCCGCCCTGAGCGCCTCGAGGGCTTCGGGGATGAGGTTGTACCCCGCTCTTCTTTCGTTGACCATTGTCTCTCCTCCATCAGCGCCTTCGTGTCTAGAATCCGTTCTCCAGGAGAAAGTCCATCGTGATGCCCTGTGGCGTTGCGGCAGAATCACCGGTTCTCATCAGGCGTTCAATGTACTTCCCCACGATGTCGTTCTCCAGGTTCACCGCATCGCCCACCTGTGTGTCGGTAAGGGTGGTGTGCGTGGTGGTATGGGGGATGGTGCTCACCGAGAACGTGTTGGTGGCGTCATCGACACGCGCGACAGTGAGGCTGATGCCATCGAGGGCGATCGAGCCCTTCTCGATGATAAGGCGCAGAATGCCCGGTGTTGTTTCGATCTCGTACCAGATGGCAGTACCGTCGCGCGTAATGCGCTCAACCGTTCCCGTGCCGTCGATATGCCCTGAGACGATATGTCCCCCAAATCTTTCGCCTACAGCCATCGCTCGCTCTAGGTTGACCTTGTCGCCCACCGAGAGGCCACCCAGCGTGCTGCGGCTGAGCGTCTCGTGCATCACGTCGGCCGTGAAGCCCCGCTGTGTGAGGGAGGTGACCGTCAGGCATACGCCGGATGTGCAGATGCTGTCACCGACGCGCGTGTCTTCCCATACGGTACGGGCGCACACCTCCAGTGTAGAGGAGTGGGCACCGCCCCGGATTCGTGCGATGGTTCCTACCTCTTCGACGATTCCCGTGAACATGGGAGAATCCTCCCCTCTATCAGATGGTCGTCACCGATTCGGGTCAAGCGTACGTCGGTGAGTTCGATAGCGTCAGCCGGGGTCGTGAAACCCGGACCTCCAACGGGTCCTTTTGCCAGCATTCCGCCAAAGATCTTTGGCGCGATGTAGGCCTGGACCTTATCGACGATGCCCGCTTGCAGCGCAGACCAATTGAGCGTTGCGCCGCCCTCAATGATGAGGCTGTCGAGGTTCCGGTTCCCGAGCTCGTCAACCAGGGAGACAAGATCGACATGACCGTCCCTGTTCGGGAGGATGGCTATCTGGCACCCCGCAGCCGTAAAGGGTCTGTGCTTGTCTGGGTCCCTCTCGCAGGTGGCCATCAGGGTGGGGACGCTGCGCGCGCTGGTGACGACGCGGGCATCGAGAGGTGTGCGCAGGTGGGTGTCGCAAACGATGCGCACGGGATCATTGCCGCCTTCGATGCGGGATGTGAGCTGGGGATTGTCGGTGATGATCGTTCCCACGCCCACCATGATGGCGGCTGCCGCGTGACGTTGCTCGTGCACGTGCCGACGGGCACCCTCGCCTGTGATCCAGCGCGACTCGCCCGTTACGCAGGCAATCTTCCCGTCGATGGTCATGGCGTACTTCATGGTGACCAGGGGACGCCCTGTTTGGATGTACGTGAGGAATGCCTCATTGAGGGCGAGGCACTCATCGGCCAACACGCCTTCGCTCACCTCGATGCCGGCCTCGCGCAGAATCCCTATCCCCTGTCCCGCCACCTTGGGGTTGGGGTCAGAAGAGCCAATAACCACCCGCGTGATTCCCGCCTCGATGATGGCGTCGGTGCAGGGGGGCTGCCTGCCAAAGTGGCAGCAGGGCTCGAGCGTCACATACATGGTGGCGCCGCGCACGTCCAAGCCCTTTCGCATCGCACTCTTGAGGGCGTCGCGTTCGGCATGCAGGTCGCCATATCGGTGGTGGTAGCCTTCTGCCAGCACATGCGTGCCAGATACGATGACTGCGCCTACCATGGGATTGGGGTTGGTCCATCCACGACCGAGCGCCGCGAGCCTAAGGGCACGTGCCATGTAGGCCTCGTCGGACATATCTGCCTCTTTCCTCCGCTTGTCTCAGCCGTCTGACTAATGACTGATGCTTCGCGTCTGCATCTTGGGGTGTCTGGACAAGGCAGCTGTCCTGCCAACAAAAAACCCTGGATCGCGTCTTCGATCCAGGGCAAGCGCCTACCTCGACCATGTGGCCGGGCATGCATCTTCTTCCATCCAGACTATACTGTCGGCTCCGAGGTTCCATCGGATCGGCTCGTTTGGGAGCTCGCGGGCTGTAACCGCCGGTGGGGAATCGCACCCCGCCCCGAAGATGTCTCTTTGACTGGTGCACATGATGATGATTGGTCCTTGCCCTGTCAAGTGGCATTCCCTGAGTGGGTAGACGGCCTCATCCGTCGAGCCGTGCATCTATGCTGGCCTTGTATGCGGCAAAGGCCTGCTCGTTGCCGGTATCGGCAGCGATGCGTCCCATCTTGTCGAGCAGGGAGCGAGCCTTGCGCCTATGGCCATCACTTATGAGTGCCTCGATGGCTACCTGCAGGAACTGGAGCCTGAGGTCCGCCTCGTGCGCGTCTTGGTCCCAGGCGTCAAAGTCATGCACGAGGCGACGTGCGTCGCGGTGTTTTGCGTAGCGCTCGATGATGGGATTCACGGTCCTCTCGGCGTCCGCGTTCTCGCGCTCCCAACGCTGGCGCTGGGACTGGCGGTACAGGAAGAAGATGATGATGCCCGCGATGATCGCAGTAAAGACGGGTGCATAGATGTCCCCTAGATGCAAGAATGTCCTGAGGGCAAAGGCTATCAGGAAGATGCCCGCGAACATAAGGGCCGTGAGGACGAGTTCTCCCTTGACGTCAACCCTGCCCTTGCCCCCTTTGCCTTTTCTTGCCATGTGCGCTCCTGTCGTGAGGACCCTCCGTCGGGGGTCTTTCGTGCTTCCGCGCCTTCTTTTTACGCAGCTCCCTGCTCGACCACCCGCTGGATCACTGTCGGCATGGCCAGCCTCCTCGTCTGTCGCGCTGTCATGCCAGGTGTCCCCGCGTCTCTGCTCAACGCGCTACCGTGCCGGCAACATCGTAGCAAAGACGCAAAGCATCGTCATGCTGACGGTGGTCTCACAGAGGGTTTCCGTCACACCGCAGGTGCAGAGTGCGCCTTTTGGTGACGCCGCGCCCGCAGAATGCGCTTTTCCGTGAGACGCCGGCTGCAGGATGTGTCTTTCCGTAACTCTCGGTTAGGCTGCCGTCGGCAGGGCTGGCCTCTCCTTTCAGTAGGGTCAGCGGCGGTCCAACCACAGGGAGAGCTACGCAAAGTATGAGACGCCGCCCTCGAAGATGGGTTGGAAGTGCCTGCCGCAGACGTTCTTGAAGGTTCCCTTGGTGCTGCGCTCGCTGTGGCCCATCTTGCCGAGAATGCGACCATCGGGACTCGTGATGCCCTCGATGGCAAGCATCGAGCCGTTGGGGTTCACCGAGAGGTCGAGCGAGGGCTGGCCACTTGCGTCCACGTACTGCGTGGCTATCTGGCCCGTGTCCTTGAGGCGCTCGAGCAGGGGCCGTGGTGCGACAAAGCGCCCCTCTCCGTGGCTGATGGCGATGCTGTGGATGTCTCCCAGCTCGCATGCCGAGAACCAGGGGGAGAGGTTCGAGGCGATGCGAGTGTTGACGAGCCTGCTCTGGTGGCGACCGATGGCATTGAAGGTGAGCGTGGCGCACTCGTCTGTCATGGGTACGATGTCGCCGTAGGGGACGAGGCCGAGCTTGACCAGGGCCTGAAAGCCGTTGCAGATACCGAGCATGAGGCCGTCCCGGTCCTGAAGCAGCTTGCGGACTGCCTCGCTGACTGCAGGGGCCCGGAAGAAGGCCGTGATGAACTTGGCCGCCCCGTCGGGTTCGTCGCCTCCGGAGAAGCCGCCGGGGATCATGACTATCTGGCTGCGTCCGATCTCGTCTGCGAGCGCTCGCGTGCTCGCGGCCACGGCTTGGGGCGAGAGGTTGTTGATCACAAGGGTGGTGACCTCGGCGCCGGCGGCCCTAAAGGCACGGGCGCTGTCGTACTCGCAATTGTTGCCCGAAAACACGGGTATGACCACGCGAGGTCGCGCCAGCTTGACCTTGGGGGTCGGACGGCGACGGCCATCGTGGTCCCTCACGTCGAAGCTCAGTTGCTCGACCTCCTCGCCCGCTCGCCGATAGGGAAAGACCGGCTCCATCCTTGCCTCCCAAGCCTCCTGGAGAGGCGCGAGCTCAAGTGCCTGCCCGTCGAGCGCGAGGACATACGCCGCAGTCGTGGTGCCGAGTGCCATGACGCTGCAGCCGCCCTCCTTCGAGCGGGGGATGCTGGCGCCCTCGGCGAGCTCGATCACAAAGCTCCCGTAGGCTGGCTCGAAGAGCGCGTCCTCGTGGAGCGCGCCGTGGATGTTCAGGCCCAGCTGGTTGCCGACACACATCTTGAAGAGCGTCTCGGCAAGGCAGCCGTAGCCGGGTGTGGATACGGCCAGTGCCTCGCCACTTCTGATGAGTCTCTCGACGAGGGAGAGCGCGTCGACGAGGGGCGTCGCCGCTGGCGTGATGCCGTCAGCCTCGTAGCGGGGATGGACGAGGATGACGTCGTGTCCCGCCGCCTTGAGCTCGGGTGAGGTGATGTGTGCGACCTTGCCCACCGCAGCCGCGAAGGAGACCAGGGTGGGCGGTACGTCGAGGTCCTCGAAGGAGCCACTCATGGAGTCCTTGCCGCCGATGGCGCCCACACCTAGGTCGCGCTGGGCCATGAGGGCGCCGAGCAGCGCCGCGACGGGCTTGCCCCAGCGTTCGGGTACGTCTCGTAGGCGCTCGAAGTACTCCTGGAAGCTGAGGTAGGCCCTTTTGCGCTCGAAGCCTGCGGCAACGAGCCGACAGACGCTCTCGACCACCGAAAGGTAGGCGCCGCTGTACTGGTTGGCGCTCATGAGGTAGGGGTTGAAGCCCCAGGCCATGCCTGAGCAGCTCGTGGTCTCACCCTCGACGGGAAGCTTCGCCGCCATCGCCATCGTGGGCGTGAGCTGGGTCTTCCCGCCAAAGGGCATGAGCACGCTGGCGGCGCCGATGGTGGAGTCGAAGCGCTCCGCGAGACCCTTGTTGGAGGCCACGTTCTCGTCTGTGAGCAGGGCCTGCAAGCGCTCGGCGAGAGTCGCTCCCGCCCACGGGGTGGTCCAGCTGCCCTGCGCCTCGACGTGTACGCGCTGCTGCCTCAGGGCGCCGTTGGAGGCCAGAAACGCGCGACTCACGTCCACGATCGTTCGGCCGCGCCAGCTCATGCGCAGGCGGGGCTCTGAGCTGACCTCGGCGATAACGGTCGCCTCGAGGTTTTCCTCTCGCGCGTAGCCTAGAAACTCGTCCACGTCCTTCGGCGCGAGCGCAACGGCCATGCGTGCGCTCCTGTGACTCGCTGATGGCAAGCTCGGTCCCGTCGAGGCCCTCGTACTTCTTGGGTACGCGATCGAGGTCAATGGACAGGCCGTCCGCAAGCTCGCCGACGGCCACGGCCACGCCGCCCGCGCCGAAGTCGTTGCAGCGCTTGATAAGCCTGCAGGCATCTCCACGACGAAAGAGCCTCTGGAGCTTGCGCTCCTCGGGGGCGTTGCCCTTCTGGACCTCGGCGCCGTCCTGCGCGAGGGAGTCTACGTTGTGGGCCTTGGAGGAACCGGTTGCCCCGCCTATGCCGTCGCGCCCGGTGCGACCGCCCAAAAGGATGACCTTGTCGCCAGGTGTGGGGCACTCGCGGCGCACGTGACGCGCGGGCGTGGCACCCACGACGGCGCCTATCTCCAGGCGCTTGGCGGCGTAGCCGGCGTGGTAGAGCTCGAAGACTTGTCCCGTGGCGAGGCCGACCTGGTTGCCGTAGGAGGAGTAGCCCTCGGCGGCCGTGCATACGAGCTTGCGCTGGGGGAGCTTGCCTCTCATGGTCTGGCTCACCGGCACGAGTGGGTCAGCCGCTCCGGTCACGCGCATGGCCTGATAGACATAGGCGCGGCCCGAGAGCGGGTCGCGAATGGCTCCCCCGATGCAGGTCGCCGCACCACCAAAGGGCTCGATCTCGGTGGGGTGGTTGTGCGTCTCGTTCTTAAAGAGGAAGAGCCAGTCCTCGTCCCTGCCGTCTACGTCGACCGTGACCCTCACCGTGCAGGCGTTTATCTCGTCCGACTCATCGAGGTTCGTGAGGATGCCCTTGGCCTTGAGCCAGCTGGCACCGATGGTTCCCATGTCCATGAGGCAGATGGGTCGCTCTGTGCGCCCAAGGTCACGACGCATCGAGAGGTACTCCTCGAAGGCGCGCTCGACCATGGCATCGTCGATGCACACGTCCGTGAGCTGGGTGCCGAAGGTCGTGTGCCGGCAGTGGTCAGACCAGTAGGTGTCGATCACCCTGATCTCGGTGATCGTGGGCACGCGCCCCTCGTCCCTAAAGTACTTTTGGCAGAAGCTGAGGTCAGCGAGGCTCATGGCGAGGCCGCGCTCAGCAATGAGAGCCTGCAGCCCCTCCTCGTCGAGGTCGTTGAAGCCATCGAGCAGCTCGACGTCGGCGGGTGCGGGGTAGGCCGTCTTGAGCGTGGTGCGCTCGTCGAGCGAGGCCTCTCGGGCTTCGACGGGATTGATGACGTAGGTCTTGATAGCGGCCACGTCGGTGTCTGAGAGTGCGCCTGCAAGGTAGTAGAGCTTCGCGGAGGCGACGGTGGGACGCTCCCTCTGGCTGATGAGCTGCACGCACTCGCTCGCCGAGGCGGCCCGCTGATCAAATTGGCCAGGCAAAAACTCAACGGCAAAGACTGTGGCGCCATGCGCCTCGGGCATCGTGCGCGTTGCCGTATCCGACTGCGGCTCGCTGAAGACCGTGGGGATGCAGCGCTCGAAGAGAGCCTCGTCGATGCCCTCCACGTCGTAGCGGTTGACGAGGCGAAGGCCCTCGAGTCCCTGGACGTTGAGCACGTCTTTCAGCTCGCGCTCGAGCTGTTGTGCCTCGACGTCAAAGTCGGGCTTCTTCTCTACGTAGACGCGTGAGACCATGTTCGCTTTCCTTCCGTGGATGGCTGTGCGGCGCCAGGTGGCGCACGGACAGCCTCCATGATACGGCGAACGGGACACGATCGCACGCCAAAGGGGAAACGGTGGTCAGGCGTGCCGCCGCCCCTGCGCGCCACCACCCCTGCGCGCCGGCAGCCTACGCGACGGCGCCAAGGGCCAGCAGCACTGCGACGTAGGCGATGAGCGTCGCGAGCGCCACCCAGTCTGCGGGGCGCATGCGCAGCGGATGCCAGTGGCTGCGGACGGCCCCACCCTCGTAGCAGCGAGCGTCGAGCGCGCGGGAGAGGCCGTTGGCGTGGTGGACCGAGCTTGCCAGAAGCGCTATCAGGATGGGTGCCACGGCCCTACAGCGTCTGACGAGCGAGCCCTCGCCGAGGGGTGCCCCGCGCATGGCCTGGGCGTCAAGGATGGCCTGTGCCTCGTCTGCGATCGTGGGTATGAAGCGCAGCATGAGCGAGAAGACCATCGCAAGCTCGTGGCCGGGAAGCCCCACCCTCGAGA
>ERZ773073.1564-NODE-1564-length-10738-cov-2.507816_pt1 | contig 10738 bp, 9 predicted proteins | sample MGYA00580616_ERZ773073 | MGnify/ENA primary metagenome ERZ773073 (study PRJEB29015, sample SAMEA2737960) | human oral metagenome | biome: human oral; feature: human-associated habitat; material: dental | place: China | collected 2131 ...
TAGAATGGAAATGGAAGAAAGGTCTATGCGAGGAGGCAAGTGAAATAAAGAGAGGAGAGACTAGAAGGCGGAGGAACAGGAGTAGCCAGAGGACTCGCACTGAATAGCACTGTCCTTTGGTGCTACTACAGGATCGGAAATCAACTAAGCGGTTGGATCATGCACTATGCAACGGACAATATTATTTTAATACCTGCGTCATGGCGCAGGTATTAAGTATCTACATGCTATAATGTACTCTGTTATGGCGACTTTAGCAGATTTTCGTGACGAGAGATTAAAAAAGCTGGAGGCTCTGCGCCGGCTCGGCGTTGATCCTTACCCGGCTCATACCGAGCGGACGATTGGTGCCGGTGAGGTGGCACCCCGGTTTGACGAGCTGGCGGATACTACTCAGACGGTGGTAGGTCGGATTGTCGGACTGCGCAAATTCGGTAAGCTGGCTTTCATCGTCATCAGTGATATGACCGGTCGCCTGCAGCTATTCATCCAGGCAGGGCAGCTGGAGGAGCTAGTTCCCGAGCGGTCACAGCTCGGCATCAAGCAGCTCAACCTGCTGGACACGGGCGACTTCGTCCAAGCAACGGGTAAGGTGATCAAGACTAAGACGGGCGAAGTGTCGCTAGCAACTACTCAGCTCCGCTTATTAGTCAAGGCTCTGCGTCCCATGCCCGAGCGGCAAGGCTTCACAAATAAGGAAGAGCGTCTGCGCCGACGCTACATCGACATGAATGTCAATCCTGAGGTGCGTCAGCGCTTTATCCGTCGGTCAAAGTTTTGGCAGGCGACCAGGGACTTCTTAAACGAACATGGCTTTATCGAGATTAACGTTCCGGTGCTTGAGCATACTACTGGCGGAGCGGATGCGACGGCTTTTCGTACTCATATGGATGCTCTGAATCAGGATCTGTACCTGAGAATAAGTCATGAGCTACCACTAAAACGACTGCTAGGGGCGGGGTATGAACAGGTCTACGATATCGGACCGCGCTTTCGTAATGAAGGGATGGACGACGAGCACTTGCCGGAGCATATAGCGATGGAGTGGTACCATGCTTACTGGGATTGGCAGGACGGCATGCATTTCATGGAGAAGATGTATCGCTACGTGATCCAGCAGACTTTTGGTAAGATGCGGTTTCAGATCGGTGACTTCGATGTCGATCTGGATCAAGATTGGCCGGTCTGGGATTATGCCGAGGTGATCAAGAAGCACTACGACCTGGATGTTTATCATACCAACTTGGATGAAGTGAAGCTCAAGCTTAAGGAGAACCAACTGGAGGTGGGCAAGGCGGACAATATCTCTCGCGGTATAGACAAGCTATGGAAGAAAGTCCGAAAGACAGTCGCCGGGCCGGTCTGGCTGGTCAATACCCCTAAGTTCATCTCGCCGCTCAGCAAGGCTAACCCTAACGGTCGGAGTGTGCAGCGCTTTCAGCCGATCATTGCCGGATCCGAGCTGGGCAACGGCTACTCCGAGCTGAATGACCCGCTAGATCAGCTAAGTCGATTCCAGGAGCAACAACAGATGCGTGATGCCGGTGATGACGAGGCGATGATGATGGATATTGATTTCGTCGAGATGCTGGAGTACGGCATGCCTCCGGCTTGCGGTTGGGGCTACGCTGAGAGAACTTTCTGGGTTTTTGAGGGGGTGACGGCTCGTGAGGGTGTACCTTTCCCGATGATGCGCCACGAGGTTGACCGGGTTACTCGCAAGATTTATCCTGATGTTAAGCTATGAAATACGACGTATCTGAGTATACCACCAAGCGAGGTAGCAAGGGGCTGATCATTAGCGTGGCTGATGCCCCGGTCGTCTCAATGGACTTTGAGTTTCGAGCCGGTTATCGTTACGGGGTCGACTTTGACCACAAGTCGCAGGTGGCACACCTACTCGAGCATATGATGTGCCGAATCAATGATAAATACCGTGATCCGATTAAGAAAGAGCTGGCTGTCACCAAGAACGGGGCGAGTAGCAATGCCAGCACCGGTTCCTGCTATATAGGTTATGATGCCTACTGTGCCGACTTTGAGTGGCAGCGAATCATGGAGCTGATGCGCTATGAGATCTGCCAACCCTACTTTACTGAGCAATCCTTCAAGGCGGAGATGAGTACCGTTCGGAGTGAGCTGACTAATTACTTGTCACAGCCCTGGCGGATGCTTAGTCCTAAAGTGGCACAGACACTGGGTGACAAGCAAAAGACTTACCCTGAGCACATCGAGTCGCTGGATAACATCTCGCTTAAAGATATCAAGGAGCATTACCGATTGACTCACCAGGCTGAGAATATGCACTTTATAGTAGCGGGTGACTTCACGGATAGTCTCGACCGGCTCTATGCCGAGCTGGAGAAGTTTGATCTGCCGACAGGCGGCGAGTGGCGAGAGCTACCTTGTGATGTGCTTCACGCCGCCAAGCCCACCGTGATCAAGCGAAAGGACGTACCGGCGATCTGTTTTACTTTCTGTATGGAGCAGAATCGAGAGTTAACCGACGAGGAGTGCGAGGCTATGTCGGCACTTGAGCACATCCTGAGCGGGACGATGAGCTCTCGGATCTACGGGCAAGCTCGGGACAAGGGACTACTGTACGGTTGTACGGTCGGCTGTAGCAGTAGTAAGTATAATACCGAGTGGTACCTGGACGGTCGGGCTAATGCTGAGCAGCTGCCAGCTTTCTTTGACCTGGCTGTCAGAGAGCTGGATAAGGTCAAGCGGGGCGACATTACCGAGCAGGAGCTAGCCGACGCCAAATCTTACGCCCTGGGGCGCTACCGGATGGGTATCCAGACGACGGGACAGCTGGCCAGATACTTATCCGGTCGCTGGCTGTATGATGGTCTGATCAAAGATTATAACGACGAGCCGGATAAAATTAACGGTGTGACTAGGGAGCAGATGGTAGAGCTGGTTCGGCAGTTCTTTGATGCTAACATCTGGACGATTGGGCTATATGGGGCAACGGACAATAAAATGGCAAATCAGCTACAAGCGAAGCTGAAGCAGCTCTTCTAGGTGAACAAATAAGTTATGCAGCATGAGGTCAGTGAATATCAGCTAAAGAGTGGCGGTAGGGGGCTAATCGTCAATGTGCCGGGTGCCCCGGTCATGGCGAGTCAGTTTCAGTTCCGAGCCGGGAATCGCTATGTGCTGGATTATCAGCACAAGTCGCAAACAGCACATATCATGGAGCATATGGCTTTCGGGGCGAGCGATGGCTTCGCTACGGCGCATGAGTACGATGCTACATTTACTAAGAACGGGGCGATCTATAATGCCTACACTGATGATGTCTCGATGGTCTATGAGGCAACCTGTGCCGACTTCGAGTGGAGCCGGGTGCTGGGGCTACAGAAATACGCTATCTGTCAGCCTCATTTTAATCAAGACGACTTTGCCTCGGAGGTTGGGGCGGTACGGAGTGAACTGATTGGTTATTTGTCGCAGGCTGATCGGGTGCTATGGCCACGAGTGGCACAAGCGATGGGTGATGATACGAAGACTTTTCAAGAGGGACTGGACTCCATCCCCAATATCACTGCCGAGGATATCCGGGAGCATTGGCGGCGAACTCATACGGCGGGCAACTTGCGTTTCGTGGTGGCGGGTAATTTCGTAGGGCGGATCGGTCAGCTGAGGGAAATCCTCAACTCCTTCGAGCTTGGTGCAGGTGACCGTCTGCCGATTGCCGTCGACGAGATGCACTCCGCTCCCGCTTTCGCTATTCGGCGTAAAGATGTGCCGGGGATCGGGTTAGCTATCTCGCTGGTCGTACCTCGTAAATTGTCTGATGCCGAGAACGAGGCAATGTCGCTCCTGAACCATATTCTAAATGGTACTTTGCACTCACGCATTCAGGGTGAAGCTCGGCGACGTGGCTTGCTGTACTATATGTGGTCACAGCTCAGCACTTTCGAACACAACTCGTCGTGGGATTTTGGGGCGCAAGTGAGCGTCAGTAACCTGCCGGCGGTGGTTGATTTAGTGACTAACGAGATGCAACGAGTGAAAGATGGCTTGGTCGACGAAACGGAGCTGGCTGAAGCTAAGTCATATGCGATGGGACGCTATCAGATGGGCACTCAGACGGTGGGGCAGATTGCCGGCTGGCTGGCAGATCGCTACTTCTTTGACGGAGTTATCGACGACTTTTCGGCGGTGCCGGCTCGAATTAATGCCATCTCCCCTGAGCAGATCATTGAGACGGCACGGGATATCATTCGACACAATTGCTGGACGCTGGGGCTATACGGCTCGACCGACAAGACTATGGCGGATCAGCTATATGATCGTTTCGCCAAGTTATTTTAGCTTAGCAATGCTACAATAGACCTATGAAGATTGCGATTGTGGGGTATGGCGTCGAGGGGCGCTCGAATTATCGGTATTATCGGGCGAAATATCCTAAGGCGGAAATAGTTATCTTTGACGAGCGTGCTCAGTTGGATGATACGCCCGAAGGAGCGCAGTTGGTCTTAGGTGGCGGAGCCTTTGCTCAGGTCAAAGGGTTTGATCTGGTCTTGCGTAGCCCGTCAGTTGCACCGGATCGGATTAAGCAAGCCGACCATCACTGGTCGGCGACGAGAGAGTTCCTGCGTCAGAGTCCTGCTCCGATCATCGGGGTGACCGGCTCGAAGGGCAAGGGAACTACCTGCAGTCTGGTCGCTTCGATCTTGCGTCAACATTTGGCTGACCGACCCGAGCGCCATGTCCACCTGCTCGGCAATATCGGTGTGCCGGCACTGGACGTCCTGCCCTCGGTCGGAGAGGACGATATCGTCGTCTACGAGCTGTCATCCTTTCAGCTATGGGACTGCACTCAGTCGCCGACCATTGCCGTGGTGACCATGATCGAGCCGGATCATCTGAACGTTCACCGAGATTACCGAGATTATGTTCAGGCGAAGCTGCATATCCTGGACTATCAGCACGATGGCGACACGGCAGTCTATAATCAGTCGGATAGCGAATCGGCTGAGCTGATCGGGCATATCGTGGCCAGTACTCAGGCGGATGATTTACCTTACCCCTATCGTAAAGGAGCTCATTTCGACGAGCAATATCTATATATGGGTGAGACCAAGCTTTGTCCGGTTAGTCAGCTACAGTTGCCCGGTCGGCATAATCTACTCAATGCCTGTGCTGCCATATCGGCGACCTGGGAGATAACTGATCACGATAGCGAGGCCGTCGCTAAGGGGCTGGGCGCTTTCGAGGGGTTGCCACACCGGCTGAAGCTCGTGAATGAGGTGGGCGAGGTGAAGTTCTATGACGACAGTATCGCTACGACGCCTGGCTCAGCGATTGCTGCTATCCGGTCATTTACTCAGCCTAAAGTGCTGATCGTTGGTGGCTCGGATAAAGGAGCTGACTATCATGGGCTGGGTAAAGTGATCGATCAGAGTGATATGCGGGCGGTTCTGGCTATTGGTACAAACCGAGCCAAGGTGGCTGAGCAGATCATGGATGAGACCGACAAGCCGGTAGTCATGCTACCGACGACCGATATGGCAGAGATCGTCCAGACCGCCTATGACCTGGCTCGTCCGGGTGATGTGGTGATCTTGTCACCGGCAGCCGCCAGCTTCGACATGTTCAAATCATACGCCGACCGAGGCGAACAATTTATCAAGGCGGTTGGCGAATTAGCAGGCTGCCCGGAAGAGTAGCTGAAAATTACCAGCCTGACCCTCAGCCTATGTTAGAATGGGGATATGGTAATCAAGAAAAGAAATAGTAAACGTATCAAAAAGTTGGCTCGGTCGAGAGCAATTGCTCGGACTGCCATCCAGGAGCGTCCATGGGAGGAGATTCTGGCTAACGAGCAGATGCCGCCTTCGGACGACCGGCGCTTCGCCCGCTATACCAAAGACCTGGTGCGTGGTCTAGAGATGATCCGTACTTATCCGCAGGGTGTCACCATCTTCGGCTCGGCTCGCTTTCATAATCGGCACAAATATTATCAAGCAGCCTACGAGCTGGGAGCTAAGCTGGCTCAGCACGGTCATACGGTGACGACTGGTGGCGGCCCCGGCGTTATGGAGGCGGCTAACCGAGGAGCATTTGAGAATCACGGTCAATCAATCGGGCTGAATATTAAGCTGGCGACCGAGCAAGATCTTAATCCCTGGACGACTGACTCGATGGAGTTTCACTATTTTTTTGCCCGTAAGGTGATGCTGACCTATAGTTCAAAGATGTTTGTCTTCTTTCCGGGTGGCTTTGGTACCATGGATGAGTTCACCGAGGTACTGGAGCTGATCCACGCCGGTAAGATGCCGATCTCACCGGTCATTTTATTTGGCAGTGAGTTCTGGGGTGGACTGGACGAATGGTTCAGCGGCATCATGAGCGAATGGCACCTGATCGAGACCGGCATGGAAGATGAGATGAACGAGATGGCACATGTCAAGGCGGCTGAATACGGCATGATCAATAAAGCCCGAGACCTCTACACCCTGACTGACGATATCGACGAGATCGTCAAGATTGCCGACCAGACCGACCCCCGAGACGTCCAAGATGTGATCAACCAGGCGATCGCCTGCCAACTATTTAATCAATGTGACTAGGGAATATGCAGGACGAGCTCACTAAACGACTATCTCGGCTGGACCAGGCGATCAATCGGGCGACTGATCAGCTGGGGCTGGAGGCAAAGCAAGCCCAACTGACTGAGCTGGAGGAGCAGGTAGCTCGACCGGAGCTGTGGCACAATCCCACTCAAGCCCAGACACTGACTAAACAGGTGGCAAATCTAAAGGCGATCATTCAGCCCTGGCGGGTGCTACGAGCTCAAGTGGCGGATGCCAGTGAGCTGATCGAGATCATTGACGACGAGCTGGTCGACGAATTTGCCGGTCAGGTCAAGTCGCTTGAGCGGTCGTTTACCGGGCTCAAGCAGCAGCTTCTCTTCACCGGCAAATACGACCAAGGCAGCGCCATTTTGCGTCTAAGTAGCGGGGCGGGCGGTGATGATGCTCAGGACTTCACGGCTATGCTGGAGCGGATGTACTTGCGCTGGGCAGAACAAAATGATTTCGAGACGGATATCATCGAGCGGAGTGCCGGCGAGGTGGCTGGCGTCAAGACCGAGGTGATCGAGATCAGCGGAGCGTTCGCCTACGGCTGGCTACGAAGCGAGCATGGCGTGCACCGGCTGGTGCGCCTGAGTCCTTTTAACGCCGAGTCACGAGAAACATCTTTTGCCCTAGTGGAAGTGCTGCCGGATATTGACCGCCCCGATGACATTCAGATCGACGATAAAGACCTAAGGGTAGACATCTACCGTAGTGGTGGCAAGGGTGGTCAGGGTGTCAATACGACTGACTCTGCTGTACGGCTGACCCACTTGCCGACAGGCATAGTGGTGACCATCCAAAATGAGCGCTCGCAGATACAGAATAAGGCGAAAGCGATGGAAATCCTGCGGGGTAAACTGGCGACCTTGCAACAGGAGCAACACGTGGCGAGTCTGGATCAACTCCGGGCGGGTGACAGTGCTGGCTGGGGAGCTCAGATTCGTAATTATATCTTGCACCCTTATCGGCTAGTCAAGGACACCAGGACGAAGCACGAAGAGAAGAATGTCGACGCTGTCCTAGGCGGTAATCTGCGTGGTTTTCAGCTAGCCTACTTAGAGAGTCAACTGGGTAATAAAAATAAGGAGGGTAGATAAGTGGGTCGATCAATAGGTGAGTCAGAAGCTGAGCCAGGCGCTGAATCGGATGCTCAGCTAAGCACTGAGCCGAGTGCTGAACCCGCCGGCGCTCAGTCAAGCATTGAGCCGGATGCCGGGTCGAGGACGAGGCTAAATGCTGAACCTAGTGCCGAGTTGAATGTTGAGCCAAGCCTGAGTAGTGCTCAGGTGAGAAAGGTCAGTGAAGGCGAGCCGGGCAAGCCGAAGCATCGAGGCAAACGACTACTAATCGTCTGCGGCATCTTGGTAGTGGTCGCCGTCGTCATATTGATCAGTCTAACAATCGTTGGTGGCAAACACTTCGGCTCATCTAGTAACTATCGTCCTAACTCACCTGAAGATATCATGGTGCGTTATCTGCACGATAAATATGGCAAGGACTTCAAATTGGTGGGTGAGATGAGGCGTGAGCGTGGCTCTGCCCTGCGGGAGCATTATTACGAGTCGGACGCCCATCCGATAGATGATCCTCGTCTTCGTTTCAGAGTAGTCCTGGATGGTGACAATAAGGAGCATAAATACGAGAAGTCCGACACTTATCTTGAGGCCGGTCGAGTACTGGCCGAGGAAGACCGTCTGCAGCCTCATGCTGAACGAATCTTCGGTAAGAATACTAAGGTCGGGGTAGAGTTTCGGCTGTGTGAACGGGGTACGGCCGGCATGAAGGGGATAACCGGGCTGCCCCAAGCGATGAGTATTTGCAAAGAGGAGACAGCAGATATGACCAAAGAAGAGATACTCGACTCGTCCTTGTATAATGACAGTGGGCTAAGCCACGACTACAGCGTTTATATTTACGCCTTAGATGGGCAGTCGATCAAGACTGATAGTGACAAAACCAAGATTGTCAAAGGCCTCAAAGAGCTACTGAAGTACCTACCCAATATTAACTCAGACTTACTTGATCTATATTATTTTATAAGAGGCGACAAATCATCTGAGGAAGGCACGGAGCTGGCGGTGTCGGCGGAGGAGCTGTCGGCTGAGGGCGGTGTCCGGAAGCTGGTCGGCGACTTCAATAATAAGCTGACGACCGTGAGCAAGATTATTTTTATGGGGATTGGTCCTCCCTCGGAACTGTCTGTGCCGGGCAGGAAAGGCTGGCTGGACTGATGAAAAAGAAAGGCACTATGGCTCCTTGGGCTAGTACTGTCGGCGTGCCGCAGAACGCCTCCGGCGTACCCGTCAAGCGATTAAGATCATCTAGAAGATGGATTGTGATCATCTGCATTATCGTAGTCGTAGCAGCGGCGGCGGCCGGAGTCGTGGTGGTAACTGTGACTTCGCCCGAAAATATCATGCGAAGCTACCTGCGTAGTAAATACGGCAAAGACTTCGTGCTGGTGGGTGAGTTGAGACGCACCCCCCCTGGGTCGTCCGCTCTATGGGAACATTACTATGAATCGGATGCTCATCCGGTAGATAACTATGGTCTCCGCTTTAGAGTGGTTTTAGGTAATGGCAAGATGAGCGATACCTACATTGAGGCCGGTCGGATAATGACCGAGGAAGATCGTCTACGACCTCATATAGAGCGGATATTTGGTAAGAACACTGATATTAAGGTGGAGTTTCAGCTGTGTGAGCAGGGCGAGGCTAGTATGAAGGGCTTCTCCGGCTTGCTTCGGGCGATGAGAATCTGTAAAGAGGCGACAGAGGATATGACCTTGGGGCAAGTGATTGATTCGTACGAGTTGCGTCACGAATACAATCTATATATCTATGCTCTGGACGGGCAGCCAATTGAGACTGACGATGACAAGTTAAGACAATTGAGAAACTGAGAAGAATAACTAAATACCTACCGGAGGGTAGGCCGGATTGTGTACAATTCGCCTACTACACAAGGGCAAAGGAGCCTTCCGGAAGTAGTGAACTCTGGGCGATAAGTGCTTCAGACTTATCCTCTACCGAAAAACTAACTCGAAGAAAGATTGTCACATATGAAAGTGAAGGAGAAGGGTACCACTAATGGTGTCTCAAACTAGTGTCAATAATAAATCACAGAATACTTCTAGTGTATCTAACAAGCCCGTCAAACCGAAGAAGAAATGGCGAGCCGTCCTCAAAGTAATAGTCATCATTGTCCTCGTCAAGACGCTCATCAATATTACTTTGTTTAACTACTTTACTCCGGATAATAGAGTAAAACGTTACCTCCACGCTAAATATGGTAGTAACCGAGAGCTTAGCGTAGACGGAGGATGTCTGGCTGAGCTTGACGGAGGGCGGACTACGCTTGGGGAGTTGTTGCAAATGGTAATAGTATTACCGGGGGTGAACTGGTGGCCGTGGGAATGGTCCGGTGTAACAATTTGTCACTGGCAAGCCAGCTTCAAGGATGACCCCAAGCACATCTTTAACGTCTGGCTGGACGATAACTATGGTAATCGCAGCCTTCGAAGTAGTAAAATGGAACGTGGTGGAGAGTTAAAATGAAGACTAAAAAAGACGCTAAGACGACAGTTGCATCAGCTAACAGTCAAGAATCTAACGAATTGGTTAAGCCAAAACGGTCAAAACAAGCTAAGAGGCAAATCATCATCTATGTGGTCATGGTCGTGGCGATAGCAGGTATTCTAGGCTTTGCCTGGAACGACGTTGACGGGAGAATTAAAAGTAAGGTACTGAAGTATCTGCGTGACAAATACGAGCAAGAGTTCGTGGTGACGGATTATACAAGTACTACTGTTACTCTATTTAGGGCCGTGCAAGGGAGGATAGGTACGCAATACAATCTCGCAAATAGTAAGTGCCGTTGGCTTGGTGAGGATAATGAGACTTATGATGATTGCAGTTGGTCTGTCCACCCGAAGGGTAATCCGAAAGGCAAGTGTGAGGTGGGTTATAGTAGTGGAACCATGAGAGACAGTTGCGCCCAAGTTATTTTGGGTAAGAAAAATTACGCCAAGGTTAGGCAGATATCTGCCGAGGAAGATCGCCTGCGGCCCTATGCTGAACGAATCTTCGGCAAGAATACTAAGGTCGGGGTAGAGTTTCGGCTGTGTGAACGGGGTACGGCCGGCA
>ERZ773073.1565-NODE-1565-length-10733-cov-7.272429_pt1 | contig 10733 bp, 8 predicted proteins | sample MGYA00580616_ERZ773073 | MGnify/ENA primary metagenome ERZ773073 (study PRJEB29015, sample SAMEA2737960) | human oral metagenome | biome: human oral; feature: human-associated habitat; material: dental | place: China | collected 2131 ...
AAAAAAGTTTTAGTGATTGACAAAAGAGATCATGTTGGTGGAAATATGTATTGTGAAAATATTGAAGGAATAAATGTTCACAAATATGGAGCACATATTTTTCATACTAGTAATAAAAAAGTATGGGATTATGTAAATCAATTTTGTACATTTAATAATTATATAAATTCACCAATAGCAAATTATAAAGGTGAAATATACAATTTACCATTCAATATGAATACTTTTAATAAATTGTGGGGAGTTGTGACTCCGGCAGAAGCTAAAACTAAAATTGATGAACAAATAAAAGAATCTGGAATTACAGAACCTAAAAACTTAGAAGAACAAGCAATTTCTTTGGTAGGAAAAGATATTTATGAAAAATTGATAAAAGGTTATACTGAAAAACAATGGGGAAGAAGTACAACAGAGTTACCAGCATTTATTATTAAGAGATTGCCTGTAAGATATACTTATGATAATAACTATTTTAATGATAAATATCAAGGAATTCCTGAAGGCGGATACAATGTAATTTTTGATAAATTATTAGAAGGAATCGATGTAGAATTGAATGTTGATTTCTTTGGAAAAAAAGAAGAATTATTGGCTAAAGCTGATAAAGTAGTATTTACAGGTATGATAGATCAATATTTTGATTATAAATTTGGTGTTTTAGAATACAGAAGTTTAAGATTTGAACACAAAACATTAGATGAAGAAAATCACCAAGGGAATGCAGTAGTAAACTACAATGAAAGAGAAGTACCTTATACAAGAATAATAGAACATAAACATTTTGAATTTGGAAAACAGCCGAAAACAGTTATAACTAGAGAATATCCAGCAGAATGGAAACAAGGAGATGAACCTTATTACCCAGTAAACAACAATAAAAATGCTGAAATCTTTAAAAAATATCAAGAATTAGCAAAGCAAGAAAAAAATGTGATATTTGGTGGAAGATTAGCTAATTATAAATATTATGATATGCATCATGTATTTGAAGTTGCTTTAGAAGTGGTAGAAGAAGAGTTTGGAGGAATGTAATGAATATAATACAAAGAAGTGTATTTCCTAAAATTAATTTATGTACAGAGCAAGATTTATATTTTAGAGTAAATGAATTTGCAAGTTTAGATTTAAAAAATTCTATTATTCATTTTGAAAAAAATGGAAGAGTTTTTACTGATACATATTTTAATAGTTTTACAGTTGGAAAATGGAAGAATAACACAGTTATAGAAGACTTGAATTTAAAAATAAAATTTAAAGGAAAAATAAAAATAATTTTTAAATTAAGTTGTTTATATTCTAGCAATAGAGTTTTAAGTGAGTTATATTTTGAAAATAAAGACATTGAAGAAATTTTAATACCATTATATTTTTTTAATGAATTAAAAAATGGAATGTTATTCTTTGAAATCAGAGGATTGGATACTAGTGAAGTATATAGTTTTGAATATTTTACAAATACTCAAATAAAGAATAATATAAACTTAGGTATTGTTATAACGCATTTTAACAGACAACAATATGTTTTACCAGCAATGGAAAGATTAAAAAAAGAATTAATAGAAGTTCCAGAATTTAAGGGAAAAGTGAGTTTAAATATAGTTGACAATAGTCAAAATTTACCAGAAGTAAAAGGAGTTAATATTATAAAAAATGCAAATTTAGGAGGTGCTGGTGGATTTACTAGAGGATTGATTTATTTACAAGATCAAAAAAAGTATACTCATTGTTTATTTATGGATGACGATGCTTCATGTGAAGTAGAAGGAATAAAAAGAACAATAAATTTATTAGAATTTGCAAAAAAAGATAATCTTTCAATAGCTGGCGCTATGTTAAATGAAGCCAAAAGTTATATTCAATATGAAAATGGAGCAAAATTTCCAGGTTATTGGCAACCTATAAATAATAATTTTGATTTAAGAGATTATAGATGTTTATTAAAGAATGAAGAGGAGGTTGCTATACCGGCTTATGGTGGATGGTGGTTTTTTGCGTTCCCAATATCAGAAGTTAGACATTATGCGTTTCCATATTTTGTAAGAGGAGATGATATAGGATTTGGATTGTCACATAAGTTTAATATTATAACATTAAATGGTATTTCTTCTTGGCAAGGAGATTTTGAAATAAAAAATGGAGTAGTTCCAGCTTATTTAGATACAAGAAATCATATAATGCAAAGATTTCATAATTTAGTTCCTTGTAGTTTAAAATCTATTATTAAAATATCGCTTTTATTTTTAGCTAGAAATCTTCTTACATATAACTATGAAACAGCTTTAGCAACTGTTTATGCAATAGAAGATGTCTGTAAAGGTCCAAATTTTTGGAGAGAAAATGTAAATATGATGAAAAGAAGACCAGAAATAGCAGCATTAGCAAAAGAAGAAAAGGTTATAGATATTCCATTAACAGAGGTAGATCGATCGATTACTTTTGAAGAAAATGAAAATGGTGAAGAAGTAGAAGTACATGAAAAAAAATTAAAGACTTTCTTTAGATGGATAACGTTAAATGGTCATCTGATACCAACAATATTTTTTAAATCTGGAATGGTTCAACAAAAAAAAGGATTTGGTGGAACATTGAGAAAAGTATTCAGATATAAAGAAGTTCTCTATTTACATAAATTATCTAATAAAGGTTTTATTTTAAAACATAGTAAAGCAAAATTTTTTAAAGTATTGTTTAGATATTCTGGTGCAATACTAAAATTATCATTGAAATATAGAAAATTACATAAAGAGTATTTATCAACTTATGATGAATTTACTAGTCGAGAATTTTGGGAGAAACAATTTTATAAGTAAAATACTTAGATTTTTAGATTTTTTATTTTTACAATGTTTAAAATTTAAATTTTAACAAGGAGAGTTTATAAATGAAGTTAAGTATAAGAAAAAAATTTAAAATAAATGATCATATACAAGAATTTTTAAAAAGAAATAGTTTAAATTTATGTTATTCAATGATAATAGCTTTATTTATTGTTGTTGTATGTACATTTTCAAATAAAAGTTTTTTCTTTTTTGATGATGCACAAACAGAACTTTTACCTTATTTAAGGCAATCTGGTAAAGCTTGGTTAAAAGGAGAGATACCTTTTATTATTAAGAAAACATTTATTGGACAAAATTTAATGATAGATTTAAATAGACCAATATTTTTGCCTCAGAATATGATTATGTCAATAATTGCTGCTAAGATACAATCATTAGTAACAATTGCGAATATTTTTGCTTTTTTGAATACGATGATTTTAGCTTTTTTTTCGTTTAAATTATGTGAAGCTTTATCGTTAAATAAGACATTTAAGATAGTTTTTGCATTTTTAGTTTCGATTAATCCGGTATATCTTTATTTTTATTTAGCTAGTTGGTGGTCATATGCTTATGGATATACATGGTTTATGGCAGGATTAGCTTCAATTTTTTTGTTGAGAAAAAATTTTTCAATGAAATATTTAATATTGTATATTTTTACAGTATATAATTTGTTTGCTACAGGAATTCCACAATTTGTATTAGGTTATTTATTTTGTATATTAATTTTTATATTAGAGAATATTTATGATAAAAAATATAAAGGTACAATATTTTTTATATTAATAAATATAGGAATATTTATGATTGTATTAAATATATATGCGGAATACATAATATCTTCTTCTTTATTATTGAGACTTAATGTATTTTCTAATGGGGGTAATTTTTTAGTACCTTCCTTAAATACAGTTATTATGACTTTTAATCCAGTGTATTATGATTGGTTTAATAGATTCGGAGGATATCTTATGACATATATTCCTATTGGATATTCTTCAATTTTTATTTTATTTGTAATTTGTTTTGTAAATCAATGGAAAAATTTATTTAAAGATAAGAATATAAAATTTATATTTTTATTAGTTTTGATTTTTTTTATTTTTTCTCAAACACCAGCTGATATGGTTTTAATGAAACATCCATTGAGATATTTACAGTTTTTTTCAGTATTAATAACAATATTTTCTTTATATGTAATTAATGTTACAAAATTGAATTTTAGTAAAAAAAGAGTTCAAGTTTTTATCGGTATAGTGATACTATCATCAGTATTATCATTTTTTAAGTTAGAAACTGATCAATTAAAAATTTTATTTGCAAATATTATTTTTGTAATATTAACTTTGTCTTATTTGTATATAGTATGTGTAGAAGAAAAATTTAGTTTTATCCCAACCATAATTTATTCTGTGATGATGTTATTATTAATGCTATTTGTACAACCTTCTGTAGATGGAATTCTATCATTTCCAGGACTTCAAGATAAAATTAACAAAGAAAATGATTTTAGCAGTGGAGGATATACATTATCGTTAACAAATGGGAAAGATCCTAAAGAAAATATAGAGGATATTCATTCAGCACATTTTTTATTATATAATATAAAATCTGTAAATGGAGATGACCCAATAGGTAATAAAAATTTAATAAAGTTGTTACGAACGGAAAATTCACAAGCTATATTTAATAATCCTGATGAAACAATTATTAATTTATCCTCTAAATATAATAATGGAAATGTATGTTATTTTGATTTAATGAATATTACTTCAATCCCAATATGGAAAGATAAATTAAACGATAATATGAAAAAGAAATTAGAAAGTTGTGGTTATTTTTCAAGAGAGGTTAATAGTAATTCGGATGTTATTTATTATGTAAAAGATAGGCGGATATTAGGGAATGTATCTTATGCTTCAAATGGAATAACAGTAAATAAAGTTTTAGAAGATAAAAATAATATAGAAAAATATTCAATAACATCTACTTCAAATGGAGTTATAATATTAAGTAAAGTATGGTGGAGAGGCTATAGAGCATATGTAAATGGAAAAAAAGTTAATATATCGAATGAAAAAGGGTTAATGAAATTAGATAACATTCCATCTGGATTAAACAATGCAGTTTTAGAAATAAAATATTTTCCAGCAAGTTGGAAAGTAACTTTATGGTTAGGACTGATAGGAATTATAGAAATAATTTTAACATTAGTATATTTTAAAAAGCGAAAGGATGAAATGATTGAAAAAACAGATGATAGAAATATTTAGATATGGTATTTCTGGTGTTACTACAACAATAATAAATTTATATTTATTAAAAGTATTTATTGATTTTGGAATGTATTATATTTTAGCTAATATTATTTCTTATATAATTGGTGTAATAATTAATTACATTTTAAATCAAAAATATGTTTTTTCTGATTCGGCTAGAGGAAATACTATAGAAGCAAAAAAACAATTTATAAAATTCTTAATTATGAGAATAATATCATTAATAATTGATACGTTATTGTTTTATGTAGCAGTTAGCATTTTTAATTTTCCAGTTTATTGGAGTAGATTGATACTAACAATTGTTATGATTTTAGCAACTTTTATATTAAATAAATGGTTTATATTTGTAGGTGAAAATAAAAAAATATCAAAAGAATAAGGAGAAATTTATGAAAATGTCAATAGTTATACCTTGTTATAATGAAGAAAAAAATATTCCTTTAATATTGGAAAGATTTAGAGAAAGTATAACAGGAGAAAATATAGAAGTGGTTATAGTAAATAATGGTTCAACAGATAAAACAAATGAGATCTTAAAAAAAATACTTTTTAAATATCCGTTTGCAAAAAGTGTTTTTGTTCCAATTAATAAAGGTTATGGGCATGGGATACTTCAAGGGTTAAATATTTCAAAAGGAGATTTTATAGGATGGACACATGCAGATATGCAAACAGATCCATATGATGTTATAAAAGCATATAAATTATTAGAAAAAAATAATTGGAATAAAAAAATTTTTGTTAAAGGTAATAGAAAAAAACGAGCTTTTGGTGAAAAAATATTTTCAGCAGGTATGTCAATTTTTGAAAGTTTATATTTTGGAAAATTACTCAGAGAAATAAACGCACAACCGAATATTTTTTCAAATGATTTTTATAAAGCATGGAAAAATCCTCCAGAAGATTTTTCGTTAGATTTATATGCTTTATACATGGCAAAAAAAGCAAAATTAAAAATTAAACGAATAGATGTTGTTTTTCCTAAGAGAATTCATGGAAAATCAAGTTGGAATACAGGATTTATTTCAAAAATAAAACAAACAAAAAAAACTCTAGATTTTAGTAAAAAATTAAAAAAAGAAAATAAATAATTAAAATATTATTGTTAATATAATTTATAGTATATATTCGTAATAATAATTTTTGTGAGGATTATGATAATTTATAGATTTATAAATAAAAAATTTGATTAGGAGGTCTTATAAAAATGTCAAAAATTAATTTAATAATGCCTATGGCTGGAGGCGGAACAAGATTTAAAAAAAAGGGGATTAAAATCCCAAAACCATTAATTGAAATAAATGGGAAACCATTTTTCTTTTGGGCGACTCAATCAATTGTAAAGTTTGTTGAGATAGAAGAACTTGTATTTGTAGTTTTGGAAGAACATATAAGAAAATATAAAATAGATGAAAAAATTTTAAAATACTATCCTAATGCTAAGTTAAAAATTATTAATAGCGTGCTAAATGGAGCAGTTTTGAGTTGTTTAGAAGGGATAGATTTAATTAAGAATGATAGTCCAATATTATTTAATGATTGTGATCATTGTTTTATATGTAATTCTTTCTATAATTTTAGTTTAAAAAATAATAACGATATAGATGGAGCGATTCTAACATTTACTTCTAATGATCCAAGATTTAGTTATATTGAGACAAATAATGAAGGAAATGTAAAAAGAACGATGGAAAAGAAAGTTATAAGCGATAAGGCAATTTGCGGAGCATATTATTTTAAAAATAAGAATATTTTTGAAAATTCAGCTAAAGAATATTTAGAAAATTGTAAATATGATGAATATTTTATTAGTGGAATATATAATGTTATGGCTGAAAAAAATATGAAGATAAAGTATTTTTTAACTGATTTACATATATCTTTTGGAACACCAGAAGAATATGAAGAAGCTAAAAATTATGATTTTAAAGATTTAATATAAAAAGGGGATAAAAAATGAGTATAGGATTACTTATAGTTGCTGCAAGTGTTTTGTGTTTAGCACAAGTAATAAGAGTTTTAAGATGGACGATGTTTATTGAAGTTTATGAAGAACCTAGACGTAGAAATTTAATACAAGCTTTAGCATATGGTAATTTAATAAATTTAATTTTTCCTTTTAGAATAGTTGGAGATATATTTAGAGCAATATATTCTGGAAAGGAAATGAAAAATAAATATGTTTTTTCATTATCGACAGTTATAGTAGATAGAGTATTAGATGTTATAACAATTGGAATTATTTTTTCGATATTTATGTTTAAAGTTTCAAATAAGCAAATTGAAAGAAGCTTTATATTTTATATATTTTTCTCAATTTTTATAGTAGTTATATTAATATTAGTTTATGGACTAAAAAAATATATAAAAATTATTTCATTAAAAGTAGCTTCATTATTTAATCAGGATATAGAACTCAATGTTTTAAAATTTATGTGGTCATTGATATGGAATTTTAAAGATATTTTTAAGAAAATGAATAAAATAAAAATAGTATTATTGACAATATCAATGTGGGTTTTGTATTTATTTTCTTATTATATATTTTCATTATTTTTAATAATAAAAGGATATGATTTTAAACTAATTGACGTATTTGTTATCTTTTTTTCAAATGATACTTTTGGAGTAAATCAGTTGGCAATAATGTCTAAAATACCGATATTATTTTATGCTTATATTTTAATTTCGATAATAGAAATGTTAGTTATTTCTATAGCATTTAAAGAAAAGTTTTCTTTGAGAGCTAAAAATCAGAAAGATGAAGTATATTTAAATTTACTACCAAATCAAAATAATAAAGAAAAATTGCAATTTTTAGAAAAATATTTTATGGATAAAGATAAAACTTATATAGAAAATTATTTGAAAATAAATCAAAATATTAATATTATAAGAGATTTTTCTGCAGGATCAAATGCAACAACAATGTTATGTATGAAAAATGACAAATTGTTTTATAGAAAATATGCCTTTGAAGATAGAGAAAAATTATATGATCAAGTACTTTGGATTGAAGAAAACTCTAAAAGAGGATTACCATTACCTCAAATTATTGAACAGGAAAAAACAAATGAATACTGTTATTATGATATGCCTTATAATTCTGATGCAGTAGTTTTATTTGAGTATGCTCACTCGATGCCATATGAAAAAGGATGGGATATAATGAAAAGAGCATTAGAGTCTTTAAATAGGTTTGTTTATACGAATAATGTCAGAAAATCAGATAAAGAAACAATATATAAGTATATCAATTCAAAAGTTGTAGCAAACATTGAAAAAATATTGGAAGCTCCTGCTATAAAAAAATTAGCAAAATATGATGAAATAGTTATAAACGGAAGAGAATACAAAAATTTGTCTTATTATTTAAAATATTTATCGAAAGATTATCTTTATGAAATATTCAAAAATGATACATACTCAGATTTGCATGGGGATTTAACCATTGAAAATATTGTTTGTACAAAAAGAAATAATGGAGAAGATGATTTTTATATAATTGATCCTAATACAGGAAATATTCATGATTCATCTAATTTAGATTATGGGAAATTGTTACAATCAATACACGGTGGTTATGAGTTTATGATGAAAACTTATGATGTTAGTGCAGATGAGAATAGAATTAATTTTTTATTTACAAAATCTCATACATATGTTTATTTTTATGAAAAATTAAATGAATACATGAATTCAAAATTTAACAAGGAAACTGTTAGAAGTATTTATTTTCATGAAGTAATACACTGGTTAAGACTTATGCCATATAAAGTTAGAATAGATAAAGATAGAGTTTTGATGTTTTATGCTGGGTTATTAATGGTATTAAATGATGTTATAGAAATGTATGGTGATGGAAATGAAAAAAAATAAATTAATTTTATGTGATTTAGATGGAACTTTATTTGATACTTCAGAAGTGAATTATCAATCATATAAAAAAGCATTAAATGAATTAGGATATGAGTTAAATTACGATTTTTTTATGAAAGAATGCTACGGGAAACATTATAAAGAGTTTCTTTTAAAAATTAATTTAACAGAAGAAGAAATGGAAAAAGTACATATTATAAAAAAAAATATTTATAAAGATAATTTAAAATATGCTAAAATAAATACTCATTTATTTAATGTAATAGAACTTTTAAAAGAAAAGTATTATTTAGCATTAGTAACAACAGCCTCTAAGCAAAATAGTGAAGAAATTTTAGATTTTTTTAATAAGAAGGGAATTTTTGAATTATTTATTACTGCTGAAGATGTGAAGAATAAAAAGCCTAATCCAGAAGGTTTTATAAAAGCAATGGATTATTTTAGTATAAAACCTAAGGATACTTTGATTTTTGAAGATTCTGCTGTGGGGATAAAAGCGGCACAAAAAAGTGGTGCTTGTATAATGAAAATAGAAAAAATATAGAAATTAAATTTATAGGAATGAAAAAATAATTTAAGAATAATTTTGGATTTAAAGGTAAATAGATATTTTCAAGAGGTATTAACAAAAGATTCCTGCAAAAAAGTTTTTTAATATTTGTAGGAATTTTTTTTGATAAAAGTATCAAAAAAGAAAGGAAAGATTTATGAAAAACATACTAGTAATCGGAGGAGCAGGATACATCGGTTCTCACACAGTAAATCTATTAAAAAAAAGTGGGTATAATCCAATAATTTATGATAATTTATCAAAAGGCTATAAAGATGTAGCTGAAATATTAAATGTAAAATTTATAAAAGGTGATTTGGGAGATAAAAAAAAATTAAAAGAAGTGTTTGACACTGAAGATATTACGGCAGTTATGCACTTTGCAGCGTTTATTGAAGTTGGAGAATCAGTTCAAGAACCAGCTAAATATTATGAAAATAATGTTGTTAAAGTAACAAAATTATTAGATCAGATGATAGAATCAGGAGTTAAGAATTTTATTTTTAGTTCTACAGCAGCAACTTTTGGAGAACCTGTTAAAGAAAAGATAGATGAAACTCACCAACAATTACCAATTAATCCGTATGGTAAGAGCAAATTAATGGTAGAAAAAATACTTGAAGATTATGATGCTGCATATGGCTTGAAAAGTGTTGTTTTGAGATATTTTAATGCGAGTGGAAGTGATAAAGATGGAATAATTGGGGAAAGTCATATTCCAGAAACACATCTAATTCCATTAATTTTACAGGCAGCGAGTGAGAAAAGAGAGAGCATAAAAATATTTGGAGATGATTATCCTACAAAAGATGGTACTTGTATAAGAGATTTTGTTCATGTATATGATTTGGCAAAAGCACATATTTTGGGTATGGAAAAAATGTTGAAGGAGAATAAAAGTTTAAACTATAATCTTGGAAGTGGAGAAGGTTTTTCGGTTAAGGAAGTTATTGAAAAAGTAAAGGAAGTAACTGGAAAAGATTTTAAAGTGGAAACTGTGGAAAAAAGAGCAGGAGATCCAGCAATATTGGTTGCTAATAGCGAGAAAGCTAAGAAAGAATTAGGATGGGAGCCAGAATATTCCTTAGAAGAGATTATTGATTCGGCTTGGAAATGGGAAAATAGTCGCAAATATTAAAAAATATGGTATACTTAAAATAAGAAAATATATTATATTTAGGAGAAAAATTATGAAAAAAA
>ERZ773073.1571-NODE-1571-length-10707-cov-26.446583_pt1 | contig 10707 bp, 10 predicted proteins | sample MGYA00580616_ERZ773073 | MGnify/ENA primary metagenome ERZ773073 (study PRJEB29015, sample SAMEA2737960) | human oral metagenome | biome: human oral; feature: human-associated habitat; material: dental | place: China | collected 2131 ...
ATTGATAAAATTCAAAGAATTATTTTGGATTCAGATTATATAAAAAATTTAGGAACTAACTTATTAGATAAAACAGAAAGCAGTTATGAATGGCTGTACACAAAAAACTTAAATTCTATTGACGCTATTTTAGAAAATATTATAAAAGGTAGAACTCTAGTTTTTTTACATTTAAAGGACGAAACAACAGAAATTTGCTATATTGCTAAAAAAATTGGAGAAAACTATCTTCTGGAAATACTGGATTATAATTTAAATGTAACTTCTACAGAAATTATTTCTAAAGATTATATTCGTTTGATAAAATTTTTTGACAGGAAAAAAATAAATAAAGATTTTGAGGTTCACAAAGTTAAATTATTTGTTGGAAAAACTTATATCGGAAATATTGTTATGGAAAATGGAAATTTTTTAGTTTTAAAAGAAATTCCTGATTTTGAAAATGAAAAATTTGTAACAGTTATCCAAAAAAAATTTATTGAAGAAATATCTAAACCATTTACTGAAGTTAAATATATTGAAAAAATAAACTTAAATAAATATTTTAAAAATATTAATGAACTAGATTATCTTTCAATTTTAAAAATTTGTCAGGAAAATAATTTATTTGTTTTTATTGATAATGAAAATTTTGAAGAAAGTAAAGTCGGAATAGTAACAGGTTTAGAAAATGAAAGATTACAATTAAAAACATTAGATAAAAATTTACAGTTTGTTGAAATTTTGAATATAAATTATTCAGATATTCATATTTTGTATATAACAAATTACTGCTACAAAAAGTTGAACCAAACTTTTTAAGTTAAATATTCTAAAATAAAAAATTTTCATATCATTTGAATAAATTACAAAAAATTGATATAATTATGGTGTAAAGTAATTCTAAGTTTAATCTTAAAAATTTGGACAGATTTGTTCATAATTTATTGAATTATTAAAGATAAAAAATATTTATTGTTAATTTATTATTTTGAAGGAGGAATAATGATTTCGTTAATTTTGGCAGCTGGAAAAGGAACTCGAATGAAATCTGAACAATCTAAAGTTTTACACAAAGTAAACGGTGTTCCAATGATTAAAAGGGTAGTTAATGTGCTAGAAAATATCGGGAATGATAAAAATATTTTTATTCTTGGACATAAAAAGGAAGATGTTCTAGCGGAAATGGGGAATGTTGACTATGTTACACAGGAAGAACAGCTTGGTACAGGGCATGCAGTTTTAATTGCAAAGGATAAAATTCAGGAATACGGTGAGGATGTGCTTATCACTTATGGTGATACACCTTTATTAAAAGAAGAAACATTGGAAGAATTAAAAAAAGTGTTTGAGGAAAAAAATCTTGACTGTATCGTGCTTTCGTGTAAAGTGAAAAATCCGTTTGGATATGGAAGAATTGTTAAGGAAAATGGTAAAATTTCAAATATTGTGGAAGAAAAGGAAGCAAATGAAAAAGAGAAAAAAATAGATGAAATTAATACAGGTGTGTATATTTTCAAAAATGAAAGTTTGCTTTACGCAATAGAAAAAATTGATAATAACAATTCAAAAGGTGAATATTATTTAACAGATGCCATAAAAATCTTGACAAATGAAAATTATAATGTGGATAGTTTTCAAATTGAAGATGAAGATGAAATTTTGGGAGTAAATTCAAAAGTTCAATTAGCACAGGCGGATAAAATTTTACGAAACAGAAAAAATATTGAGCTTATGGATAGCGGAGTTATTCTAATTGACCCTGATACAGTTTATATTGAAGATAATGTTGAAATTGGGCAGGATACAGTTATTTATCCAAATGTAACAATTCAAGGAAATACAAAAATTGGAAAAAATTGTGAAATTTTAGGAAATACTAGAATTGAAAATTCCGTAATTGCTGATAATGTAAAAATAGAGGCTTCTGTTGTGGAACAGTCTACTCTTGAAGAAGGTGTAACTGTCGGACCATTTGCACATTTACGTCCAAAAGCATATTTGAAAGAAACTGTACATGTAGGAAACTTTGTAGAAATAAAGAATGCTACGCTTGAAAAAGGTGTGAAAACAGGACATTTAACTTATATTGGAGATGCTGAAATTGGTGAAGATACAAATGTTGGTGCAGGAACGATTACTTGTAACTATGATGGAAAAAATAAACATAAGACAAAAATTGGTAAAAATGCCTTTATTGGAAGCAATTCAATAATTGTTGCTCCAGTGGAAATTGGAAATGATGTGCTTACAGCAGCAGGATCTGTAATTACAAAAAATATTCCAGACGAAGCATTGGCATTTGGACGTTCAAAACAGGTAAACAAGGAGAAAAAGTAAAAAATTTCAAAAAGAGAGAAAGGGAAATAAAATGATAACATTAACAGAGGAAGATAGAAGCAAAATAAGAATTTTTGCAGGATCATCAAGTGAACGATTGGCACAAAAAATTGTAAAATATTTGGATATGGATTTGTCATCTGCCGATATTGTAAGATTTGCCGATGGAGAAACTTTTGCAAAATCAAATGAAAGTGTACGTGGATGCAAAGTATTTATTGTTCAGTCTACTTCAAAACCTGTAAATGAAAGTATTATGGAGCTTTTAGTCTTTATTGATGCGATTAAGAGGTCATCAGCTAGAGAAATTATTGCGGTAATCCCTTATTACGGATATGCAAGACAGGATAGAAAAGCAAGCCCACGTGAACCAATTACATCAAAACTTGTTGCAAATTTACTGACTGTAGCAGGGGCAACAAGAGTAATTACAATGGATTTACACGCAAGACAAATTCAAGGTTTCTTTGATATTCCAGTAGACCATATGGAAGCATTGCCTATTTTGGCAAAACATTTTATCAAATACGGGTTTAGCCCAGAAGATACAGTTGTAGTTTCACCAGACGTTGGTGGAGTTAAAAGAGCGAGAGGGCTTGCAAACTGGCTGCATACACCGCTTGCAATAATTGATAAGAGACGTGCAAAAGCCAATGTTTCTGAAGTTATGAACATTATTGGAGATATAAAAGGGAAAAAGGCCATTTTAATTGACGATATGATTGATACAGCGGGAACAATTTGTAATGCTGCACAAGCCTTAATTGATAAAGGAGCAACGGAAGTTTATGCGTGTGCAACACATGGTGTTTTTTCATATCCTGCAATTGAAAGATTAAAAGAATCGGCTTTTACGGAAGTTGTTGTAACTGATACAATTGAATTATCTGAAGATCAGATGTTTGATAAATTAAAAGTTTTATCGACAAGTAAGATGTTTGCTGAAATAATAAAGAGAATAGCAACAAGTAAACCTATAAGTGATTTATTTGAAATGCCTGTTGATGATGACGAAGATAAATAAATACAAAAACTTTTGAAAGATGTGAAAAAGTGAAAAAAAATTTAGAAAATTCTAAACTGAAAAGTGAAATTCAAAATGCAGTAATTGCTTTAAAAAATGGAGGAGTTGCCGTATTTCCCACAGATACTGTCTACGGAATCGGTACTCTTCCAAAAAAAGAATTTGTAGAAAAAATTTATAAAATAAAAAAACGTGATTTTTCAAAAAAAATAATTGCACTAATTAGCAACAGAAAAATTTTATCTAATTTAATAAATGAAACATCAGAAAATATGGACAAAATTTCAAATATTTTAAAAAAATACTGGCCAGGCGAATTAACAGTAATTTTTCGTGCTAATCAGAATTTTACAAAAAAATTTGACAAAGATATGCAAACAATTGGAATCCGTATTCCAAAAAATAAAATTGCTTTAGAAATAATAGAAAATTCTGGTGGAGTTATCTTGACGACAAGTGCAAATATTTCAGGAGAAAATTCTGTCACTAAATTTGAAAATTTAAATGAAAATTTGTTAAAAAATGTAGATGTTGTTATTTCAGATGAAAGTATTGAAAATTTTGAAAAAATAAACAATAAATTAACGGGAAAGCCTTCTACAATTATTAAATATGAAAATGGAAAATTAACATTACTGAGAGAAGGAAATATTTCGTTTGAAGAAATTTTAAAGAAATTTCAAATTTAAAGTTGAAAAATCAAACTGATATAACTATTAAATTAATAATAAAAATAAAAATTGGAAGGAGTTTTTATGGCAAAAGTAATAAATCCTAATTCAGTTAGCAATATGGATTTAATAAATGCAAAGGCACAAGCTAAAATGCAGCAAATTGTACAAAAAATTGGAAAAGGAAAAAGAAAAGTCAATGTTACATTTTCAAAAATGTCAAGAAGCTATTTGGTAAGACTGATTGAAGAAATGAGAAAAATGATGAGCCAATATGAAAAACAGTTACCAAACGTATTTAGTTTCTTCAAGTATTTTGAAAATGAAGTCAAAATTACAAAGGAAAATAAAAAGGAAAAAAATAAAACAGTAAAACTTTCTTATGAAGAAGTTGACTTTTTTAAATTACAATTAAAAGAAACATTAAAGGGAATTGATACCCAAAGAGCTGCTTTAAAATGGTATAACTTAATAAAAAAAGCATTGTTTAAAACGTTGAAAAAACAGACAGAAGTAGTTTTGGAAGAATTTAACAATGGAAGCGTTAAAAAGAAATAAATTAAAAAATTAAATGGAAAAAATGGGAAGGGAAATTGAGGACAATGAATAATAAAATAAATGAAAAAGTGAACATTAAAGAATTTACAGATAATAGAAAAAATAATACATTATCCAATAATGTTATTGCTTATGTGAACGAAATAATAAAAGCTGGTCTTGCAGAACATGCCAGCGACATTCACATAAAATTTGACCTGCTGGAAGGCATGGAAATAAAATACCGAATTGACGGTTATCTTGCAGAAAGTCAAAAATTATACGAAGCTGTAAATAAAAAATTATTGGAAAAAAATATTACAGAAATTATTGCAAGAATAAAAATTTTATCAGAAATGAATGTTGCAGAGAAAAGAAAGCCGCAAGATGGTAGCTTTTCTTTTTTATTGAGTTCCAATAAACGTTACGACATAAGAGCCGCCTATATGCCTACAATTGGCGGAGAAAGCATAGTTTTACGTATTCTGGAAAACTATCTTGAAAATATAAATCTTGAAACTTTAGGATTTTCTTCTCAAAGTGTTAAAATGCTTAATGAAATTATGGCTAGAAAATATGGCTTAGTTTTAGTCAGCGGTCCTACAGGTTCAGGAAAATCTACAACGTTAAAATCTTTAATAGAACTGGTAAATGACGGAAGGAAAAAAATTATCACAGTTGAAGATCCTGTCGAGAGTAAAATAGACGGAATTATTCAGATACAGGTAAATCAAGGAATTGGAGTTACTTTTCCAGAAGTTCTGAAAGCTACACTAAGAAACGATCCTGACATTATTGTAATTTCAGAAATCCGTGATGAAATAACAGCTGAAATTGCAGTAAGAGCCGCTTTAACAGGACATTTAGTAATTTCTACAATTCATACAAATGATGCAGTTTCCACATTAATCAGACTAGTGGATATGGGAATCCCCAAATATTTAATTTTAGATTCATTAATTGGAGTAATTGGACAAAGATTGGTTGGAAAGATATGTCAAAAATGTTTAGGAAACGGATGTGAAAATTGTTCAAACGGTTACAGCGGCAGAATTTCGATAAATGAAGTACTTGTGTTAAATCAGGATGTAAGAAATGTATTAAAAATGGATAATCATCTCGGTTCAGAAAGTAAAGACAAACTAAAATTGCTAAATCAAAAAAATGAGAATCAGAAATGCTTTATTGATTTTATGGAAGATGCTGATGAAAAAATTGAAAAAGGATTGATTTTTGAAAAAGAAAAAGTAAATATTATTTTTTAAGAAATTTATGGAATAAAAAAAGACCTATTACTAAGTCTAAAGATAATTTTTAGTTGATAGGTCATTTTTTTGCTTTTTGGCTTTGTAATATATATGGGGATCAAAAAGAAATAAAAAATAGCTAAATACTTTTATCGTGCCCTCCTAGCGTGCATACTTAGCCATTTTTGAAAAACCACTTTATATTTTTTTACTTATTCTCTTGTTCCCATTTCTTTATCCAATAAATATAGTGTAGCACTATTGTTATCAACATCTAAAGAAACAATTTTATCAATTAATTTTTGAGCTTGTTCTTCTTCTTCTTCCTGTTCTTCAGCAAATTCATTTAAGAATACTTCAGCCCCATAATCTCCCAATTCTCTTGCAAGTTTGTGAATATTTTCAATAGACGCTGTTACAGCTTCTTCATGTGCAAGTGCAGCTTCAAATACTTCTTTAACAGATGTAAAATCCATTTTAGGCTTATCCAATGCAAAAAATTCAATTTTTCCATTTCTTTTTAATACATAGTTATAGAATTTTCTTGAATGTTCAACTTCTTCTTTTGCTTGGTTATCCATCCATTTTGCAAACCCGTCCAAAGCTCTTTCATCAAAATATGCTGCCATAGCCTGATATTGATAAGATGCTGCCAATTCCATATTTATTTGATTGTTTAATAATACTTCTAATTCTTTATTCAGTTTCATATTTTTCTCCAATTTTTTATTTTAAATTTTTAATTTTGTTTTTCTAAACATTTTTCACAAGTACCTTTTAAATAGAAATGTATTTCATCAATTTCTACATTACCTAATTTTGATAAATCCAATTTTGATAAATCTACATCGAAATCAATTATCTCTCCACATGTCTTACATTTAAAATGCCCGTGGTTGTCCGTCACTACATCATATCTCACTTCATTTTCTTCGATAATAATTTCTTGAATAATATTACTGCTTACAAATATATTCAGCGTGTTATACACTGTAGTTTTAGACAGAGTTGGCATTTCAGGGGATAAATTTTGAAAAATATCGTCAACTGTAGGATGTGTATGATGATCTAGTAGATATTGAAATATTTTCATTCTCTGTACTGAGGGTTTTATTCCATTTTTCTTTAAGTATTCACCAACATTCTCTATATGCATTTTTCCTCCTTATTCTGTTTGATTTTAATTTATACTCAAACTCTGTGATAAATAAAATATTTAAACTAAATATATTGTTTGAGTAATCATAGTATAAATTTTAAAATTTTTACTATCGCTAATTACCTTTGTACCCATTTCAATTTTATACCTTTTTCTAAGTTTTGTCAACATATTTATTTATTTTTAGTATCAAAATTTATATTTTTTAAGTTTGTATTTAAAATAATTTTATCACAAATCATAACATAGTGCAATTTTAAAAAACTGAACTTTTCTGTTAAATAAAATTTTTTATTCAATATTTTTATAAAACATTAGAAACAGGGATTAAAAATGTAAAAACTGTTTTAACATTCGGCTCGCTTTCTACAGAAATTTCAATATTATGCCGTAATGCAATTTCTTTTGCAATTGCAAGTCCGAGTCCCATTCCATTCTTATTTTCTTCTGTGTTTGATTTATGATAACGTTTAAATATTTCTCCAATATTTTCAGGATTTATTCCTTTTCCATTATCTTCAATTTTAAGTTCGTATGTGCTGTCTTTTTTTCGTAAACAAATATTAATTTTTTGATTTTCCTTGGAAAATTTTATCGCATTATCCAGAACAATTATTATCATTTGCCGAATTCTCTGATAATCCCCAGTAAAAAGATAACTTTCTATTTCATTATTATTTTCAACTATAAAATTAATTTTTATATTTTTTTTAGTCGAAATCTGTTTCATGCTTCTAACCGCATCATTTACAATTTCAAATAAATTTATTGTACTTTTGTCAATGGAAAAATCTGTATTTTGAAGTTTTGTCAAATCTATCAAATCATTAACCAGCCTTTGCAAATGAATACTGTCGGACAAAATTTGTTCATTGTACTCTTTTAATTGTTCAGGCTCGCTTATAATTCCATCACAAATTGCTTCCATTGAACCTCGAATTACTGTTATTGGCGTTCGTAATTCGTGAGAAATATTTGCAATAAAGTTTTGCCGCATTTTTTCAAAACGTTCACTTTCCTTGGAACTTTTATCCAGCTGAAGTGCCAATTTATCAATACTTTTTGCAAGTTCCCCAATTTCATCGCTCTGATTCACATTTGTTACCACTTCATAATTTCCCTGTGCCAATTTAATCGTAGCATCGCGAATCTTGTTAAGAGGCTTTGTAAAACTTATAGAAAGCCACACAGCACTGATACTCGCAAGAATAAGAGCTGCAAGAATACTAAAAATTAAAGTGTAAATTCCGCTTTTAAGAGCTGAAGACATATATTTTACTGGAGAATGAAGCAGCACTACTCCTTCAATTGTTTCAGCATTTTTTATTGGAACTGCTACAGTAATTGAATTTTCATTCAAAAGCTCATTAAAATTTTCTGTTGTAGTCGTTTCTCCAGCGATTGCTTTTTTTATCGTTTCTTCCGCATTTGGTGGTAATTTTAAATATGAGAACGGCTGTCCTTTTTCATTTCTTCCCTGCACAATATTTCCTGTTTTTGCATCTACAATCCACACTTCTGCCATCGCGATGTTTTCTATCATTCTCATACTTTTAAAAATTTTTACATTATTATCTTTTTCATCAACGAGCCTGTGTTTATGAAAATTATTTTTTTCATTATCATTATTTTTATTCTCTTCTCGTATATTTTCGATAACATTGTTTTCAAATACTTTTCCATTTATGTTTCCCACAATTTTAGGCTTTTCTCGCCTAAATGTCTTTTCAGGAGGAGTTTCCCTTGGTGGCGGCGTATTTTGTTCCCTATCTTTATTCTCAGGATTGCCATTTTCTACTTCAAACCAGATTTTTGAAAGAGTCGTTGCAATCTTGTAAGCTCTTTCCTCCAAGTTTTTCTTATGTAGACTCACAGTATTTTGAATATAAATATATCCAAAAATACTCCCAATTACAATGGAAAATAGCAAAAGTGACAATCCAAAATATGAAAGCAGCTTTATAAATATTTTGTTTTTAAATTTTATCCCTTTAAATTTTTTATTTCCTATTTTCACACTATCTTCCTTCTGCTACAACTTTATCCATCCATCTAAACAATTCATCCAAATCATAATCTCCAGAATGCGGAGTTGCCCAAGGCGATGCGAAATCAACGTTTTTACCAAGATTTTGCAACTTTATGGCAAGTATTGCAGGTATTGCAAGTGAAGTATCCTTATCAACCGCACCGTGTCTTATTCTCCAGTATTTTACTTTTGTATTTGACAAATAATTCATTGGATTCATCATTTTTATTATTTTTTTATCAGCCATTGTTCCATTTACTGTCGAATGTTTCAACATATATTCTGTAAAATGCTTATTATCTGTAGTTTCATCTCCAAACTCATTATTTTCTCCAGTTGATAAATCCACATTGTCAAAGGCTCCAGGTGTTTTTTGTCTTCCCATATAAACTATGTATTTATCATAATCCAAATCTACAACTTTACCATTTTTTATTGTTAAAAATTCAAACTCTGACAAATCAGTCCCTTTTTTTAAAGCTACATTTGCTGAATCAATATAATATTGCTTTATTTGTTCCTTAAAACTTCCATTCCCATTTTTATCTAATGTCAAAAGTTTCCCATTTTTACCTTTTAATTTTAAACTATTTAAATAGGCAGGAAACATTTTCTTCAAGTCATTTGAACGTGAAATTTCATCATCAGTCAACGTACCTTCTGTATATTTTCTTTCTACATTGTAGTCAAGCATTGAAATTTCTATCTTTTTATAAGTTTTCACATCATTAAACATCCATTCATAAGCTGTATTTGCATTATCCAAGTTAGTTATTGGGCAATAAGCTGACACAGCATAAATATCGTCTCTTGCGTTCAATGCTCCAATTTCCTTTAGATATGGCTCATAATCTTTATTATTTCCAGTTGCTCCAAGTAAAGCCGAAACAGCTCCTCCAGCACTTGTCCCATTGGAAATAATTCTATCCGCTCTTCCTGGCATTCTAGTATCATTATATCGTAAATATCTCACAGCCGCCTTTAAATCTACAATCACAGCAGGTGCCTTTCCTGTGTATTTCCCATTTTTTTCCAAAGTTCTGCCTCTAGCTCCAGGACTTGCCACAACATATCCATTTGATAATGCGATTAGTGAAGCATCAGGCTGTCCATCTCTTCCATTTCCGGGTATTCCAGCTGCTCCAGGCATATATCCTCCAACTGTATTGGGGAAAAATATTGGTGCAGTTTTCGCATTATATTTTCCAACAGTCTTATTTTTAAAATATTCTTCAGGAATATAAATATTTATAGTTTGATAAGCAATATCAACAGGCTTTGCCACATAAACTATATTTTCATAAGCACGATAAGTAACTGTTTTCCCATTAACAGTAGCTGTCTTAGTTGTATAGTTTTTATTTACATCAAAATTCAAGTTATATCCATTAGCAGTTTTATTAACTATCATATCTTCAGTTATCACAGTTTTTTTCATAGGTCCTCCCATTTGCTGCGGTTTTTTTTCTGAATCTTTTCCATTATTTTGAATATCCTTTTGACTTGCAGAAACGTTTGCATTAACTTTTTTATTACTATTTGCTCCTATTACTATTGATGAAACTATTAAACTAATTATCATTAATTTTATTTTATTATTCATATATAACTCCTTTTCACATAATTTAGTACTAACCTCCATTTAAATAACGAATTTATTACAAACTTTTCCAACAAAGGATAAGAACCTAGTATTTCAAAATAATTAAAATATAATTTTT
>ERZ773073.1573-NODE-1573-length-10704-cov-5.809184_pt1 | contig 10704 bp, 7 predicted proteins | sample MGYA00580616_ERZ773073 | MGnify/ENA primary metagenome ERZ773073 (study PRJEB29015, sample SAMEA2737960) | human oral metagenome | biome: human oral; feature: human-associated habitat; material: dental | place: China | collected 2131 ...
CAGTCCCTGCCCTATTGTTTTTTCTTATACTACCTTAACCCACCGTCTAAAGCCGATGGGATTGTGGTAGCATTATTTCAAATTACGCTTTGTTGCACCCCACAAATTTGAGCCATAAACAAACAGCGCAACAGACTAAACTTGCAAACTTAGTATTTTAATTGATAAGCAAAATCAGCTAATTAGTAAAAAGTTATTCCGGCTATAACATTTCCCTCATCAATTCTTCCTTACTCTTACTGCTTAAATATATAGGAGCTATATCAAATACCGTCTTACAGCCGCTTACCCCCTCCTTGCTAAGCCTATATGCAGCCCTTGCATAGGCTACGAGTACGGAAGAGGTAAATTCGGGGTTTGAATCAAGTTTTAACTTATATTCTATTACATTATTGTCCTTATTCTCCCAGCCGGTTTTACCGCTTGTGATAACAAATCCTCCGTGAGGTATGCCGCTATGATTTTTCTTAAGCTCTTCCATAGAAATAAAATGCACATAGGTATCATAATCAGCAAAGTAATTCGGCATATTTTTTATTTCCGCCTCGATCCTTTCCTTATCAGCCCCCTCTTTAGCCACCACAAAACATTCTCTTGTATGCTTTTGTCTTGTACTTAGCTTAGGATTACTTCCTGAACGCACTGCTTCTAAGGCTTCCTCCACAGGTACCGTATATTGTTTTGCATCCTCCACACCCTCTATTCTTCTTATGGCATCGGAATGTCCTTGGCTTACACCCCTGCCCCAAAATGTATAGGTCTCGCTTTCGGCAAGTATTGACTGTGCATAAAGTCTGTTAAGCGAAAACATACCCGGATCCCAACCTACGGATATTATTGCGATATGCTTGCTTTCACCTGCTACCTTATCTACCTTTACAAAATGCTCAGGTATATTGGCATGAGTGTCAAAGCTGTCTATTACATTAAAATTTTTAGCAAATTCCTTTGTTTGTTCAGGCAGATCGGTTGCACTTCCTCCACATAAAATCATTACATCTATTTCGTCTTTATACTCCAAGGCTTTATCTACAGAGTACACTTTGGCAGTTTCTGTCAGCAGTTTTATACTTTCAGGATCTCTTCTGGTAAATACCGCCTTTAATTCCATATCCTTGTTCTGTTTTATAGCGCACTCTACTCCCTTTGCAAGGTTTCCGTAACCTACTATACCTATTCTTATGCTCATATGATCTCCTTTGCAATAATATGTGTTACAGTTCAGTCAGTTGGATATACATGTATATCTGTCAGGCTGCTGCCGGAATTTATCTTCGTCTAATTTATAAATAAAATTTAAACATTTTCAGTTTTTTGACGAAGATAAATGAGCTACCCAAACTGTAACTAATATGTAAATATCGAGTAGGGTATTTATCCCCCTCCTCATCTAAAAGGTGGTGTTTGATATAAAGAAATAATTTCCTTTCGCCACCCCTGTAATACAAAAAAACACCGCTAGGCGATGTCTTACAACTGGGCTAGTTGGATTTGAACCAACGAATGCGGGAGTCAAAGTCCCGTGCCTTACCGCTTGGCTATAGCCCACTATATGTCATTATATAAAGGGTGGATGATGGGATTCGAACCCACGGCCTCCAGAGCCACAATCTGGCGCGATAACCAACTTCGCCACACCCACCATAAATATTTGCTAAGAGCTTATAAGGCACTGCCTTTACTATACTTTATGCAAAAAGCAGGTGATGGGAATCGAACCCACGTATTCAGCTTGGAAGGCTGATGTTCTACCATTGAACTACACCTGCAAAACGAGCCTGAAGGGATTCGAACCCCTGACCCTCGGCTTAGAAGGCCGATGCTCTATCCTGCTGAGCTACAGACTCAAAAAAAATTACCAGTGATACTCACCGGTAAAAATCGGGGTGACAGGATTCGAACCTGCGACCCCCTGGTCCCAAACCAGGTACTCTAGCCAAACTGAGCCACACCCCGTATTCAACATTGCTGTCTCTTTAACACATGGTGTATTATAACCTATAGCGTCTTATGTGTCAAGAAAAAATTAAATTTTTTCGTATGCAAATCTTTCAGTTCCGTCTTCCACATAAACAATACCGCATTTTTTGAAACCGTTTTTTTCTATAAGGTGCTGCATTACCTTATTATCCTCATGTGTATCTATCCTAAGATGAGGTATTTGCTTCTCACAAAAAGCCACTACCTTATCCATGATTTTAGGAATCTTACCGTCTGAAGCCACACGATGTATTACTCCGTACTCCGTGTCCAAAAGCCATGAACCTGTTATTTTTTCGTAGCTTTTATCTTTGCCTATCATAAAGACAAAGACTGCGTGTATCACAGAGTCTTCACCGGATATAACGAATAATCTTTTACTTTCTATGTCTTCTTTTATAAGATCTGATTCAGGATAGTTATCCTTCCACTGTGTTTTATTTCCGTTTGCCTTCATAAAGCTTCTTGCAGTTTCATAAATTTTATTGATAATTGGCAAATCTTTTTCCTTAGCCAAGGCAATACTGTATTTTTCCACGCTAAAACCTCCCAGGTATAGATTTTTCCATTATATATGAATATTTGTATTTTGTATACCTATTGGAGTAGACAAATAGCCATTGTTTATGTTGCCAACTCCCCTACAAATCTTTAGTATTACAGCACTATGCTAAACTGATCATCCATGTGCGTTTCTTAAAAATAATAAGTGATACAACAAGTCTGAATATTTCTTCTGTGGTAAGCAATGTATATACACCTACAATTCCCCACTTAAACACATATGCTGCAAGCAGACAAAGAGGAATTCCTATACACCATGTTCCTACAATGTCAATAATCATTATAATTTTTGTATTGCCTCCGCTTCTTATAATGCCTCCTCCAAGAATCATGTTTTCAACCTTGACCGGAGCATATAATGCAAATATAACAAGAAGAATTTTTCCAAGCTCTTTTACATTATGATCCACCCGGTACAATCCGGTATAGGCTCCTGCCGACAAGATAAGCATTGTCGATACAAAGACCGAACCTATTAACCCTGCAATCATAATTTTCCCGGATTCCCTATATGCATCCTCATACTCTTTCCTTCCGAGCCTCTTACCGACCATAACGCCGGCTACAGCCGACAAACCGCTTAAAGCACCCACAATAAGCCCCTGAACCGGAGCTGTAAGCATATATGCCGCAAGGTTTGCCGTATCAAGATGCCCATACACCCCGGATTCCACATTCTGTCCCAAGCTCCAGAGAAACTCACTTACAAGAATAGGTATAATCATTATAAAATAATCCGGGATACTTATTCTTTTAAAATGCAAGGACAATATCGGCTTATCTCCATCTTTTTTAATGCAAATAATAAATCCGATAATGATAAATACCAGATTAAATAACTGAGAGACAAGGGTTGCAATTGCTGCACCTTTTATTCCCATAGCAGGAAACCCTACTTTTCCAAATATAAGCATATAATTAAGTCCTGTATTTACAGCTACAGCCAACAGACTTGCCAAAAACGGTATGACTGCATGCTCCTTGCAGCGCAGCCATGTGGATAAAATTATACTGATTGCCATCGGAATGTATGAAAATGCTATAATACGAAAATACACAGCACCTATATTTATAATATCCATATCCTTTGTATACAGTCCAAGAATATATTCTGGGAAAATTCCTGATGCAAATAAAAACAATGCTGATATTATTACTGCGCCGATCAGGCTTACATTAAAGCTGCTCCATGCTTCTTTCATATCCTTTGCTCCGATAAACTGTGCTATTAATATCCCTGCAACAGTGCCTACCGTACCGGTTACTACAGAAAAAATCAAAGAAAAATTACCGCACAGTCCGACTGCCGATATATTTATTTCTCCCAGCTGACCGATCATTATCTGGTCAATAATTGAAAATGATGCCTGTAACATGCTCTGTAATGTAACAGGAACAGCTATTTTACATAAGGATTTAATAAACTCTGACATTATAATTTCCTTGTACTTTCTCTTTTTATAAGTTTTACCGGAAGAACTATTCTTGTACCGAAGTCCCTTCCTTCACGCATATCTTCAATACATTCAATTGCGGTCTTTGCCCTTAAATCTGCATCCTGATGAATTGTAGTCAATGCCGGAATGCTCTCCCTGCTTGCCATACTGTCATCCATCCCGATTATTTGCAAATCTTTCGGAATCCGCACACCCCTCCCCTGTAAAAATTGCATAAAGTCCAGTGCATAATAATCGGATACTGCAAAAACTCCGGTAATACAAAGCATTGAAAGTTCCAAAAACTTATCCTTATAAAATTGCACTCTTTCTTTTTTTGTATTCGGTATTTGCCAAATTACAGTTTCCCCCGGAGCAAAGGCTTTGCAAAATCCGTCAATACGCTCCTTGTCCATACATATATAATTATCTGAAATACATAATGCCTTTTTATGTCCCAGCTTCTTAAAATATTCCCCAGCCTTATAACCTCCGTCATAATGATCAATCACAAGATTAACAAATTTTGAACTTTTATCAAAATAGCCGTCATATACAACAAAGGATATCCTCATCTGATTTCGCAGTTTTTCATAATTCGCTTCACAAAATCCCATTAGGATCAGACCGTCCATATTCCACATTGAAGCAAACACTATGATTTCATTGATATCTGTCGTTGTTTTTATCATAAGGAAATACCCTTTTTTATTTACCTCGTGAGAAAGTGCATTTAATGAGGACATTACAAATCCGTCTTCTAAAACCCTGCCCTCATATTTAGGATGGTCATTGACTACTACTCCGATAATTCTCGAATTATTTCTTGCAAGCAAAATTCCTGCCATATTGGGAATATATCCGGTCTTTTCCAGTTCCTGCTGAACTCTTTTTACCGTTTCATCCGAAATTTTGCCGGTTTTACCATGGATCACATTTGAAACTGTCGCTGTACTAAGCCCCAGCGCATCTGCAACATCAACGATCCTAACTCTGCTTTGTGCCATATTATTCCTTCTTTTTCTTTTATTCTAAGCAGAAAGGATAAATCCTTCTCTAGACAAATCCATTGTACATTTGGAATCCGGCTTTTACAACGGTTAAACGCATAACCTGTTACAAAATTCATGTCTTATTTTTATAAGTTTTTACTAAATTAATAAAATTCATCTATTATATCAAAATAGAGCGTTGCTCATAAATAATCATTTATCTGCTTGCAACGCCCCTTTTATACATTTACCTATCCTCTTTTTATACTCCTCTTAAATGCCCTTAAAAAGTATTTGTTTGTATAACCCACCGGATAGACAATTTCATCTGTAGCAATGTTCATTTACATAACGCTAAAGTTATTTCAATCACTTGCATAGCAGGTGCTTTATTTGTTCTCTTGCAAGAACGAAGCTCTTACTTACAATAAAAAGACTGTACTACAGCTTAGTGTAATACAGTCTTTTTCGGCTTACAGCCATCTATTATTGCAAAGCACTTCGGTCACTTAAGGTGATTTCTATTTCTTTTTCTTCATATTCACTATCCTTAAGCCTTTGTACTGTTAGTTTTACCTTTTCTCCACTTTGATAATAAGAAAGTAATTCTTTTAACTCCTCCATATTCTTTACAGGCTGTGAGTCAACCTTGGTGATAATATCCTTTTCTCTTAAGTCTGAATTGGCTGCTGAACTGTTTTCAACTATCTTGTATACATATATACCTCTTGGCATATCATAGGCTTTTGCTACATCTTCACCTATATTCTTTCCTTGTATACCGAGGTATCCTTGCTTAGCCTCATCAACCTTATCACTTCTGGTTTCTTTGCTTGAAAGCTCGGCTATTATATCCTTTACTTTTGATATAGGTATAGCATAACCCATACCTTCTACCTCGGTTGATGCATATTTTGCAGTATTGATTCCTATTACTTCACCGTTCATATTAAGTAAGGCACCGCCTGAGTTACCCGGATTTATAGCGGCATCTGTTTGCAATAAATTCTTTATGGAAGAATCTTTGGTTGTAACTTCTCTGTCTATCGCACTTACATAACCTACAGTAACAGACTGTCCGTAACCGAGTGCATTGCCTATAGCCACTACTCCCTGTCCTACCTTAAGCTCATCTGAATCTCCCATATGAGCTACTGCTATTTTTTCTAAGGTTTCAGGCTTTATATCTTCAAGCTTAACCGCCATTATTGCTATATCATTATCAGAGTCTCTGCCCTTTACACTGGCTTTGACCTCTTCATTATCTATAAATACTACACTTAAGTCCTTGGTATCCTCTACTACATGGTTATTGGTCACAACTAAAAGTTCCGTGTCATTCTTGCCTATTATTATACCTGAACCGCTTGAAGGTGTATCATAGGTTTGACCTTCTCCAAACCATGAATAAGCTTCTACTGAGGTCGTACCCTTAATCGCCACTACCGAAGGCATGGCAGACTCTGCTATAGGAGAGACATCCGCCACTGTAGGTGATGAGTTGTTGGCGGTAGTTACTGCCTTACTTGCCTCCTTAAGCTCTACACTGCTTACTTCGGGAGCTTTTTTACTTAATGCAGTACTTTCTTCCTCGGTCTTCATTAAATTAGTAGCCAGATTATTAACCCCGAACATGGTACCGCCTGCTACCGTTCCAAACAGTAGGGCTGCTGCACTTATTCCTACTATTCTCTTGAAAGCGGATCCTTTTTTATGAGTTTTTTTGGACTCTGCACTTTGTCTTGCGTAAGTATTATCATAAGTGCTTGTACTCTCTGTAGTATTTGACTGTGTATAAGCATTGTCATGATCTGCATGCTCTGTCGGACTTTGCTGTGCGTAGGCATTGTTATAGTTCTCATTTTCTGTAACACTTTGCTGTGTATAAGCATTTTCATGATCTGTATGTTCTGTTGGACTTTGCTGTGCGTAAGTATTGTCATAGTGCAGCTCTTCAAACTGAGGTTCATCGTTTGAGGCAGCATCACTTACATATCCGCCCGATGCGGCATTAGCTTCGTAATTGCTTCCTAACACAGTGCCGTTACCGCTATGTATGTGACTATCACTCTGTGCTGAGTAGTCAAATTTATCATTGGCTGTATATGCATCTGATGACGCTTTTGTATGTTGTACGGCTTCATTATTTGCCGCTGTACTTGCACTGTTTTGTGTCTGTGTCGGCTCCTGTCTGAAATCAGCATAGTTGGTGCTGCCGTAGTTGCTCATGCCAAGCCCCTCATCCTGCCTTGTGATATTCTCATTTAGTTCATTATTTTTATTTTCAATATTCTCATTATCAAATCCGTATAAATTATTTTCTGACATATAAGACCTCCTTATATTCATACTATGTTAGTATATTTCTATTTTTATTTTTATCCGATTTCTAAAAATCTGTTAAAGCTGTTATAATCATCAATATAAAAAGCATTGGTGTCCTTAGCTTTCATGTTGCTAATTCTACCAATGCTTTGTGTATAAAATGTGTATTATTAAGGTAGTATTTGTGTTTATTGCGGCTTATTTTCTACGGTAGGCAGATTGGCTCCCGGACCTTCCGAAGCTGTAGTGGTCGGTGCTGCCGTGGTTGCCGCTGTTGTACTTTGTGTACTTGAAGCTGCCGTACTTGCCGCTGTTGAGCTTTGTGTACTTGAAGCCGCCGTACTTGAGTTTTGTTTCGAGCTGCTGCTTTCTTCACCTGAAGAAGAACTTCCCTGCTTTGAACTTGACTCTGAGGTACTTGACTTCGTACTTTGACTTGATTCCGAACCGTGCTTTGATGTTACTTCTGTATCCGGCTCGTCATCATTCCATATAGTCTCTCCGTTACTGTTGGTTTCATATTCTCTGCTTGCCTTACTTGAAGACTTGCTTGAATTACTTGAATTGGAAGATTCTTCCGCCTCCTTACTGCTTTGAGTCTCTGCCTCGGTAGTCTTTGACTTTTCGCCCTTTCCGCTTGACTTTCCTCCGGAGTAATTGCTGGTTTGATAAGCTATCTCATTGCTCAATTCTTTTACGGTTTTTGAAACTGTGTAAGCCTCATCTCCAAAAAGGAAGGTGTGAAGCTCCATTACATTCTGCTCCAAAGTATTAGGTACTACTATAGCACCCTTTGAACCCAGGTTCATCTCTTTTCTATGCTCAGGGAAGCCCATGGTATCTACTATCTTGTATGAACCTATATCAGATATTACATCAAGCCCGTCCTGCCATGTAAGGTTGGTCGCAACCATTGACATCATATTTCCTACAAGGTCGTTAAGTGTTTTAAGGTCTGATTTCTTCGCCTTATCCAAAGCCAATTGTATAACTCTACGCTGTCTTGCAGTTCTTTCATAGTCTGAGTCCATATAACGAAGTCTAGCATAAGCCACCGCCTGTATACCGTCCAGATGGTGCATACCCGGCTCCTTAAGTTGCACCGAACCTATCTTTGTGGATTTTACAGTCTCGGTAATATAGCTGTTTATATACCTGAACTCAGGCTTTGTAATCTCAACATCCACACCTCCCAGTATGTTGATTCCGGTAGCAACCGCCTTCCAGCTGAAGGTTACATACTCGGTAATATTAAGATCGAGATTCTTGTTGATAGCCTTAAGTGCCTGTTCCGGACCTCCTATGGCATAAGCTTGGTTTATCTTATTAAACTTATCATAACCTGTGTTTAAGTAGCTGTCTCTGAAAATACTTGCAAGCCTTACCTCAGAGGTGGCAAGGTCTATATTTGCAATTATTATAACATCCGAGTTATATCCCTTTCCTACTCCCGAGTCTCTTGAGTCTACACCGAATACAGCTATAGTTCGGTATCCTTCCATCTTTTTAATAGTTTCAACACTGATGTCGTTATTCTTAACTTCTTCCTTATTGACCTCTATTCTCTGCACCTTATTTAATTGTTTCGACACATAAGCATAGGAGAAAATAACTCCTAAAGTAAGAACCTCAGCTACTGCAAGTATGATCCACTTTACAACATTGGAAATTCCCTTGCCCTTTACCTTGCCCGAGTCGTCTCTGCCCCTTTGGCTGTTTTTCATTCGACTTCTTCTAGATCTGTTTATATCTTCTCTACCCATATTTTTACCTTTCATTTGAAACTAATATGCATTTTTATTAATAAAACCTTTAAACACCGTTAAAAATAATATTTTTAAATCAAGACCTATAGTCCAGTTTTCTATGTAATACAGGTCATATTCTATCCTTTTTTCTATGGATGTATCTCCTCTGTATCCGTTTACTTGAGCCCAACCTGTAAGACCGGGTCTTACCTGATGTTTTATCATGTATTGAGGTATTTCTTCTTTGAACTTTTCTACATAATAAGGTCTTTCGGGTCTCGGACCGATAAGACTCATATCCCCTTTAAGTATATTAAAAAATTGGGGAGTTTCATCTATGCTGGTTTTTCTTATAAACTTGCCTATACCCGTAACTCTGGGATCATGCGGCGTAGTCCAAGCCACCTTTTCAGCCTGTGGCGCCTGAAGTTTCATAGAGCGGAACTTATACATCTTAAAAGCTCTGTTATGAAGCCCCACTCTTTCCTGTGAGAAAATAATAGGTCCTTTACTGGTAAGCTTTATTATTATCGCTACTATAAGCATAATAGGCGAAAAAACAATTATACCTGCCAAAGCTCCTATTATATCTATAAGCCTTTTTATAACTGCATTATAAAACCTTGTAAGCGGTACATATCTTATATTGATAACTGCCAAGCCGTCCAGATCCTCTATATGCGGTATAGTAGGTATAATATGATTATAATCGGGTATAAACTTGGTGTGAACTCCCGACTTTTCACAACTTTTTACCAAAGACTCAAGGCGACTGTAATTATTTATACTTAATGTTATAGCTATCTCATCGAGTACATTCATTGCAAGAATACCCTCAAGATTATCAAGAGTTCCTATTACCTTGATCCCCTTATAAGCAAAGCCTCTTTCCTTAGTATCATCAAGTATTCCTCTTATGTTATAACCGAATTGCGGATTAGCCAGTACTCTGTCTATGTAACTTTCTGTTGCTCTACTGTAACCGAGAAGTATCATATGCTTTTGATTATAGCCTACGCTTCTCATGTTTCTTAAAGCGTATCTGATAACAAAGCGCTCAAGACTCTCTATTATAATAGTATGACAATAAAATATAAATACCAACATTCTTGAAAAGTGATATAAATATTGGTTTTTAGACCCCAAGAACAAAACTAAGGTAATAAGCAGTACTCCTATGGTATTTGCCTTGAAGATATTGCTGACTTCAGTGGCTATGCCTGAAATCCGTTTAGGCATATAATAGCTGAACATATCGTATAATAACAAATAAAGGGGTACTATTACAATAAGTGCCGACATATATCCGCCTAATGAAAGCAATGACGAGCTTTTCTTCGAGCCGAACATAATATACCATGCCAAAACATAACTGAGCACTATGGCTAAGGCATCCAGCAGCATTTGTATTCTGTTAAATTTTCTTTGATTAGACTTTATCATCTAAAACTCTCCATGATGATTATACATGATTTTAGTATTTTTATATTTACAATTTAATTAAAGTTAAAATGTATATGCTATACAAGTTTATTAATGCAATGTTACAGTTTTGGCAGGTTGGATATACATTTATAATACACCAAATGAAAGCTTGCTTTCAGGTGTATATTATACATGTATATCTATCAGGCTGCTGCCGGAATTCATCTTCGTCTA